>ERZ1034873.411-NODE-411-length-24502-cov-22.430523_pt1 | contig 24502 bp, 49 predicted proteins | sample MGYA00520689_ERZ1034873 | MGnify/ENA primary metagenome ERZ1034873 (study PRJEB33766, sample SAMN09781722) | gut metagenome | biome: gut microbiome | host: Homo sapiens | place: Madagascar | study: EMG produced TPA metagenomics assembly of the PRJNA485056 data...
CCCCAATAATATTAAATATGGATTATTAGCACTGCTTATAACAAGTCCTTGTCCAATCATAACATTATAGCCACCAATAATAGGAGAATAATTACTATTATTATTCATCCACCCTATAATAACATTAGCATCTAAATATGTAGTTGGAGTAGAATTATTATAACCACCAAGTATAGTAGTATTACCTTTTTTAAAAATACTATTACCATCTCCAATAACAACATTATTAGAAGTCTCTACACGGTTTGAATCACCTTGTATATAATTCCTTTTAGTATTCGTGCCTGATACCATATTTTTTAACCAGCCGAAATTACTATTTGAATCATATCCTATAATATACTGTTTGCTTGAATCATCGGTATCAAACGTATTTTCTAAACTACTACCACCGCCAGCAGAAGAAATAACACCGTCCGCAATAGTAATAGTTTCCCCATCTACCTTCACACCACCAAGAGTATCAGTAGAAGCAACAGGAAGAGTATAAGCATCAGGGATAGTAGGTTTATTTGTTAAATCCTCATATGAACCAGTAGAAGCAACAGTAGATAGGTCTGCGGTTTTGGCATATCCTGTTAAATCTGGTGCTTCTGGAATCGTGGGCTTGTCGGTTAGGTCATTATAACTACCTGATTCCGCAACAGTGGCGAAATTAGGCTTGTTTCCTACATCGTCCCATTCAACAGTTCCTAAACTCTATGCTTCTGTATCAACCCATAACTTAACTTGTGGGTCTGTTGGCGGTTCTGCTCCTATATAGACTTCATCGGCTCCGCTTTTACCTGTCTCGCCCTTGTAGTAATCAACACCAACACCCATATAGGCACTTAGTTTATCTTTCTCATTCAGTATGGCGGTCAATGTTTCATTCTTCATTTCGTTACCTCCACACCGATTTCAAAACAAGCATCAGGGATAATAGTATAAACATTTCCCCCAAATGTAGTTAATTGAATATCATAACGATACTAACCGGCTTCTAATTCCTTGGTATCATCGGGAATGAATGAGATAGTGTTTTTAACTGCGGTCTTAGTAATAGCCACATCACTATTTACATTTTTTCTAACAGTCATAACTACAACATCATCATCATAGATACCACGCACATTACCATCACTATCAATAACATCAATAGTTAATTCTGCGTTATCGCCCTTGGTTAGAAAAATCTTGTTTGTTTTCTTATCTATCTTAAACATTTAATCCCTCCTTACTCTATAACCGCTAAAACAGTTGAACGACAGTTAGGGTGAATGGGTGGGTAGTTCTCGCCTACTCTGGCATCACGCAGATTAAAAATCTTACCGTCCAACTCTCCGCATACATCACAAGTCCGTTCATCGTGCGCGGATAGGAATTGATACTTCTCTATACCAGCTTCAATGAACTTATCCTTGGTGGCTTGATTCTGGACATAACTTAATTCTGTTCGTGCTATGCGGTCGGCCTGATTAAACCCCACATTCATATTTTGTCGTAGGTCTTTAACTAACTCTGCCTTGCTTACTCCACGGCTTACGCAATCCATAATACCTTTCTCAATGCGGTTTTGTAGGTCTGTTTTATTGTTCCAGATTCTACTACTCCAATGTTTCCCATCAGCGCACCATATCGCATTGATACAACGTTTAGCAGATTCTTCACTATAACCAGTTCCAAAAGACAGACAATCACCGATAAGGGCAGAGTTCATAATATACATTGTTTTTAAGTGCTGTTCTGTAATTTCTAATTCAGCGTAGCCCAGTTTTTGTAAGTTGTGGTTTAGTGAGTTAATCAAATCATAATAACGGTTATACTTGTATAAATCGCTAACTAACAACGTTCCATCACCGGCGCTTGCTAATACTTCATCATACATATCAGAGAGTTGAATTTTAACTTCACGCAAGCAACGCTAATATTCTCTTGCTAGTTGGCGTTCCACATCATTTATACTTTTATCTAATAATCTTTCTATCTATTGCTATTGGCGTTTATCCCAATATTTCATTCTTCTTCCTCATTTCCAGTAGGGAAGGAATACAAATCAACGTTTAATTGCTTCTGTTCTTTAACCCTCTCTACTTCTTCTGCTGGATTAGTGATAAATGGAATCTGAGATAGCAAGGTTTCATCACTGACTAAACCTCTTAATTGATTGACCATTTGCGCGGTTTCAAGGGTATTTTCTGGCAGATTGCGTGTAAACGTAATTTTAATATCACGCCACATAGCAACACCATCAGTCAAATTCAATACCTCACAAATCAACTCAATGCGCTTCTATAATGCCTTAGTCATATTCGCCACGATAGCACTACTTACATTCTCAAATCCAATTAGTTTATACTTCATAGCAATACCAGATTGAGCCATTAACTTTTCATCATTGAAATCAGGGCTATTACTCATTTTGTGAATCTGGTCATTGATATTCTATAACATATTCTGAATTTGAGTATCACTAATGTTCTTAGTTAGGTATTCTGCGCTATCTTCGGCATCCATTAACAGCACTCTATTTTGCTTCATAGTTGCCAAATCATCACTATCAGCAACAACGCCCTTTAAAATTAAATAAGCGTCCGCAAACGCATCAAAATCATCAATTTCAGCAGATAGAAGATTATTATAAGCATCTTGAAGGGATATAATACTATCAAAACAAGATACATTATCACGGTTCAGATTAAACACAGTGATAGGAACTTGATTATAGTAATAAGGCACTTCTTCCAATAGGTTAAAGGTAGTAAAACCTAGATTACTGCGGTATTTGGTTACTTTATCGAAATCATATACTTCAACAATATAATTTTCACTCTCTGTATCTATTGTCTGTTCAGTATAGTATCTAATCACATATAGTAATTCTTCATCTAGTGTATTACTATAAATGGGTATAACTTCGCGTGGGTCAAGTCGTTTAAATCTCTGTTGCCCATCTTCATCAACCCAGCAAATTTCATAACCTACACCGAAAATCAAAGCGTCCTTCAATAGTTCAGCATCTTCACTACGCACATCATTATAGGACAGAATATCAACAATATCATCAATATTCTTTTCACTGGAATAACTAACAGGAATACCAGTAATATAGCCTTGATAGGTATTTGTAATATTCTGACAGTAGTTAGTAACCACCTTATTACAGGGCTTACCTATATCTGTTGGGACTTTTTGTGTAATTGCTTGCTTGCCTTCATAATAGTTAAAATACTTAGTTAGTTTACCCTTGTCTTTATATTCAAACTAATTAATTACTTTACCTATATATGAAGTTGTAATAGGAGTATTTTTATCAATTAAATACAATTTCTTTTAGCCTCCTTCTATTACAAACCTAACACATTTTTATCAAGTGTTTTAAGTTTGCTTTTAGTATATATATCACTATACGCATAACGTAAGCCGTCTATTGCGTGGCTATATTCGTGAGTATAGCAATCATCCTAGTATTCACCCATCTTGTCTTTTTTATATGAAAAATTCTCTAATTCCATTATCAGATTTTGACAAGAAGGATGAACTATAATCTAATGGTTCTACAAGAATGTAATTCCAGCCTTAACGCTATCCTTACCCTTGATAGAAGGAACAACATTAAATCCAGAAGAACGAAAATAAGAAATGGAGCGGGGTTCTGCGCTATCCATATATAATCTAACCCTACCCAGATTCATAGCGCGGATTGCGTCAGCCACCTAATCTAACTATTGTCCACTCTTATAAAACTCATTAAAAACATAAATCTTGTGGTTGTTTCTGTCATACAATGTATCTACTATTGTGGTAGGGTCAACAAATCCTAAATCTGCGCCTGCCCTATGCTCTAATCCAGAAGAAGAAAGAACTAATGGGTCAAAATCTGCGGTTTCCCAATTTGTAAATACTAGACCATCTACATCACGTCCCCATTCACCCAAGCCATATATCAACCACTTAGCCGGATTGCGCGTTTTGAGTTCTTCTATACTATTTATATATTCCTAACTTAGAAATGGGTTGTCCTTGTAAGTCGAGTGGATGAAGATTGAGTTTATGGGTGGATTCACTACACTATATTCATATAACCAATGATTTTTACTAATTGGGTTCCAAGATAGAATTATCTATTGATTTTCAGCCTTACCACGCATACGCAGATTTAATTGCTCTACCATATTTAGCGGAACTTCAAATGCTTCTTCTACCCAAACAGTAGAAATATTGTTAAGAGATAATAACTTTCCTTCATCATCAAGGCCAAGAAAAATGATTGTGCTACCATTGGGAAATCTAATTCTATAATCACTTTCATTGATTTTAATATATGGTAATAACTACCATTTAGTAAGAATGTCCTTAAATAATGAAAATACTGAATTGCGGATTGTAGTGCCGTATCGCCGACATACAACCACATTGATACACTCTTTACAGCATCGGATAATAATTTTCTGTGTCGCATATACACTCTTTCCGCTACCAGCACTCCCCATTAAAAATTCCCATCTATGAGAGTAATCCAATAGATGAGGATAATAAATAGGGCAGAATTGAGAAGGATGAATTTTTAGGTTAATGTTCATCAATTTCCCCAATATCAATATTTATATTTGTGCTAACATCTGCGGTAATCTTCTACTGTTGTAGCCCTAGTTGTTTCTGTAATAACTCTATTGCTTTCATTCTATCCTTCTGGCTTGCGGTATCATCCATAAATGCTATCTTTGCTAACTCTGTTGCTATATGCTCTGCGTTAATGCGGAGTTCCTTAAACTTCTCGCCCTCTAACTGGTCTAGGTATGCGTGGGCTTCTGGCTTTTTCAAGATACGGCAAGAAGTAGCATTAGCGGTATCATAACTAGCATTAGGATACGCACGCATATACGCCCTTGTGCCGTTATAGTCCTTGATATATTCTTCTAAGAATCGCTTTTGGGTGCTTGTTAGTGTCCCTTTTTTCTGTGGCATTATCCCACCTCCTTACCATTTATTAGGAATACAAATGTGTTTAATAGTATAATAGTCCAATAGAGAAAGTAAATGAGTAGTAGTAATGTATTTGCTTAATCCATCATAATAAACATATATTGGCTCAATGCCATTTTCATATAAAAAGTTCTATATTCTGCGGTTTTTAATATAAGTCATAACTATTACCTCTCATCGTTAATAATACTATTTTTTTCTTGTAAAAGCAAATCCGCGCTTGTCTGACAGTAGGACAGCCCCAATTCCTACCAATATTTCTAATCGGCTCTTATTTCCTTCTATTTAATCCATTGATATAATAGTTTTAACTTTTCATCACTCATAATAATTTCTCCTTCTATTTATAATTTTGTTTACTGTTGCTCTGCTACAATTAGTCCAAGAGTAGCACATTAAGACCAATCATAACCAACATCTTTAATCTTAGGTGGTTTATAGGGAGTATATAACCCCTATATGTTGAAACGTGGGTGATACCGCTATATCAGGTATTTTTCTGTATTCGCTATATCTGCGGTTTCAATGTATGTAAATGAGCATAAACGGCGGTTCTTCTAAATGTATTCATATAGTTGTTTCTTTTTCCACTACTTCTTATTAGTGGCTATATCATTTGTTATTACTGCTTTCTTATGTGTTGTCAGTCTGTCCCATAAATTATTGCTTGAACCAATGTATAGGCAGATATTGCCACACCATATACCATACACCCCTTGCGTTCCATTTAACTATTTAAAAAGCCCACCTATTTCATCAAACAGGTGGGCATCTTCTATATTAAAATCTTTCATTAGAAATTATAGCCCTCTGGTAGCCAAGTATTAACATCTATATCACTATACCCGAACTACTCCCTTTCCTTGTATTTATGTAGCATAGCGCATTTCAAACGCCATTCAAGAGGTTGCTAGAAACGATACATTGAAACGCACTTAACTTTTCCGTCTATTATATTAAAAATTAACTCAAAATCCATTAACAGGTTTCGTCTTAATAATCTAATACATCTTTCTAATTGTTCTTCATCTTTGATTATAAATGGATTATTTTTATAGATGAAATCTAATAATTCTACCTTCTAATCAAATGTTTCTACCTTTACTACATTGTTCATAGCCAATAGCACATTACGAAATGTGTCAGCGTCCCCAATGCGTTTAATCATTTTAGGTGTTAAATTATTGTCCATAATATTCCTTTCTATCATCGTTCATATAATTAACGAACTCGCCAAATGTGAAATCCTTATTGCCCTCACCCAATTTTTCAAAAATGCTGTTCCACCATTCATTTTCACATTTGCGTTCGGCTTCATTGATTGCGGACATATCGCCTTTCTGATAAATCTTATCGTCTGGGCGGTCTGGGTGAATGATGATATTTTCTAATTCGGTGATTTTGATTTTTTCCTCTTGGGGTTTTACTGGCTCTACACCTTGCGCTCTTAGTTGGGCTTTTAGTTCTTCAATTTCTTTTGCCATTTTTTCAAACATCGCTTTTTTCTCCTCTAACTGTCTTTTAATTTCTTCATCCTTGGCTTGTGCTAATTCCCACTCTTTACGGTGATTACCTTTGTATCTGTGGTGATATTCACAATACTAATATTGTTCCAAGAGAGAAGATAGAGTAGGGAATAACTCCCAACATTTATTTACTTCTAGTGGGCAAACACCATCTTTACATACCCACCAACCATCTAAGGCACACCGTTTAGCACAATTCGCATTTCTTATTGCTAAATCTGGAACCATATCAAGGTTATTTTCTATATCTTCCATATCTCTATTTAAACTGTCATAAAACGCATTATATGCTTTCATATATTCTTCGTGTGTAATTGTCTTTGCCTTATATTCAAAATAATAACCTCCATCATCCCAATCATCAGGTATTTCCATCAATTCATTTCTAATAGTAGCGTAATACATAGTATCATAATTATTTCTAACCAATAGGCCACAATCAATAAAGGCGTTTAAATAATCTTCTACTAAATGGTTATTTAGATAGGTGAAGTGGCTTATTGTGCGTGGGTTCATACCTAATAAATCGGTTCCAGTAGGAGAAAGAATAAGTTGTAAGAAATGCGCTAGCCGGTCGGGAAATCTAGTATCAATTTTAAACTATTGTTTGGCAAACTCCTTCAATCCTTGTGTGGGCTGGGCGGTGATTGTAATGCGGTATGTAGCCCCGCGCCCACTTGTTGTAAAGGTGTAGCCATCATTTTTTAGTTTCTTGGCTATTACGTCTGTCCTTAGACTACCTATACCTAGTGGTTTAATGATTTCCTCTTTTGTATATGATTTTAGTTCTAGCATTTCTTCTCCTTCTGGTTTCGTTCAACCGCTATCTCCACCGCCAAAATCCCGCCATTTTTAAATATAGACAATGGGATTTTCGCGGTGGATTTATCGGTTAGTCTGGGCTTGTAATTTCTCTACACACTCTCTAATAACTTCGCTAACACTAGTTCTATTCTAGTATGCGTATTCTTTTAGCCATTCTTTCATAGTGTCCTCAATTCTAATAGTAATTCTATCTAACATTGTAATACCTCCATATATACCTAAGTTTTGTTTATACTCCTTTAACTAGGTTTGTCCTCTTGTCCTCTCTAACCGTAAAAAATATAGAAGGTGCTACTAACACCCTCCATATTTTTCGGAATTATTATAAAGGAGTAAATAACAATGAATAATGTTCTATCACTGTAATTATATTTTACAAAAAATTTTTTTCTAAGTCAAATAAGGGAGCGTGGAGCAGCAGCCAAATCAATACCGCCCCACGCTTAGAAAGGAAAACTTTTATGCTTAAAGATTTCATATATTCTTGAAAATCAAATCTATATGATTTTCCCTGTTTGTCCATTCCCGCTAAAAAATCTTCAAGCAGGGTCAACCTCAGTTTCTCTATCTTCTATTTCTATTTCTTCTGGATTTTCAATATCCCAATCAAGAATTTTATCAAAGGCTTCATCTTCACTATTGGCTTCTACTATTAGATATAACTTAGTAATAAATTTGTATTTCATATTCTCTACCTCCAAAAGTAAGATAGATAGATTATAGCGCGTGTAGGACTGTCTTACAAGCCCTCTTGACATTTTTTCTCTCTTGGTTTATCTTCATAGTAGCATTATCCCTATTTTAATTCAAAAGGAGAGATAATAATGAGCGAGAATAGAACCATCACCATCAATGATGAAGTTATGAATATCAAGGACATTACCTTTGACTTCATCGGTGAGTATTGCGGAGAACACGGCGAACTTGATTGGATGGAAGAATTAGTTGATAAGGACACCAAGTTTATTGAACTCCGCAATGCGTTTCTTAATAAGTTCTTCCCCGAAGTAATGGCTACTAAGAGGGAAAAGAAACTCACTATGAAGGACAAGATGAAACTGTTGCGTGAGAAATACAACTAATCGTTTCTAACCTTGCTCCTATTGGACTAACCTACAACTAATCCAGAAGCCCAAGAAATAGAGTTTATGGTTAGTCGTTCATCCTCAGTAAAAAATCTTGACAAATTGTTATAGCCTATTTCGCATTTTAAGGCACCTTCACGGCGTTTTAAATCTAGGGCTATAACTACCTTCAAGAGCATCTAAAACGCGCTAGTCCCCCTCTCCTTGGGCGCACAGGCATATTTCTTCCCCTTTGTGTCTGTGCGCCCTTCCATTTTTTTACCTCTCTTGGAAAAAAATTGCCAGTCAGCGCAAATAGAAAAACCACCCTTTACGGATGGTCTTTCTTATGAAAACTTCTTAATCCATTTACAGTCAAACACTAAATATAGCGGAGCAATCCATATTTTAATATTCGCACTAAATATTTTTCATATTAAATAGGAATTGCCATTAGAACTAACATCTTCGCACAGTCTAATCTACCTTGGCATAGATTAGGATATTAAAACCGACACTCTTAAAAATCTTAATACCCTTGCCACGCTCCATTAGTCCTATTGACTTTTCACAAGTATATAATAACAAAATTTTTTAAAAAAATCAAATCAAGGCTCCATTAGGCTACACGATTTTCTCTAATACCACTTGACAAACTAATACTTTCTATGCTATGCTCTGAATGCCTAATCGTGTTGATTTGTAAAAAATCTAAATGAGAAAAAATCTTGAAAACGTTTTATACCAACGGTTTGCGGATTTCGGCATACTCATCCTGACTGGAAATCGTGTTGTCGTCAAAAGCGGCACGAGGGTTCGAATCCCTCCCACTGCGCCAGACCCGGAAATCGTTTGTTCCCAACGGTTTCCGGGTTTTTTCTGTCCCAACATTTTCCAAATTTTTTCCATCAAAAGTCAAAAATGTTGGGGGGTAATCGTGTTGTGTAAATTCGCGTCCTAATGTTTCCAATCGTGTTGAAGCAACATAATTCTTTACAATCAACGACTATTAAGGTAATATATTTTTAGGAGTTGATAGTATGGGCAACATTCGTAAGAGCAAATCCAGAAGCAAAGAGGAAAAACAATCTATCCTTAATAAGCGTTTTAGCGAGTTTGACCCCAATGAAATTACAGTAGAACACGCTTTTAGTCATTTCATCGTGGAGCGTATGAGTAGGGGCAATAGTAAGGTTTCTATTGATGATTACAAGCGAATGTATAAGAAACTTCACTTCTTCCCTGATATTGAAAACCTCCCTTGTTCTGGTATCGCCCACGACGCTTTTAGACTTGCTTTCATAAAATCCTTGGGTGATGTAAGCCAACAGACAATCAATCACTACTTGCGCTCCTTCCGTGCCTTTGGTAATTTCTGTGAGGAACAGGGTTATTTAGAGGGTTTCAAATGCCCCATCAAGGAAGTAGAACCACCGCTAAAAAATGTCTATACCGAAAAGGAACTAGAACTATTATTGAAGGAACCAGATATAGAAGATTTTGTTGCTTATCGTGATTACGCAGTTACCGCCTTTATCCTTACAACAGGAGCCAGAGTAAGCACGGTTATCAATGTTCGGTTAAGTGAAGTTGATTTAGAGAGTGGCTATGTCTATTTCAACTACACCAAGACCAATAAGACCCAGCCAGTAGGACTAGATTTAAAGTGTATCAATATCCTACGCAAGTATATTTACCGTTGGCGTAATTTCCCATCAACTAAGCAAGATGAATTTCTTTTCTGCTCTATGGAAGAAACGCAACTTAACCGCACCAGCCTTTACCGTTCTCTCTGTGAGTATAACAAGAAATGCGGAGTTGATAAGACCGGCATACACCTTCTACGTCATACCTTCGCAAAGATGTGGATTCAATCAGGCGGTGACATTTTCAGGCTTGCCAAGGTGCTAACCCATAGTGAATTGGAAATGGTCAAGCGTTATTACAACATCTACCGCACAGACCTTAAAGACGCTGTTGAAAGTCATAGCGCATTATCTCAAATAAAGACAACAGGCCGTAAGTCTATTAAGTCTAAGCAAGTCAAGTAAGACAGTAGGACAAACGCGCATAAAAATAAGGCTACTAATCCTTTTACTATTGGACTAGTAGCCTTTTTCTTATTTATTCTTCAAGTTTTCAATTTCATTTTCTATAACTTCTACCTCTGCTTCAAGGCGGTAAGTTCTATCTATTACACTATTGTGTTTATCTACCTTTTTCTCTAACTAGTCAATGCGGTATGCCATTAGTTTATTACTTATAATGGCTGATATAAGACCGCTAATAATAACCGCGCCCGCACTAATGAGCGCATTTAAAACTTCTGGGGTCATATTTCACAACCTCAACTTTCTTAATTATTGTGCTTGATTTAAGATAGAGATAATAACACTATAAACGTTGATAGCGTCCATATAACTTACCTGAACCATATCAATATAGTTGTAGGTCTTTTGGATAGGAAGGGCATTACCATCATTATCATAAACGTTTAATGTAGTGAATGAGCGATTAGTAAAATTACTTAAATCCTGTGTTTGGAATCCTTCAACCATTTCACGCTCATAAGAACCAGTAATTCTATCTTCCATTACCTGTTCTTGAATATTGTCAACTACTAGTGTTCTCTGTGTAGTCAAGTCTTTATCAAAAATAATAACCATTATATCTTTTTCCTTTCATTAAGCATTATAAGCCGTTATAGCCACGTTAAGCCCATTCTTCAATGAATTAACACCATTGAAATAACCAGCCATTACAGTATCTCCTTTACTTCTGGTTGCGGGAATACTACCACGGCCTGTTAAGCCTGCTATACCATTTCTGGCTTGATTAAATAAAACTGCCGTCATTGTATTTCCAGAAGATACCGTAGTGTATGTATAGGAACTGCCCAAGGCTTCGGCGGTCTATTGTATCTTAGCGTTTAATCTATTCCACATATTAGCGGTAATATTGCTAAATGGCTTTCCCGTCTATATTAATGCGGTATCGTTGCCATCACTACCATTCCAATAGAACAGAGAAATAGGAACTTTGATTTTAGTTGCCCTTACTTCTGAATATTGCTTATTGGCTGTGTATTCAAATGTAAACTCACCTGCGCTACTCTATAACTAACTGCCCGGACTTGTCGCGCTAGATGAAGCATAAAATCCTACATAATAAGGTGCTCCATAGTTATCTTGTGCGCTAATATTTTTAATAGTGATTTGTTTCTTACTTTCTGTTAAGTCTACTGGCGTCCAAGTTGAAGATGAGTTCATACTAACATATTCACCATTCCTATAAACAGAGAAACTTTTAACAGTGCTATGACATCGGAAATATGCCTTGTAAGTAGGTTCTACATAAGTTCCTTTTATCTTGAAATACCTTGTTCCGCTTGCTTTAATTGTGCTACCTCCCGCAGTTCCTATAACACTACTGAAATTACTATTATATTCCTATTGGGTATAAGGTGAAGCGTAGTTAGTAGCATAACTAACAGAAGTAATAGTAAGGTTTGAATTTGCTTTAACCCAACAGACAGTAGAAGCCGCACTATTAGATACCGTAGCCGTTTGAGTATTTCCCTGACTATTGGTATAAGATACTTGATAACTATTAACTCCTACTCCTGTTCTTAGGTTAATAGCATATGTGGCATAACTAGTCTATGTGCCAAATAATTTAACATATCTAGTCCCGCTACTATAAACCTCTCCATCATTATCCGCAAATGTTTTCTTAACTGTGCTAAAATTACTATTAGTATATTCTACAAAATAGTATGGACTACCATATAAATCAGAATAGTTAATAGATGTAATTTCTAGGTTTGTGTTCTTTCTAGTCCAACAAACAGTAGAAGCGGCAGAGTTGGAAACGCTAGCGGTATTATAAGATGAACCACTACTTCCAAGGTATCTAACGTTATAACTACTAATACCTGTTCCTGTTCGTAAGTTTAAACCATAGGTTGTATATGTAGTTCCTCCACCACCACTATTATATGTAGCGGTTAAGGTCATACTACGCCCGTTTTTTATCGACACATAGTTATCATTATCTAGTTTCCAAGAGCCAGAGGGATTCTATGTAGTGATATTGATAGGGGTAGTATAATTACTAGCACAAGTTACATCATTACTAGGAACAATCCAAATATTACCAGAAGAAGGAAGATTAGATAGGGTATGAGTTGTCCCAGACGTTGTAAACGTTTTAGGATAGTAGTTATTGTTTGCGTGGACAGTAACAGACCTGATAGAAGAACCAAAATATAGATACATCGTAGCCATATATCAGCCCTCCTTATCCAAATACTGCCGTTTTAGTTGTGGTTGTTCCCCCATCTGCCATTTGTTGCCAAGTTGCTAAGAGAGTAACAGAACCACCATTTTTAATATAAACGCCATTAGACTTTAACAATGTTCCGTAGTTCTCTAATCCAGAAGAACCAGAATTAACTAGTTGAACTGTCTGCGCGTAGTTAACAGCGGTATAAACATTGGTAGCATATAAGTTTGCTAGATAATTATTAGCATCACTAATTCTATTGGCGTTAATCAGTCCCTTAGTTAAATTACTAGCATTTAGATTATTTACATTGATTGTATCTGCGTCAATAGTTCCACCACTAATTCTATTCGCACTTATGTAGCCGGTTGTGATATTACTGCCGTTAATAGTTGTGCTACCACTTGTTTTCAAGTCTGTAAAGGTCACATAACCGCTAATATCAATCTTATCTAAATCCTACCGTATCTGGCTTATTGTTTCTCCCTATTGGGTTACGGTAGAAGTTAAGCCCGTAGCGGTCTATTGAACTGTGCTAACTGTGCTACTAAGGGTATCAACTTCTCCATCAAGGTTTTGTAATGAGGTTTGAATACTACTAACTGTGCTTGTCAAGCCCTGTGCGGTTTGCTTGATTTCGCTCTATTCAGTTGTGATAGTAGCCATTTGAGAAGTAATATTTCCTTGTTCATCCTCAATTTTTGTGATACTACCATTTATAGAAGTAATGGTAGATTTAGTTTCATCAACCGTTCTTACTAACTCATTGGTTTTATTATTTAATGCCGTAATTGCGCTATGCTGTTCGGTCTTTTGGGTTTCTCTGCGTTTATTACCTACACACTCAAACTCACAACCAGAAGCCTTAACGGTTTTCTTCATTACATAACAAGTTTTGCCATTGATTGTGAGAATATCGCCCACATCAACGCCATAATCATTGAATGTATTGAACTTCATAGGTGTATAAGTAATTGTTTTTAAACCATTTAACAAATTAGTAGCAAGAGTAGTTGTAGCCGTGGCCTTACTCGCGCTAAATACTAATGGGTTTTCAGTAATGATATATGTATTAGTGCCTGTTCCCACCACATAACCTATATCATCGTGTGTTGACTGAATTTGTATTCTATCTATTGGGTCAATGGGGTTTTCATCCATCGTGAGTGAAATATACTTACTATTATCAATTACAGTTGTGCTAGCCGTGTATCTACGCCCTTCGATAGCACCAGAAGCATCAGCAACAAAGAATCGGTTTGTAAGTTGACCGATAAAATCAAGTATCTATCTATAACTTACATTGTTTGTAATAAAGTTCTAGTTAACTGTGAAATTAGAAAATGAATCTTCTGGTAATCTGATAGTGATATTTGTTTTTACAGCCATAGAACTAACCAGATTTTTTAATGTTATTGGGAACTTTAAGGACGCTAACCACAAATCCGCACTTGCTTCAAGAGCATACACATTATCATAGGCGGTAAGTGTTGCCTTGTTCTTGTTCTTCTTAATATTGGCAACAGTAAATTTACCCATAGTTTTATAGGCGGTATCTCCATTCATTTGACACTACCAAGTGAATTGTTTATTTATTAGATTTTCAGCCTTATTATCACTATTATCAATAGTAAACTCGATAGAACCACTAGCGGCACAACCATACATAAAATCATTATCGGGGTTTATATCACGGTTATAAGATATACCACCATATAAGTTAGCATCTGTTAGAGTTAGGTTTGTGCTAATCAGTTTATTAAGCATTAATTTTCACCGCCTACCTCAATAGCATTAAACTATGTTCCTTGCCATAGGCCATTATATAAAACACCGCTATACAGGCTACTACTGCCCTTAGATGTATAAGCGGTAATTGTCTTTTCTGCGTTATCCATTGGGTCAAAATATGTCAGGGAATAGATCTAACCTTGAACCGCTCTAAGTAATGGAGCAAAATCATCAGCGGTAGAAGGTGGTAATTCAATCTGAACTTTTCTAATTTTCTTTAAAACCCAGTTGATACGCATAACACCATCATCAGTTCTACCGCTATCTTCGCTTGCTAAACTCTCTAAGTCTACTTTTATGCTCTTGGCTACATACTCTGTCCCATTCACCTTAAAATGTCCTTTATTTGTTAGAGCCATTTTTCAACCTCCTTTTCTATTGGGTAGAGGACTAAGTTAATAATCCCCTACCCTAATTATTAAATCAATGCGTGACCTGTGCGTTTCTTGTATGCGTCATTTCCTCTTTTGGTTGATTGTGCTATTACATCATCACCAATAGAAACAGACATATCTACATCATCAATAGCCCTAATAACCTCTTGGCACATCTGGTATAGAGCAGATACCATATTACTATTACTAGCATCTATGGTTTCTTTCAAGATATTTTGAGGGGTTACTATCTCTGGGTTATTAGAAGCACCCGCATACTCGCCCACCATAGCCAAGGTAGGAGAAGTAACCACACCGCCGTTAGCCATAAATTGAACCGGCTGGAATTGGATTTCTCGCAGATTGAAGCCAAATGACTTACCGCCCAACAGAGGAACCCAATCAGGAATATCAACGTGGATTTTATTGATAGCACGAATAGCCAGATTCACAACACTTGTTATTGCTTTCATAACTAGATTCACAGCACTAATGATAGCATTTACAGGAACTCTAATTAGATTAACAATAAAAGCAAATGCGTCCTTGACCATATTTTTCAGGCTATCAAGGATTAAATCAATATCACCAGTAAATACACCTTTTAGGAAGTATAGTAAGTTATTGAGGAATGATAACACATTTGTAATAGCATCAATAACATTACCTACTATTTCCATAATAGTGTTCCATACTGTGTTAAATACATAAGTAACCATCGGGCCGAACACATCAATTAAGAAATTAACTATAATCAAGAACTTATCAAGCATAGCCATTAGGATAATACCGACATTACCCAGATACTCGCCCAACTCTCCAAAGAAGGGTTTTAAATGTTCGTTCCAGAGATTCACGAAACTATTACCGATGTTCTCAATAATGGGTTTCAAAATCGTTTCATAGAAATTCTTAAAGGTCTGCCCTATCAATCCAATAGTAGCGGATAGCCATTGACCAAACGGACTATTTTTAATCTTGTTGAAGAAATTAGCAATAGCCTATTCTAGTTTATCAAAGAAACTATTTGCCTTGCCTAGTTCAGCGTCATAATCATATTCGGGAATACCTAAATCAAAACCGCCACCGCTTAAATCTGTGCTACTGCTACTTCCTTGGTCTTTTGGATTCAGAATATTCAGTTCATCAAATGCGGTGATAGTTCTTTGTAATTTCTTCGCTGACTGATTAGCCTTTTCAAATCCATCACTTACAGAATCGGCTTTTCCCGCTAAACCGCCTGTTATGGTGTTCGCGTCGCTTATGGTCTTAGTCATTCCTGTTTTCTTACCGAATAGAGAACCAATAGCACGACCAATAGAAATGATGAATGATAAGAGCGCGTTTAGAGCCTTAACTAATGGTAGAATCACGGCTATTAAAATCTGGCCTAATGCCGTTTTCAGAATGTTTAGTTGCTCTTTTAGCAAACGAATCTAGTTAGCCCAACTACCAGAGGTTCTAGCAAAATCCCCTTGTGCGTTTGCGGTTGCCTGTAATACATAGTTGTATCTAAGTGCTACCTTCTCCGCTTCGGTCATTGAAGAATAAGATTTTGTAATTCCCCTAGATAAGGCAAATGCTTTCAGGTTAGTTTCTGTTAAGACGATACCAAACTTTTTCAGGGTTTCAGTCTCGCCAGTGAAGATAGAATTTAGGGCAGTCTGGGCTACTTCCTCGCTGACATTGTAGAAGGACGCCATATCACCAGCAAGGGCGGTAAGTTGTAAGGCCATATTTCTACCATCTCTTGCCGCGATACCCATACCGTTAGACATAGCCATAAATGTTGAAGCCATCTTTTTAGCGGTTAATTCACTCATACCAAGTGAATACAAGGCTTTTTTAGAAAATTCTTCAACATCTTGCGTCATATCACCGAACGATACTTCTACTACGTTCTGGACTTCCTCTAACTATGAAGCCAATTCAATACCTTCTTTGGCTATATCGACTAGTTTTCTAACAGCAGAAATAACTAATGAGATAACCGCGCTAATAGCAAGAGTAGCAATAGATAATTTCTTGACTGATTGAGTAGCACCATCAGCACTTTTACCAAATGATTTCATACTCTGAATCAGTCCGGCAATCCCCTTTTTGCCCTTACTATTCATCTTCTCTTGTTCTTCGTTTAACTTCTTCTGTTTATCTTTTGTTTTATCTATCTACTTCTATAACATTTCATAAGCCTTAGAAGCATCAAACTTAATTCCTTTACCGCTAACACCTCTGGCAAACATAGCATCGGCCTATGCTTTCATAGCCTGTAATGCTTGTAATTCAGCGGTTACACGGATAATTTCAGCGGCTAGGGCTTGATATGCCACGGAAGCCTAACTAACATTACCAGTAGGGAACACAGAATTTTTAGATACATTCTAAAACTCATTTTTTATAGTATTTGCTTCGTTTTGGACGCTTTTAAACGCTTGCTTAACCTGTTGAACATCAGCAGTTATTTTAATTACTAAATTTTCAAGCGTCATTTATTGTAGCCTCCTTTCGCTTTTTATTATGTGCTAGGGCATAATCAATCATCTATTCTTTGTATATCTACCACGGTTCTACTTTCTTCTCTGGCTTTATACCCACATCGTTCTACAATGAGGGATATACTTCTTGAATAGTTGGTATTGACTAGCCATTTAAAGACCTTCCAATAAAATCAGTAATCATACACGCTAAGTTATAGTTAGTTGCCAATATTTCCTTAGCCTTAGTTTCTTCTTTCTTCTGGAATGTCTGAATTATCAATGTGATTTCGCCTATTGTCATATCCCAATAGTCAAAAAGACCAATACCGCACTATAAAGCAACTGGAAGGAGTTGGTTAAATACTTCTGTGAGAGTTTCGGGCGGTCTTTTACCTTCACCCTCACTTGTTAGTTTTTTCCGTTATCCTCAATAGTTTCATCTTCCTTGAAGAATCCACTTGTTTTGAAAATGTCCATAAGGATAGGAACCAAATCCATTAAGGTATTACCATCATCAATAAACTTATCATAGAGTTCATAAGCCTTATCAATATTAATACCGTGTTCATATGTCACTAATGAAGCCTGTAAGATTAAGATTAGAGTTCCAAGAGGTGGAATAGAACCATCAGTAGCAATCTAAGAGAATACATTTAATGGGTTCGTGCCTAATTTCTTCTCTAAATCAACACAAGCCTTTGCGGTCAAACGTGCTTTATAATCAATACCGCCGATTGTAATAGTTGTATACATAATTTTAATCTCCTTTTATAAAAAAATTGGGGAATGACTTATTAGCCACTCCCCATTAAGTAATTAGGTTAGGAAGGGTTTGTAACAATAATATCACTATTCAAGGTGATATTTGCGGTGAAGGTAAGAGCATTGTTAACGCTAGCACTATCAATAGCGGTAGTGACCTCACCAGAGAACGCAAATTCAGTATTATCAGGGAAAGTTACCTTCCAATCAACTACCTTACCTGATTCCTCTAAACCACGCACTACACGATAGTTAGAATCGGCTCCACTGTTATCATACAGGAATTTAAATGCTAAATCGCCAAAATCCTTGATACCGTTGATATACTTCTTATTGCCATCTGCTAGCGTGGTTACATCAACCTTTTCAGCGGTTCCGCCTAATTCGGGGCACTCCTACAAATTGGCAATCTCAACATATGCGCTTTCCTTCTTGTAAGATAACTTAATATCCTTAGTCAGTAATCCAGCCATTTATATAATCCTCCATATTATTCATAATATTCTTTTCCAGTAGCAGAGAATAACATAATCATACAAATCTATTGGTTATACCAGAGTTCATTAAAACTATCGCGGTTAAACCCTAGTTTTCGCATTGTCTCGCTAATGGATTGCGCGTATGGGGCTAACACACTTAAATCATCACCCCATAGTTTAACATAATATGAAATGTTGCTATATCCAAGGGTATCGCCCTCAAAATAAGAACTGTTCTGTGATTCCATATATGTTATACAAGGGGTTTCAGTAGTGCTATCACAAATCAACTCATAATAAACAGGTATCCCAATTTTTTCCAATTCACTTATAAGGGTTGGTCTATAATCAATCACAACAATTAACCCCCATTCTATATCTATCTAGTTATTTCATCGTTAAATACTTTGATAACTAGTTTTTTCTTAGTCTATATTGCGGTTTCAAGGAATGGTTGCGGTTTTTGTCCTACGGTAGTATGCCATTCCCCTTTATCGTCTTGATAACTCCACGGTGTATCACGTCCATTACCTTCAACGGCAAATATACCAGTGCCGAACTCGACATAAGGCGCATACTCTTTATTAGTTCCCACAATGCCAACATCATTATGAACTTCGTGGGTTATACTACTTCTTAAATCGCCGGTATCTACTGGACATAATCTTTTCGCTTCGTTCTCAACAACTAAACACGCTCTATTTAATGCCTTACTTACATTTAGGTTAGCAAGGTTTTCTAATTTATAATTTAATTTATCAAGGTTAATTATTTCAGCCATTATTACACCTTCTTCATCAATACTTGTGTATATCGTCCAGAAGGAATAACATAAGAAATCTAATATCTAACACTATCAATCTCTATCTATTGACTATCTTTAACGGCGGTCTTGGTTAAGCCGATTAACTCAATATCATTATAACGAATGTCGCTAACATTAGTTTGGCTATAAATTTTGACCGCCATTTCAATTACATCTTTTGTTTCGCCGTTATTGCGTTTCTGTCCATATTTGTCAGTTCCAGAAGTGAATGAGACAAGATAGACAGGTTTCATTTCACGGTTAATCATACCGTCTGTATCTTCTTTTGTTTTTTTAATAACCGCATAATACTATCAGGGTAGTCAGAGGAATAAGCAAAACTAACTCCGCTATATCCCTCTGAATCTACACCCTCTGTTCCAATGCGATTAAAATTATATACAACCATTCTTACAATGGCAGTAAGCAGATTATCAATAGAATTTTGATGTGTGTAAATTAGTGCTTCTTCCGTGGCCTATTCAATCAACAGAGATAAAATATCATCCTTGCTATTATCGGTTATCCCTAACAGCAACTTTACTTGTTCTAACATATTTTATCTCTCCTTCTATTGGTTTAATTAAGCGGTTGCTTCGCTAATCTTACAAATCTTGGTAGCGTCAGCCAGAGCAACAAGGTAAGTAGCGCGTAAATAGACACTGTTCATACGGGTATCAGCATTGCGGTCAGGCTCAACCTCAACGTCCTTCTTCATAAACAGTTTTACGGCTTCTTTGGTCATAACAAATGCCTTATCAGTCAGAGCCTTAGTAGCGATAACAGGAATACCGCAAATAGTGCCGACCTAGCCGTTATAAATTACATCGCCCATATGAGCAGATTTATAATCTTCGTCCTTGCGTAAACTGGCCTTCCACTTGTTAGGAATTAAGATGAAAATACCGCTCTCATCTTCAAGATTCAGAGTGCTAATAGCATCAACGATAGAATCATAATTTAATGCTCCACCCTTGGCAAACTGAACACCCAGAGTAACGCCAGTGCCAGTAATAGCAGAAATGAAATCAGAGGTCATTTTATTGGTCATAACCTGAACTGCGCCTTTCATCATACCATCAACGATGAAGGGGTCTTTCATAGCGTCCTCATCAGTGTAGTCATAAGCCTGTTGGCAGAGTTTAACCACATAATCAGAACCAACATAAGAAATCTTACCACGCTTGTTAGCAGTATTTCCTACGCCGTTTGCTAATTCCTCTGCTTCACCGGTATATGTATAAGTGTTAATGGTTTTCTTCATACCAGCAGATTCAGTTAAATCATTGTCAATAGTCATTAAAGAACGAGTATTAACAGCAGTAGTTAGTAAGTCCTTAGCGGTGCTTTCTAACACAAAATTATCATATACAGTATTTCTAGTAGCCATTTTTATAATCCTCCATTAGTTAAATAGTGTTTTATATAAATCGGGATTATCATTAAATAATTTCTGACGTTCAATAACGCCCATCTTCATAGCCTGTTCTTTTGTAATCTGTTCGTCTAGTGGTAGGTTCTTCTTAGGTGCTGAACTACCTAGACGCTTTTCAACTTCGGCCTTTACACTTGCCTTAAATGCCTTGTCTAATAGGTTAATATTAGCGTTCATAGTTTCGGCATCTTCGGCAACCACAAAATCAATTAGACTTAATGACAGTCCCTTTTCGGCAAGAATCTTACTTGCTTCATTTTTATTTTCAGCCAATGCTAACGCCTTTTCTTTTTCAGCAATCAACTTTTCCCTTTGTTCCAGTTCATAAACGAATTTTTCTTGTTCGTTCATCTGGGCTAACTTCTGGGCTTCTCTAATTTTATCGGCGTTCTTGCGTTCGGCCTTTTTCAGTGCTTCGCTAACACGTCTATCTCCCTCTTTTTGGAGTAGCGCGTCAACTTCTTCTTGTGAATAGGTTTTTGAGTTATTAATTTCGTTCTCTAATCCCTCATTAACGTTTGTGTTTACATTTTTATTATCTTCCATATCAATTCTCCTTTTAGTTCTGTCAGTAAATCCAATAGAAATAAATAATAATATAAGGAAAGGTAGGGTGACTAACTGACAGCCCTAGTAATAATGTGAGTTCAAGCGTTTTTCTTGCCCTCAATAGTCTATAAAAAGTAGGGTAGAGTGATTAAAAAACTCTGCCCTACTCTTGTTATTTTACGAAATTTTTTTAGTTAAAGCAAATTTAGGCTTCGGCAATAGTTTCTACAACCTCAACATAATTATCAATACTATCATTACTTCCAATGAATAGAGTAGTGGCGTATAGATGTTCTTGAACCTGTTTCATTTCTCCATTAGGGTTTGTTTCATCTACTGGAACATAAACATAGTGAGGTTCAACCCAATCAAATACCTTACCTTCATCTGCGTCATATCTTGTTAAATTGAAATTCTGTGCTATCATATCTATTCTCCTTAAACTAGGGTTACTGTCCAACCCTTCGCCGTTGCTACTGCTATTTCTTCTGCGGTTAAATCACTTGTAGAACTACCTGTAAGGCCACCTAAGTTTTTTCTAATCTTGATAGTGTTTGTTCCACCAGCAGAAGCAAGATAAGCACTAGTATCAGGTAGGCTATTGAGCGTTTCAACTGCACGGCTATGATTATATCTTGATGTATTAACTGCTGTTGGGTATGCGTCTGCGTCACCAATTAGAGAAGTCATAGTCGAAGCGGTCATTACCTTATCAGCCGTTATAGTTGTGTTATATCCATTCTCCTTCAAATGTGGTGGAGTTTCATTAGCACCAATAAAACCAAAATATTCAGATAGGTCTATGGTCTGATTCTTCCATTTAACAGCATTAGGAGCATCAAAGGTAAGTTTCTTAATTCTATACATATTGTCAAATGCCTAATAGAACATATTAACAGTTATTTCAGTAGTGGTATCACGAATGGGAATATTCAATTCATCTAACTATTCACAGTTTTTAAAGGCATAAGCAAATGTATTACCATATAATGAACTTGTGTATAGTGTGGTAAGTTGCTCCATAAATGTGGTATCAATACTTCTTAGACAATAACAATTACTACACATATTGTAGAAATACCCTGTTGTATAAGTATAATTTGAAAAGAATGAAGCCGGTATTTGACTTAGATTATTACAATTACTAAAAGTGTTAGTAGTCATACCTCTAACAACGCCTGTAATACTTGGTAATGTTTTTAACTTAGTAGCCCCATTGAATGTGTATGATATACAATTATCCCTTGACAACATATTACAAACAAAATTTATAGGGATTTCTTCTAAATTACTATATTGAAACGCATAAGCCAAACTTGTTATTTTATTATTGCTATCAACTGTTATCTAATTACCATATTTAGTTATAAACCAGTCCCAAGAACCCTAACTATCCCAATCGCTCAAATTACCACCAATAGTCAATTCACTGGCGGTAGGAGCATCAGGGGAAGAAGCCATAGTTCCAGTTATAATAGCCCCTGTTTTATCGTGTGCGGTGATTCCAGAAGCAAGAGTAGAAGGAGTAACAGTATCTGCCGTTAAATCTATTTTTATCTCATTGTCAATTACAATCTTATTTACAGCCATTTAATCAACCTCCGATTGTTAAGGTTAATCCTCCCGCACTATTGGCACTAGTAGTCATAGAAATAGCACTTACTACAACCTGTGATAAATAATCATATCCGCTATCAGGTAAAATAGTTTGTGCGGTGAAGGTTGGGGTAACAGTTTTAGATTGAACCTGTATTTCTTCCTAACCTGTCATAGTGCCTTGAACACCTAAAATGCTTACACCGTTCTTGATATTCGCAGGAATGATTTTAGCCTTTTCCGCTGAATCAAAACTAATCTTGCCTGAACCATCGTGAAAACCCATAGCAATAGTCTAATCATTTAGGTTAGAGATTGTGTAATTCTTCGCGCCGTTGTTAGGCATTGTTCCAACAATCTTAGAACCACGGGCATAGGCGGTCTTATCTTTGAGGATTTCCGCAACAGCAACAGTAGCATCAGAGGTATCACTATCATAACTACAAGTGCCTGTTATCTAAGCACCTGTTTTATCGTGCGCGGTTGTGCCTGTAAGTAAGGTATTAGGTGCTACTGTATCGCCTGTAAGGTCAAACTTTACTTCATTACCAACCACTAATTTATTTATATAATTAGCCATTCTAATTATCCTCCAAACTATAATATTCATCACCAATTATGAGAGTTAATCCATCATCATTACTAACTTCATATTGGGGAATTTTATCTATTTCAACGTTATCTTTCATACGTTTTGCCTTTGTTTCAAGGGTCTATTGTTCGTAGGTTTTAGGAGTGATTTTATATAGCCCTTTATATAGTTCGGCAATCTCGCCTATAATCTTCATATTGGTAATAGGAATCCACTCACCATTCCAATTATATTTCATCACAGCCATATTTCTTACCTCACTTAATGACAACTCTAATAACGTTATCACTCACGCGCTCTATCACTCTCATAGTTCCAGAAGTAGAAGCAGTAGCAACACCGTTAATAGGTTTGGCATATCCATTAACCTGACAAGTGCCGTCATCACGAACATACAACTTACCCATCATACCTACTGCGCTCCATTCTGGGCGGTCTGCGCGTTTGGTATAACTCTGGTCTGGGTCATAGTTCGGATTGACAACAGGGGCTTTAATGGTTTCATCCCAAGCGGGAATAGTCTCACCGTTTCTTTCTTCGGCTTCGTGGTGGACAACTACATCTTCATATTGGATTCTGCCGAAATCATCAGTTACCCAACGTTTCGCCCAATTCCATTCAGGGTTATCACCTAAAACCGTAGCAGTTCCAGACACAACACCAAGGATATAATCACCCTCATTAGCAAAAGTTAGTTTGTCACCGTCCAAAGTAACAATATAACCCACTCTATCTTGTGCTGTTGGATTTCCGTCTTTCCATTCGAAAAATTCAGCATAGTCAGCACCAGCACTTGACATTGTTCCCGCTATGGCTAGGTTGCCGGTTGTGCGGTCTAAGGATAAAGCATTAGAACGATTACTTCTGTTTTTGCCATTACCAACTAATAATAAATAGTCATTCTAAGCATCAAGGTTATAATTCCCCAATAATATTAAATATGGATTATTAGCACTGCTTATAACAAGTCCTTGTCCA
>ERZ1034873.416-NODE-416-length-24247-cov-29.285508_pt1 | contig 24247 bp, 30 predicted proteins | sample MGYA00520689_ERZ1034873 | MGnify/ENA primary metagenome ERZ1034873 (study PRJEB33766, sample SAMN09781722) | gut metagenome | biome: gut microbiome | host: Homo sapiens | place: Madagascar | study: EMG produced TPA metagenomics assembly of the PRJNA485056 data...
ATTTTTATACTTTCTTGAAGAAAATTCGCCCCTTCGTTCCTGCAGCAGGTAATGATGTTCCGTATATGTTACTGTTATTATTACTTGCATAAAATCCGCCGCCAGCGATCCAAAGACCGTTGCTACATTGAAGCCAGCCTGCAACGTCCAAATCAGATATAGCAGATAGCTTCCCTTTTCCACTTTCTATGATTCTTGAAGTATAATCAGAAGTGCTACCATTGAAGTGGAAATCGATAGCCCCTCCATGTGCAGCAGTGCTAGATAGATTCGTCCCCATTTCGATTATGCCAGGACTAACTTCCATAGCTCCGAGGTTTTGTCTAGCAGTAGTTGCGTCTGACGCACCAGTTCCACCATTTCCAATACTAACACGTGTTGTAGGAATCTGTGCCCAACTATACCATCTTGAATTTGCATAGGAACGATACCATACATTTCCGGTATAAAATGTAAATCGTTGAAGAATAAGCGATTTAGTGCTAGTTACAACTTCTAGATGTCCATATCCGGAGTTTTGTGGTCCGTTAGTATGCATCGCTAATGATACCCACCAAACGCCTGGCATGGTATAATCATTAAAATCATGCATATCAGATGAAGATACTAAGCCTCCAGACATTAAGGACTGATAAGCCCCCCCCCCTGTCAGTAGATCCTGTACCTCCTGAGCTGACAGGAACAACTGAGTCAGTACCGAATATCTCCAGCCAATTCTGCCATTGAGAGTTTACATGCGTTCTAACGTATATTTTAGCAGTACTCCATAAAGTAACACGTTGCAATGTTACATAATCATATGGTTTAGTTACTTCTATATTTCCCCAACTGCTAGAAACTGGACCATTAGTTGCAGACGAGAAGTCGCACCAATAGGTACCAGATTCTACTAATTCGTCAATATCTCCAGTATATCCAGAACTGCCCTTCGTCAGAGCAGTAAGCGCAGCTCCTCTAGTTGTTTGTCCAGTGCCTCCATGATCTATACCGACAGTACCTGTCACATTTTTGGCCGTACCTAATATGCTGGTATGATCATGTGTACTGTCAGCTTTGGTGTTGAGCTTTGTCACTATTTTTGCCCAAAGTTTTTCTAATCCTGCCGTATCTAAAAAAGCCACATTATCACGCTCCTTATATCTTTTATATAAAATTATTTCCATAAAATCAGCCAATCACTAATTATTTAGTAACAAGGCTTGGATTGCCATATCTATCGTTCCGAGAATAAATTTTACAAAATCCTTCGATTTTTGATATATTACAGTAACCTTACGCTTTTTTGAAAAATATTCTTCCTTTAGAGCCTGCTGACGGTAGAGAAGAACCATAATCTGAAAAATAAAATCGAGTAATAGGGGCATAATAATTTCCTAGATAAAGAGAACCGTCTCCACGTATTACAGAATAATTACCATCATATGCAATACGGACGATACCTTCAGAGCTACTGCCAACTGGAGATTGCGCAATAGCTAGTTCTGCTTGATCTGTGCTTGCTTCATATAATCGAGAATATTTATTTCCACCAGTTCTCATTCTATTTATTTTTAATCCAGCTTCTACACTTCTTCTTTCAATATTCAATTCAGTATACGAGGTATCTGAAGTTTCGCTCTCACTTATAAGCTTAAACCAATTTGTCCAAACCCAGGGAGACTGCCAATTATATTGATTTCTCACATAGATGTTAGCTGGATCTGAAATTGAATATAGAATTTGAGTTGTATACGTTGTGTTTGATATACCAGTTACTACAAGCGTAAAAGCTCCTTTGGAACCATAATATAGTGGCAAATTCTTAATGTTATTAGATGAACTACTAGAAACATACACACCATTCTGCTTATAGGTATCGTCATTCAAATCAGCACCCGACGGAATATATTTGAATTCTTGTTTATATGCGTCTTGCATAGTACGAACTTCTTGCCAAGAACTCCAGTTGCCGCTGATATGAGTACGACTAAATTTTTTATTTGAACCCGTGTAGGTTACCGTCTGCAATACATCTGCTGAATCTCTCGAGTAAGTTTGTACTTCTATAAATGCCCAGCCTACAATTCCAGATGGATAATTTGTTACATTGTCTGTTGTAAAAACATATGTTCCAGCATTTAGACAATCATTCAAATTCCCAGTATAAGTTCCACCACTCATCAAAGCCGAATAGGCACTATCTCTACTTGTTCTACCTGTACCACCGTGTGCAAAATCAACCGTGCCAGTAACACTCGCAGCGCTCCCCGCACTCGTTGCATACTTAACGCTTTTATTCGCATCAGCGGTATTATCAACATTGCCTAGCCCAACTTCTGATTTTGTGTGAGTGTGACCAGTATCAGCTTTACTTGCAATAGCAGTTGAAATCTGGCTAGATACAGATTTATCGCCAACTTTAGTTTGCAATTCGCCAATATTACTTTTTGCCGTAGTCATATCACTTGCGGACGCAAAATCAGATGCGTGCTTTCCATCAAGAGTATCTGAGTTCTCTGACTGCTTAATGTTATAATCTAATATTTGAATTTTTTTAGTTGCCAATAATATCATCTTCTTTCTTACTTAATAGTTTTTATTGCCTTACTAATTTGTTCAGACACTGATACGTCTCCTATTAAATTAGTTAGTCTTTCAACTTCTCGCTTAAGTTCTTCGACCTCTTCACGAGACGCATATTCTTCGTGTTTATGCTCTTTTGTAGCCATGTGATTTAATGCGATGCTTAATTGTTCCGCAACAGGAACATCGCCCACAATGCCATCAAGATTGTTGATTAAATTTTGTAAAAATAATATAATGTCCGAGGTTCTAGGTGTCATTGATGATAAATTAAAATTACTATCTAACATGCCATCACCTGTATTTTTAATTTAATTCATGTGCTTGCCATTTTTGATAAAGCTCTTTGACTCTCGGAGTTTTTTCAAAAACAAACACTAAAGTATCTTCGCGCTTAACACCGTCATATAAGATATCTACAAGATCTTCATGTGCGCCATTTTTCATATATCTCGCACATTGAAGCATGTTAACTATATAAACGACATTCTCGCTATCGTAATAACGATTAAGTAGTTTTGAGTAAGTTCGCATAAGTTTCTCCTTTTATTCCGTAAAAAAATAAGGTACTAAACCTCGTATCGCATGAAGTGTAGTACCTTATTCGTTTTCTTGTTTAACTACTTCACATAATTTTTCGATTGAAGTAGGAATAATACCCACAAACTCATCGATAGGTTGAACCTCAATGCGTTTGCCACGCTTTGGTTTTGGCTCTTCTTTGAGAATATTCTCTAAATCTCTCTGCACACAAGTTACATATTCTGAAACTGGCTTAAGTTGGAGATTAGAAATAATGCCTTTTGCCTCAGATTTTGTTAGCTTGTTCATATTGTATTTAGTCGCCGTTTGCCATAGAGTCATGCATTCTTCTGAACAGAATTCTGCGTGCCATGTTGGAAGTAATGCATCGGCGCGAGAACAAGATGGGCAATAACTATAACGAGTAGAACAGCAGAGGCATTTTCTATTTAATTTTGCCATTGGAATTACCTCCTTTGGTGTTATATAATTGCAACAATGGGCTGGATGTTCCCCAGCCCATTAGCAATAAATATATTAATTTTGTATTGTCAAGTATTAAAAATTACTCTTCATCGTCTACGACAACGACTCTTAGCATCTGTTTGTCCTTAGAGCAATAGTCAACATGAGCTTTGCCAGAGAATGGATGCTGCTGATTATCTCCACCGATGGACCAGTCTAGATCGTTACTAAGCTGGAATCTCGGAAGAATTAGATAAGCGAGCATTTTCGTTTCAGGATCACAAACATCATAAGCGAGAACTTCAAACGTCATCTTACCCATCTTAGCAAAATTCTTAGCAGAATTGATAACTTCAATTGCATTTTCAGTCTCATATTCGTACATAACGAACATTTCAGCACCCTTTGCAACATCAGTAGGTAACGTGATTACACCGTCAGCATACGCAAACTCCGTAGCAGAAGCATTTGTGCCCTTAACATACTTTGCACCAAGAGTACTATCACCATTTAGTGCATAAATAGCCGTAGGATCAGCAACAGGAGTATGCTTTAGAGTATACGTAGTATCAGCCACTTCAAAAGACTCCATCGTAGGCACGGTTAGCTTAGCTTCACCAGTAGCAGTAACCTTCTCCGTACCATACTGTGCAGCTAAGAGTCCGAAATCATACACAGCATTGTTTGCAGAAGCCTCAATAGCCTTAGATCTCATAAGCTCCATAATGGACACACCAAGTGCGTCGGTAACTTCCTGAGATTCAGAAGTCTGATTCAGAGAAAGATCCTGAACCTGATTCAGAGAGAAAATAATATCATCGTTCTTGTCGGTAAAAATACCACGAAGAACTCTATCAACAATAATGTTGTTTAGGTTATGTTGTGCCATAATTAATTACCTCCGTAAAATTTAATTATAATTTTTTAATATAATAAAAGCCGTAGTAAATACTACAGCTCTCTTAACCAGTTAAATTCTTTTTTATCAATCTTAGACAGATCGGCCATGCCACAATATGCACCATTTAATAGATGATTAGCTGAATCAATAGCCTGCATTCTAGACACATCATCAAAAAATTCATACAAGCCCATATTCTTAACATAATCGCGCGTATATCCTTGTTTTACCTTAACGGCAGATATAAGTGGCAATAAATAAGATCTAAAAGGTTTATCTTTATTATACTCACGATTTCTTCTATCTTCGTCAATCATTGCTTGTTTAGCTCGTTTTCCCTTTGCCTTTTCTGGCTTAGGAGTAATATTATGCAATTTACGAAGAAAGGTCATCATGCGCATATAAATTAATTTATCAATTTTAATTTCAGCCTCTAGGTCTACAAGAACAATTTCATCATTGCTTTTATCCCTAAATGGCTTCATTCTTGAAAAGTCTAAGTCGCCAAATATAATTCCAGTTCTATCTGGTGTCATAGTTCTCGAAAGAATAATAAATAATTCAAAATCATCCACCTGTGTCCAATCAAGATTCATTTGATCCCAAAGGATTGACTTGAGGTCACTAGGAATAGCAGATAGTGTATGGATCATAGAAAAGTACTGTGCTTCTCCATAGTTTACTATATCTCCGATTTTCGGTTGCTTTAACTTAATTTTATCATTAATGACATAATCATCACCAAAATATAAAAATAAAGCATTTACATCAAAATCAATCATAAGGGTTGTCCCTTCTCGCTTTATTTAAACTATTAGGTTTAACAGCCTCGAATTTTAATGTTCTGCAATAATAATCGGAGTCAACCACACTTTCCTTGTTGTAAATCAGTTTAAACTGTAAACCAAACATGTTGGTCCAGTTAAATGTGTCACGTATGATATATCCCAAAAGATCGTGACGATCAATACCATATTCGGTTTTTATATCATCAAGGTGACAAATACAATTAAACTGAATATACTGGACTTTCATGTGGGTATTATATTGACTATCTTCAATATCTTCAACTGAAAAACAAATAAAATTTCTTACTGTATCTTGAGTTTGCGGAATTCTAATAAATCCAAAAATATTGTTATCCAAAAATTCATCTGGAGAATCTAAATCTATTGTTGGATTATGTAACGCTTCAAGAATATCAGGGTCGGATATAAGTTTTTGTTTTATCAGTCTTTTCATAGTTATAATGTCATCTTGAACATCCTGCATATTTCTATTCATTATACAGCCACCTGCCATTCATCTGCGTACAACCAATGAAGTGGCTCTCCTGTTATGGGATGTTTACCAGCAGATTTACGTTTAGCTTTGCAACATAAACATATACTGTTTATATTTATATCATATTTATTATGCGCATCGGTTGCTCCCCAAAAAAATTCGTCAAGTTCAATACAATAAATTGCACGAGATCGTGGATTGTTCTCTCCACTCACCGATTCACTCATTTTTTTCTTGGAGCTTTCAGAATGTCGAATTCCCATATGTACTTGACTATTTTTTTCTCGTTGAGTCTCATCCTCAAAACGCTTTCTTTGCGAAATACTCATTTTATCCCTAGACTCATCGGAATGATGTCTTCCATACATGGGATGGTTCTCTATATTAGTAAACCTTTCTTTTGCAGACTCACTAATTTTTTGTTTTATATCTTCTGGCAAATGGGTTCCTTCTCCACCTTCTGTTTGATTATATCCATTATGATATGCATTCATTTTCTTAATCCAATAAATCTCTTTATTGTTTAATTCATCTTCACTGCATTCTTCAACAATACTAAATTCAAAACTATCTTCGCCATATTTATTCCATGCACTTTGTAAATGATTATTCACGTGAGCGCCCTTATTTAATTCATATCTATGATGTCGCCACCTGCCATTAATATCAAAGCTTTTACCAACATATACTTTTCCATTAACAATATTTTTAATCATATAAATTCCACATATAGTATCCATAACTAGAGCCACCTCCTATCTAATGTATTTTATAAACTAGCTATTTCAACAATCAAAGATTTTTCGCTACTACCAACTTGTGCAGTGATAGTAAAAGTTTTACCAATTAAAGAATAATCGTTTTTACACTTGACGCGGAATATATTATCAACCACAGAAGTTTCAAGCTTTGTGAGATCACCGTCAGGAAAATCGATGCTCCATTCAATATCTTCAGTGCAGTCAACAAGTTGCCCGTCAATGCGAGACTTTAGAGTAAATTTTTTAAAACCACCGCCCGCTCGAATAGCAGGGGAACCAGAATAAGTGATTTCTAAATCTGACACAGTTGGAATCTCTTCGGTTTCTTTAATCTCAGGTTCAACTGCAGACTCATAGTAATTGCCAATCATAAGTTCCGCATTGTCTGTAGCTGGATTAAATTGCTCTTGTGTCATAGTAATCTTTGAAATACCTTCAGTGGCGGTATCTTCAATCTTACTAACTTTCCATGCAATAGGAGGGTATCTACCAGTGGAGGATTTTAAAAACTTAGTATCGTAATATATTGTTTTAGTATCATCATTCGTTGGAATCCACAAAACTTCTTGATTCTCAACGGTTTGCGTTGTATAATCTAACCAAACACCACTATTGTAAGAATTTTGCTTCCTCGGCGCTCCAAGACATTCAAAAATCCTACGTTTTCCACCAACTTTTGAAACCCATCTATAAGTCCATGTACACTTCAGAATAGAGAACTGATGAAACTGAGTTCTATCATCTTCATGTACAATTAACCACCATTCGGGTTCATCCATTTCATTATGTATAGATACATAAGAACCAACTTTAATATCAGGTCTATTTTTCAGATCTTCCAATCTAAATTGAAGTAAATAAGCTATATTGTCACCCGTGATATTATAATATGATTTTACGTTATATTTTGCGTAAACTGGAATATCATCATCGTCCACCACAGGCAACCCAGTATCAACCCATTTAACATAAACAGGTTTAGTGGCTGCATCTCGCATCCAAGATGTATCCATAATTTTTTGAGAGTTTCTACGTCTTGCTTCTCCTTCATAGCCGCCCAAGGCAGCCATGCGAAGCCTATATGAATCAAGCATTCGTATCACTCTCCTTAATGCGTTCCACTAATCCGCAACAATCCAAAATTGCCTTACGATATTTTTGAAAATCATTTTCTTGTCGTGCATATTCAAGTAAACTCATAATGGTAATAATTTCTGGTTGAAAACCAGATAATTTATTAAACCCAATTAGCCGTTGTAGCACTGATTCGAAATAACCATCAAGAAACTCATAAAATTCTTGTTTGTAGGGTAATAGCTTAAAAATAGCAGAAATAAAATATTGTTTTTCTGCCGCTATTTGACTAGGCGGTGCCTCTAAATAAATATTCATCAGAAACACCACCTTAATCATTAAAATAAGAATTTGTTGTATATGTGTAATAATTATGAAGACGGTTCATTTCAAGCAAATTCTGTTCTTTCATGGCACGTAACTCTGAAATATGATTAGCCTGACTATAATATTGTTCCTCTTTACCTCCAATGAATTGGAGAGTTAATTCAGTAGAATTAAGCATAGGAGTTAGCCAAGAATCTACCATACCACACGCCAACAACTCAATTTCTAAATCTGACAAATCTTCTTCAAATTCTTGAACTTCATCGTCACGTTTAGATAAATCATGCTGACATTTACGTACACGCAGTATTGCGCTACTTAACCAACCATTCATCATTTCATCAAAAGAGTAGTCATCAACCTCTACAAGATTAAAATCTGAGATCTTTGACAAAAACCTGTTATACACTTTTTCATATGGAGTCGCCATATAAGGTCACCTCCATGAAATTAAGACAGATACAACTTTAAATCTGTACCTAAAATCTCATCAATCGCTTTAATCTTAGCCAAACTGTCCAGAGAGCCATCCATAATCTTCTCTCCAGCAATATTCTTAACTGCTTGCTGAACACCCTTTGGGGCATTTTTAAGTGCAGCTTTAAACTTACCAAGAGGCAAGTCCAAGATCTTTTCAACATCTACATCGGCAATTTTGCTATAAAGATCACTGAAATCTTTTCCCCACTGAGCAACTAGTTCTTCATCTTCGATAACAATTCTCGGCTTAAGAAGATGTTGTGACCTAATAGACCTAAGCGCTTGTAAATCTTGATATTCAACTGGAGTAGTATCACCATAATTTGACCAAGAATATAATAGCTTAGACTTTGGACCAGTAATCAATAACTCTCCGTAGGTAATACTACGGCAAATAACTTGTTCATCTGGTTCATACTTACGAGGCGCTTTTGCAACAGACTTTTTAGTTTCTGCTACTGAAACTTCCTCTGTATTTGTTTCCTTTTTTATTGGCATATGCAATTTCTCCTTTTATTCCTTATATTAATTTTGTATTGTTAAATTAAGCAATATTCCAAACGCCGAAACGTAGACCAAGTTGCACACCGACACCCATCTTGAACATATATCTGAAATCATATGTCATATCTTGGTTGGTCACATTATCCTGTACTTGACGCATCTCAGGCTGACCTTCGTTAACAACCTTAACGAACTTATTATCACCAACAGGCATAATAAATAGCTGTTTGTCATCAACTAGTCTCTTAGTAGTATCATTAAGCTTAAAGCCTTGCTTAATTTCCACAAGTCTAATACCTTCAAAATAACCAAGTCTACCAGTAGTGTAGCGTTCATTCTTCATCTCATTGGAAACCCAGTCAATCTTCTGCATACCTTCAAGCTTGCTTAGCGCAGCCTTAGTACCCATAATAACTACATCCATACCAGTAGCCATCTGAACGTCTTCAATTAGCGTCATAAACTTGTCCTTGGTAGAATCCTCAAGATTACCAGTCTTAACCCACTGACCAGCGCCACCAACGCCACCAGGAAGTTCCGCAGCAGCAGATACAAAAGCCTCATAAATAGACTCGTTCACAAATCTGTCAACAGCTTCATAAAGCTTAGTAACAAAAGTAGCAAAATCTTCCAGACCAGTTAGCAGCTTCTCATACTCACTATAAACAGCAATACCATACCAGGAAGTAGTAACGGAGAAAGTCGTACCCTTGCCAAGTCTCTGACGATCTAAATCCCAATGGTTACCAGAAACTTTAGAAACAGTTAGAATTGTTTCGTCCTCGGTATAGAACACATTCTGATCACCAATATCAATATTTCTAGTTTCAACAAATTCGTTGAAGAAAGGATTATCCTGCCAGCCACTCTGTAATAGATTAGGAACAACTTCCTCAATTAGATCAAATAGCACCTGCTGATTCTTTCTAATAGCCTTACGAATTTCGGCTTTAGTAGAATGCTCGTCACAACCAATAATCTTCTTAAACATAGTTGTAATCTTAGCATTAGCTTCCTTAGCAGTAATACCTTCCTCTAGAGTGTTGTTTGCAACATCGAGCATTAGCTGATTAAAAGACATAAACTTTGCATCATCATTATCAAAAACCTTACGAACGTGAGCATCAAAATTCATTAATTTAGCCATTATCATTCACCTCCTGAAAATTATAGATGTACTACTTGCAACTTGTACATAACCAGGTTAGTACGAACAATCTTCTTAATAACCTGAGCACAGAACTGGGTTTTGTCCTCAGACTCGCCAACCTTATAATTCTTTGCATCTGCATCAAAAGTCACATATTTCTTCTCGTCTGGAGCCTGATCAAAAGCCGCCTCAGATACAGAGAATCTGTCACCAACGCGAAGAGTATATGCACGTACACGGTCACCCTTTGCATTATAGAATCTATCCTCATCTGCATAAGTCTTTAGAGCAGTAAAGGGAACAACTGGAGGATTTAATAATAGTAGTGGTTCATCACCAGCAGCATACTTCTTCATAGTCCAAGTTTCATCCTCGTATTCCTTATCATCATACACATCTCTAGCTACTAGAAGACCGTTATCCATGTCTTCAGTAATAGCAATGCTATAAATATGGCCACCACCAAAATTGGTGCTTAGGATATTAGTGCTTTCTGCAATAATATGGCCACCCTTAATCATGTCCTGAGCCATAATTCAGTTTCCACCTTTCATATAATTTCAAAAAATTTTAATTTTAAATATAGATAAAAGCCGTTACAATTTAATAACGACTTTCATTAAATAATTTTGTATTGTTATGTTTTTTATCAATAATACAATTAAGCTACACATTCATTATATTTATACGTCAATGGTTCACCAATAACAATATATCCATTATTTTTAGATAGATTTTCAACGTCATCAAGCGATTTAACTTCAAACCATGTTAATTTCATATTATACTTCTTAGAAATATTATACTTACACCTTTCACAAAGAACAGAAGATACTGCTCCATCATGTAGTTCACAGTATTGGCATGCTTTTTTCTGTGAATAAAATATTAGTTTTAATTCTGGACACGCAACAATTTTTGGTTTGCTTGGTACAAATGATTGTAAATGACCTCTTATTCTTGATTCGTGCTCATTATATGAACACATACCAGAATCTACAAATTTTTTCAAATAATCTAATACAGTGCTTCTATGTATCTTTAATTTATCAGATATATCACAAACCGAAAGGCCGTTCTCCCACATATGTAATGCTTTTGTAGCATAAGAAAAAACAGCGTTATTAAAGCATTCGTCCCAATTAATCTTATTTAAATCAAACTTTAAGAAAAAATTATTGTGTAATATACTTTCTTTTATATATGTAAGAGTCGATTCCATACAATCAACAACTACATATGTGTCATCACAATATCCATTCTGAAACGCCAATTGCTTCTTATAAGCATCATTTAATTGTTCATCTTCTTTTGTGCGTCCGCCATATGATTCAAATCCTCCAACATAATGTTGCTTACCATGAACTTCAATAATAGTGTTATTACAAATATCATTTTTATATATAATAACGTCATAAACCTTATTATCAGACCATTCATATGATGCATGTACGTCGAAATTTATATTTAACTGCTCTAAAACATTAAATATAAATTTTTCTCCAAAACTAATACCATCTCCACATCTTTTACAAGACAATCCACGTTTAATAACATTATTAACTTGTTGCCTAACAATACACCCACATCTCGGACATATAAATTCAACATCTTCTTTGTGTGCTATACCAATATCAAAATTTTTAACTTTGTCTTTTAAAAGATCAAAAACATCTGGCCTCATTAATCTTAATAATCGCTTTCTAGACATATTTGAAAAATCCCTCCATGAATAATCAAAAAAAAACAATCAATTAGATTGCTTTATCCCCATATTTTGCTACTTTCCATTCCATAAACAATTTTTCATGTTTATTATCTCGTGGAAATTTATGATATAAATCTCCACGACTACCTTTTTTTATATCAAGTAAATCTCCGCCATTTTGTATAAAAAACAACGCTTGTTTGTAATCATAAATATAAAAATAATTCATAACAATAAAACCCTCTTATTCTACGTCGAATAATCCCGCATACGCTTGTCTACGCTTGCTGGGCTTTGCATTAAAATTCATACCGACACTATGCGGTGTCTTATTAGATTCATTCTCAAAGTTAAACTTCTTCTTCATTGCTGCAGCAAAAATTAGATCTGCCTTAGTACGAATTTCTTCAGCACTAAATTTCTCAGCATCTGCAGCAAGAGCCTTAAATTCGTCGTTTTCGCGAATTTCGTTATAAGACGCATCAGCAAAAACAGCATCTTTTTCCGCTTTTGTCTGTGCAGCATCATACTGGTCCTTAAACTCCTTAAGCAAAGCATAATTTTTGCGCATATTCTCAAGTTCATCTTTTTCTTCTTGAGTTACAAATTCTCTAAATACAGGTACTGGGTCACCATTAAAGCTAATAGTGTCCTTACGCATCTTATAGTTCTGCTTAAATGCGCTATTATCAACCCAATCTTCATAGTAGAAATAACTGTCATAAACTGCATTCACAACATAATAATGCGCATCACCATTCATGGCTGTAAGTAAGTTCTGAATACCATATCTGATATCATCATGGCTAATCTTAAAATTAATTAGTGCAAATTCTTCGTCATGATTTTCAGGCTCTGGTTCCTGATCTGGTTCAGCATTAGGTTCACTGTTCGCATCAGAAAACTCATCTTCTGTAGATTCTTGATTATCTTCATCATCTTCAGTATTATTATTTTCCTCTGTTTGTTCACCAAACACTTCCTCAAATTTTGCATCAAGCTCTTCGTCAGTCATATTTTCATAATCAAAATCACATTCTTCAGCAGTAACTTTGTACTTAGCCAAAAGCTCATCAAAATGATTCATGTCACCAAACACCTCCTTGTCTTCTTGTTTTGGATTTATAGTAAACGTAGACAATGTATTATTTAACTTTTCTAACGTTTCTATTAATTTTGCTTGACAATCTGTGGAAAACATACTGTTGTTTTTTTCACTAAAACTGTCAATAGTAATTTTACTACCTTCCATACCCTCTTGAATTTCTGTAACACCATCTTGTTCATATCCAAGAATTGTCACACCTCTAAATGAAAACGCATCAATTGAGAGATAATCTTCTTCTGCGTTGTATGACATATCTTCAACAGCAATTTCAACCGAACACTTACAAGTTTTACGACGTTGTAAAATTTCGGCCGCACGAGAATAGTCTTCATAAATATGACCTTCAACCATAAGGTATGTTTTGTCATTATCTTTACTGTATTCAAGATATGGTTCTTTAAGTTCACTGATCGCGCCAATAGGCTGTTCTATATATTCAACACCATCTTCGGTCATCTGCATATCATGACTATGAAATTCATATTCACCAGTATCTGTCTTAAAAATGCTACCTAATATAGGACGACCTTTAAATGAACTTTTATATTTATTCATTACCTTTTCAGAAATAGAAGATCCATTTCTATTCACACCAACATGACACGCCATTAATTTAACATTAAGAAATCCATCTTCAATATCACCTGAAGACTCAAAAGTTTCAAATGACTGAATAATTAATGGAGCACCAGCTTCTTTTGAATTGAATTTAGTAAAATTATTATTTTTACAAAAAGTGTATAAATCATCAATTGTATAAAAAGTTCTCGACATATTTTCTCCTCCTTTCTATAAAATATCTATGCAAACTCCAGGAGGAGATTACAAACTAATGTTATTAGTAAAATACAACTTTGCAGTATCAACACTATCAAAATTAAACTTTTCAGCAGTTTGATTTACAAAAGTATATGTACCACAAATATTAGACAATAAACGAAAACCATGGGCAATTAAAATGTTGCTCATGGATTTGTCTTGCGTAATTATAAATTTTTTATTTTGAGGCATTAGGATACCTCCTTTATTAATTTTGTATTGTTAGGAATAATTTTTGACTTATCTGGTTGGTCTGGATCGTCGGCATAAAACCAAAGAAAACCACCTGCGAATTTATTCCTACCTTTAAGAACATTATTAATAGTCGAATCAGAAATTCCAGTTTGATTTTTTGCATCTTTTTGAGACATATATGTTGAAATAAAAATTTCTGATTTGTTATATTGATTAATTTTCTTTTCAACTAATTTTCTACTTCTTAATTTAGATTCTTCAGGATTGTATATACACAGATCAATCTTGGTAGCATGTTTTAACCATTTATGAACTGTTGTACGTCCATATCCTGTAATGTTGATAATTTCTTTAACTGTCATTCCATTGTTATACATTTTTGCAACATAATAAATCATGGACGACCGTGCTGATTCATCACATTTTTTCCAATCTATCATAGATAAATCAAAAATATTTGCCAAAAAACTATTTATAATGTTATTTTTTATATATTCAAACCTATTATTATTGCAATAATTACAGTCAATTCTTATAACATTAACGCCATGATTTAATGCTAAATTGTCCTTAATCATATCTCTTTGAAAACCACAAACATCTTTTTCTTGTGTTTTATATATTACATTTCCATGGCCAATGCCTCCATCCATTTCTAACACATATTTGATATTGTTATACACAAAATAGTTGTCATAAAAATATGGTTTTAACCAATATGGATTCCATTCATATTCTACATTATCTATATTTAATTGTTGCAACATTGCTCTTGCAAATTTATTTGGATATGATACACCGTCTCCACATATTGGACACCGTAGTCCACGTCTGCTTACGTTACGTACAATTTTGTTCTTCAAAATAGAATTACAATTTGGACATACAAAATCTGTTTTAATCTGTGATCCATCTTTTAATCTATATCCATCTTCTGGATTCAACAATAAAGAAGCAATATCTGGCCTCGTGGTCCATAAGTCAGTCTCACCAACAATCGGCAATCTTCCACAGCAATACGGACATCCAGAATGATTATTTAAAACAGTAGTTACAATAGCCGACCATCTATGACCCTTCGAACAATAAAATTCCATACTATCATTAACTGTTGTGTACTCATCATCTGTATACACATCAAGTCCAGATTCCCTCAATTGTCTTAATCTATTTTGAAATTCATCATTAGTTAATTTTTTCATATATTTGCCTCCCTTATAAGCATAAAAACAAAAGTGGTTAGAAGAATATAAGGGCTTCTTCAACTCAGCGTCCCGAGCTGTCCCACTTTTATAGTCATATTATAACACATTAATTTTGTATTGTCAAATATATTTTTATTAATTATTTGTTTCTTTATTTTTTATCTCTTGTAGACTGGCCTTCATCGCTAAGGTCACCTTCGTCTTTTTTAGGAGCACCTTCACTTCCATCTCCATTGTCTACGTTACCAGACTGTGTATTGCTCGAAACAAGAGGGGAGCACCACTTATCTTTTGCTAGACCAAGTTTTTCCTCAAGATACTCCATGCCTCTACATTTAGCAGGATTTAAACCAGCTAAAGCAGCAAGTTCATTTTTAATTGGCACACCATATTGTCCCAATTTTAATAAAAGGTTAATTCTATCTTCTTTAAAATATTCAGACGTATCTAAAAACTCCACTGATATATCATCAATACTTAAATTGTTTTTTACAAATAAATTAACCCATGTGTTGATTTGAGTTATAAGAGCCATAGCTGAAAACGAATCAGCCATAAGAGCGAGCTTGTAGCTAGTACTATTAGTTATCCTATTAGAATTAGATACAATATCACCGTTGGCTTCCACCAAATTTTGATAGGCTTTATTAACAATATTAGTATCCTCTGCGGTGTTTTCATTAAAATCAACAGTATCAATATCAAAAGGACTTAAAATTGTAGCTGCATTTTCTGGGATCAGACCAATTGCCTTTTGGTAGAAGGCATTACTAACGTCCAAATCTACTGCAAAATCATCCACGGTATTAGAACCAGATATTAATGGAATTTTCATGTTAAGTAATTTATAAGCAGACAAAGCATCTTTTGCATCTTGAACCTGTTGTAAATCACATAAAGATATCAGTGAATCAAACATCCCCGAAAATGGAGGCACAGGATAGTCAAGATTAGCATAATTAACCTTTAATGCAAAAACTCGTTCAATAGGAAGTTCCTGCCATCTTAATGTATTATCACTCTTATATTTATTGTACATCTGTTTAAAAACAGGATCATAAACATCTAAATAATAAGAATTAGTTCCACTATCAAAAAACGAACAGTCAAAAGCTATGCCAATTTGTCCCCCGTAATACTGTTGACTTGATATTTTTACATAATCCACATCTAAAATATGAATAAAAAATTCGTCATCTTCTGGATCTCCATAGCAGAATCCAAAACAAACATCATCAAGCCAAGCTCTTGTTAAACATTTTCTAATTTGTCTTTCAAGATGCATATTTTCAACATAATTACATACTTTACTATAATGTTCAAAAATAGAATCATCTATTTCACCATTATCGTCAGTTTTTGGATAAGCAACCCAACTTTTACATGTAAGTTGTCCAACTTTATTATCAACAATTCGCCTATATACATGAGAAACTGTATATAAATAATTACTAAGTTTCCTAAGCTGTTTTTGATTACTGTCACTAGCTGGATTTTTCAAATATGTTCTAAGACTTTCCCTAGAATATGTAGTATATGTAATATTCTTGTTTTGAGTTAAATCAATAAGAGATAAAGTATCCTTAACAGCAGCATAGGCGGCGCGATTACGTTCTTCACGACTTAGCATTTCAATTCTTTCTTTATTTGTTAATTCTTTTGCCACACATAATCACCGCCTTTCTTAGCTGAATAATTTATTAAGTGGCTTCCCAGGATTGACCTGAAGTTTATTTATAATATCTATAGAATTTGGTTTTTTACGAGAACGTACATTTTCAAGACGTTTTTCTTGTAAATAAAACGCGCACATTACATAAGTATAACTTCTATCATCGTGGAGACGGCCAACTTTTTCAGGTATTAATTCAAAAGAATCTTTTCCTGAATCACGTTTAATACGTCTCATATTAACAAGTTCTTCTTTAAGTGCATCAATATTAGCCAATGCAATTTCTTGGTAAGAATCTAATTTAACAATCTTAGTTTTTACAACTGCAGATTTTTTTAATTCTTCTTTTAATTTAATAGCATATACATCTTCTGGTAAATTTTCTTTTTTTAATCTTTCTTCTATTTGTTTTTTTACCGCATTGGTTTCTTTATCATCTGCCAACAATAAAGTTAAATATCCCTTATTATCATAATCTGATGTAAAGCTAATTAAATCACTATTTGTCATTTCGATTGCCGCTTCATACATAATAGATTTATATTTGGTAGGTTCCATTAATTTAACCTTATCAACTGCATTTGGATATTTACTTGCATATCCAGTGCCAAGCTGCCTATCCAATTCCTTGTCAATGAAACCTGGATGTATTTTCCCCTGATCATCAGCCCAATCTTGCATCAACATATCTGCAATAACCTTACCTGCACCACCAGCACCAGCATCAATCATAATAGCCTCAATATTTCCATATCCTAATACATCTCCATTGTAATCAAGGATAAGCCGTCTTAAATAATCAACTTGGTCAGGGGTTTGCATTGGTGTGCGACGCTTAGTACTGATGTCAATCATATTAACACAATTGACAATACGACCTCTATATTCACCATTATCATCTTGATAAATCTCCATTACTGTTATAATACTATTATCTCGATTTCTAGCTGGGTCAAAAGTAATTAAAAACTTCTTTTTATTTGTGTCATTATACAATAAAGGAATACGAGTTTCGCTATTTCTAGTAATGACACCACGTCTAATAATTGCTTCATTACCAGCATCAGAAGTAAATTCACAATAATATTCTCTTCTTGCCTTTTCAGGATTTGTTTTTAATGCAGTCTCAATATCACTTTTTTTCAATAGAGCATTAACGGCCTCGCCGCGAACTGTTGGCTTTAGAACTACATCACAACTTACCTGTACAACGCAATAATTCCTATCTCCCATCAATTGCTTTTTTGCAAATTCTCTATAAAGCCTATAATATTTAGTATCTGTACTAGACGCAGAACTAATATAAAATTTCTGGTTAGGAATGTTGGTTGCAAAAGTTCTCAAACGAACTGGATCTATTGCTTTCCCGTTTCTATCTTTACCAGTAGCAAAGTCTTTATTGACAGCAGCGAATGCTCCATAAACTTCGAGCATTTCTTCTGATAAAAAGCCACATTCATCAAAAACCACACTGCCGCGCATACCTCTTTTTTTATCAATATTACTATTCAACGTCTGAGTAAAACTTTGATTATATAAACTATACTTAAAGCCATCAGAACCATGAGAAAATCCATCTCCAGCTGCATTTTTAATCTCAATTTCGTTCTTAAAAATATAACCAGTTGAGTTTCTCATTTCTGCAATTCCGTCATTAGCCAAACGTTCAAGCGTCATGAATGTTTGTTCGGCCTGCGATCCAGAGCCACTAGCAATATATGTCCATACATTACAAAACAACATATCTTTTGCCATAAGAATTAAATCAATAACCGTTGATTTACCAAACGCACGACTTGCCAAAACAAGCACATTAGGACAATTCCATGTTCTTTGGACAATGTATGCTTGTGCATCAAGCAGAGTAATATTAAAAAAATCTTCAATAAATCTTACTGGATTACATTGATAATATTTTTGAATTCGTGCAATATTTTTTAAAGATTCTAGCTTTCTGTCAGACATTGCATATATAGTAGGTTTAACATAAATGTATTCATCATCATCAAAAAATTTAGACAACTCATCATCATTAATTGATTCAACAATTTTAAACTTTAAATCATTATTCATCTTCATCCTCATCCTCCTGGGTTACAGCTTCACCAAGTGGAGAGAACAAATCTTTTAAATTATGTAAATTTGCAGTATCTAACAGATTGTTTTCTTCAAGTGTGTCTCTTAAATCAAGATTCTCTCGTAATAAAATTCTATTTACTTCTCTATATACATCTCTTTTTTCCTGTAAATCTGCAATAACTTTTCTTTGTTCAGCTACCATATCCGACCATTCAGATTCATCAAGTGCAAGTTGCTTAAGAATGGACGCGTCGCTAATTTCTAAAACCTGTTGCATTCCACGACAGGTACCTATATCAAAACCATTAACTTCTGCATCTCTTAGATCAATATCTTTAAGCTTTTTAATTTTTCCTGTCCATGTATTCTCGCCCTTACTAGCATTTTTATTATGTTTTAAGCTTAAACATGATTGCTCTGCAAGTTGAGAGATAGTAGCACTAAGATTTTTCTTTGCATCTAATAATGTTTTTAATTCCGACGCGTTAACACTACTATTTGCCATAGCTTTTGCAAGCTTATCATCTATTTTTGCTTGTTGCGAAAACCCTCTAACAATTGTAATGGCAGAAGAGGTACGCATCATATCATCATTACTATCCCCGCCAAGATCAAGATACCCAATAAGTTGAGAGTAGAGTAGGGGCTGGTCTTCTATTTTTTCACCCTCAAAAGGATCATATCCAAGTAAACGAATAACATCTTTTCTATTTTGTTCAAACTCATTATTTACTTCTTGACTATTTAGTATTGTTTTTGCCTCATTATCATTACCACTTTCTAATGCTGCAACTTGTTTTGCATCCTCAACATAAGTTTGAAACACGTCACCATCACGCCAGCGCATACCACGGTATTGGACCATACCAATATTTTTAATATAGCAATCCCAAATAGTAGTTCTACGAATTTGGCTTTTGTCATTTGCCCACTCAGCATAACTAGAATTCCATAAATTTTCTAAAAATGGACGGTCAATATATTCTAGCGCGTCCATGACAGATTTTTTCGTACACGCCCCAAACTCTTGTCTATTATCATCCCAACTAAGTGCAATTTTTCTAACACAATCTTTACACATAGACGTAATGCCAGTTAACACTCTTGGGTCTGTCGAAACATAAAACTCCGTTTTCTTTTTTTCTTTATTACAATACGGGCATAAGTATTTTTTGTCATCCGCTGCCGTCTTTTTTGCTGGAGCAGTTTTTCTTCCAGCAGGTCTTCCCATGGACAACCACTCCTTCCTTGTTGTTTACAATTTACTGCTCTGTGACAAGCTTTTCTGCTCTTGCTGCAGCAATTTCTTTATTAATACGCTCAAACTCCTGTTGAAATTTTTCATCATTCTTAAAAACTAATACCGTCTTGTCAGGGTTAGAACGATCTGGTTTGCAATCAATTACAGAGCAGCCTGCTTTTAAAAGCGCTCGACTCACACCCATGTTAAATACTAAACGTGCATCTTTAATCTTGTTTTCCATAATTATTTCACCTTTCAAATTTTGTATTTTTTAAAACAAAAAAGAGTAGGGAAGTGACCTACTCTTTATTAATTTTGTATTGTTATATTTTTATATTATAAGAACAAAGTTTACCATCTTCTGGAGTAAAAATGCATAATGTCTGCATTGGATTAGAATACAGTCTTTTATTGTTTGCATATTCATCAGTTCCACATAAAGATCCAACAAGTGTGGATTCGATGCCAAATTGTTCAAATGATTCTAAATGATGCTTATCTGCACTGAAAGTATAATCAATAGTTTTATTATACTTTTTGCTAAATAAACTGTTAATTGTTACGCCAATATCCTTAAATTTATCTAAGTCTCCATGTGTACACACTACACTATTTCCACAAATATCAAAATAAATAAATTCATAATACTCACTGTCGATAATATTGATCTTATTATTGTCACGAAGTCTTTGTTTAAGCCACCATGGAATAATTTTTTCCATATTGTCTGAATGAATACTGTCTTCTTTGTTTTGAATAGTACGAGCATGATTTCCATATGTAGAATAAACATTCACTTCGTTTACGTATATAGAAATTGAGTTAATAAAATTAGCAAGAATCTCAGACACATGCATTAACTGGTCGCAAGTATCTTCTTCAGAAGCAACTCTGCATCCAGTGTGTATAGCGCCATTTACTAAATCTCCAAGTAAAACAATATGAAGCTTCTTAATATTATGTTTTTCTAAAACCTTAGAAGCTTTTTCAAATAGTGTAGAAATACGTTGTAAACAAATATCAACGCTATATTCATTCCATATATTATTTGAAACCTGTCCATAATGCCAATCACTACAAATTAATAATGCTTCTTCTATTGAACGACTATTACTAGCTTTAAATACATTGGAATAATTCTCAAGAGGTACTATTTTAGCAGCCTCAATTAACTTTTCTGTTAAATGGTCCGCTCTTGCATCACTGACAAGTAGTTTATTATATTCACGTCTTTGATCGTACAACTGTCTCTTTGCCTTATAAAGTTCATCAATCTGTTCTTTTAATTCAGAGGAATATTTGTCTTCACCAACGAGTTTATCGGTATTTGCTTCAAACACGCTCTTAAAAGCCGCCCATTTTTTTCTATATGCAGTATCACCTTTACTACATCCAAATTCTTCGTTAAAAATAGCTGCCATCTGCGGCCACGTAAAACCAAGCGAATCTTTCATATTGCATATGCGATAAAAGTATTGATCGTCTGTTTCACCTTGCATCTTTTTTAAACTTTGCTCCATAAATTACACCTTCCTCTTGATTGTCTTTGGCTTCTTAAACAGCTTATATCTAACTGACTGTTTAAATACAGCTTTAGGAATAACCTTTTCTGGACTAATAATTTTTTCACCAGTCCTCGGATCTTTGGCTTCACGCTTTGGAACCCTAGTACCAACAAGCACAATTCCAGGTGCTAGGTGTAGCTCACTATCCTTACCAAATTCCGCTGTACTAAAATGTTCAATAACAATATCAGCCAATGCATCGACTACATCTTTCATATTGGATTTATAAAAACCAGTTTGTTTAGCAAGTTCATCTGCTAGTTCTTTTTTTTTCATTATTCGTTCCATCTTTTTGCCTCCTGTTTGATATTGTTATTCTTCTGTAGTCCCATAATCCTCATCATATGAGACGCTCAGTTTAATAGTCTTATCTCTAAAATCAGCAAGTAGAGTAGTAAGGTCAACAAATTCACCTGTATCTGCAATCTCTACTCCGATTGTTCCATCTTCAACGACCAAAATACCCTGTGCGCTTAAATTATACTTTTTTACAATTGCTGCCTTTGCCATGTGTTGTTCCTCCTATATTGTGTTTTATTTAAATAAAAGGGCAGAGTAGATCTGCCCAAATATTGTTTTTGTTAATAATTACTTATGTCTCTATATCAGTTAAGAAAATCTCGACTTGATTTTCAAACACATGTTAAAAACACTAATGATTTTCTATTAATTTTGTGTTGTTGGTATTATTTTTGTTATTTCTACTATCAATCGTAGCATTATCTTTATCACGACGTTTAGCATTATATTTGTTATACGATACCTTTCGATTATCTAACTGACAATCATCACATCTACATTTTGTCGTATTTCTAGCATCAACACAAAATTCTATGCCACAATCAATGCAAGTCACAATTTTTTTTATTATGTTTTTATACGAGGCACAATAATCACAATATTTACGACTTATACGATGTGTTTGTTTTTTTGATGCATCTCTTTTACTTACTGGTTTTTGTATAGTTGGAACTTTCTCAAAATACGCGCCACATTTTTTACATTGCAGGATATTATCATCTCCACTATCAAATCTATCTTTAAACATTTCGATTGATTTTTGTATTCTATTTTGATTTTTTGTTTCTATCATAGAATTGGTTCGTTTTATAATGCCAACATCTGTAATATTAAAAGATTCGCCACCTGGAGAAATATTATATCCATAATTTAAATTAGTTGTATTAAACAAAGAAATTAATCTAATCTCCCAAACTTTTGCTTCATTTTCTGTTAAACCATCTGCCCAAATAATATGTTCAAAATTATCCCAACCATATTTTTGAATAGCATTATAAAACAATTTTTGCTGGGCGTACCCTTTGCCGTTTTGCCATCTTTTATTTGGATTATCTCCATAAACTGTAATTCCTATATAAGCTTTATTGTTAATTATATTCCTATGAATATAAATGCAATAATTATCTTTTGTTTTCATCATATTTTCTTTTCCATTCCCTTTTGTTTTGTTTATTAGCTTCATATTGGCAATCTTTACATCTATAGGTTACATTGTTTTTATAATTATCAATATATACGAGTTTTCCACAATCTTGACATTTAATCACTTTTGTTTTATCCGATATATCTCCAACAATCTCAGAACAATCTCTACAATATCTATTTTTTGTATGCTTACTTTTCTTAATCAACCTTCCACAAAGTTCACATCTAGTATATCCATTACCGTTGTTTTTCCAATTTAAATAAACATATGCAAGTTCTTGACAATCAATTTCATTTATCTCAAGTTCTGACTCGCTATTATCATCTATGAAATTTACTATTAAGCATTTTGTATCATTTTTCTTTGGAGAACTGAGATAACCACAATTAAGGATCATGTTTAAAATATATTCACGTTCTTCTGTTGGAACTGATATTCTTGCCATTTTACATAAATCTGACAAAGAGTACTTTACTAACCCGCTAGTAAACCCGTAAGAAACTCGCTGCTGCTTTGCCATGCATAATAAAACAAACAAAACTTTTTCCGCTCTTAAATTGTTTAATGACATAATAACTTCAAGCTCGGGTTTTGTGATTACAATATTATCCATATTAAAGAATGGTTTTTTATGAGCTTTCTTAACCGCATCAGCAATAAGATTTGAGTAACAACTCTCATCAAAGTTTTCATGATTTTTATTCATCCACCTAACTGTCTCACGATAGTTGTCATCTTTATCATATCCCATAGCATATAAATATCTTGTGATATATTCTACTTTTTTTGCAACTGATTTTATATTATTGTTCTGACAATTATATAATTCTTCAGCATATTTTTTTTCATTCAAAATCAACATCTACGTCACCACCAATCTGTTGTGTATGCAAAACAAATTTTTTTCCACAAAATTCAATATCTCCATTTTCATCTTTTACTGGATACATAATTACATTTCCATTGTTTTTTAGAACATTTATAAAAATTTGTTCTCCAGAGATATCCCATGCAAAAGTTTTATTTTTATTGCTCGTATAACAAATATCAACAACTATATTTGCCAAAACTTCTTCATTTGGACACACAACGCTACATGCATTTACAAACTCGTTTTTCAAGCGAACAATATCAAAACCTATCTCATCATCACCAAGATCATTTTTATTTTTTTGT
>ERZ1034873.418-NODE-418-length-24241-cov-7.870793_pt1 | contig 24241 bp, 40 predicted proteins | sample MGYA00520689_ERZ1034873 | MGnify/ENA primary metagenome ERZ1034873 (study PRJEB33766, sample SAMN09781722) | gut metagenome | biome: gut microbiome | host: Homo sapiens | place: Madagascar | study: EMG produced TPA metagenomics assembly of the PRJNA485056 data set...
CAACTACTTGGTTTAATGTAAAAGCAAATGATCAGAAAGAAGCTATAAGAGAAATGATGATAATTCTTATACGCACAAATACAGGCGATACATTTGAAATAAGAAAAGTAAAGAAGGTAATATAAAATGACTGAAAAAGATAAGCTTTGTCCATTCACAGGTCTCAAAGAATACTGTGGAAATGATTGTGCATTATATAGTGAAGAATACAAAGGATGCTGTATTCCAAATTTTGGAGAAGAAATGTCAAAAGCACTTCTTAAAATTCTAACAATATCTAGGATGTCAAGAAGAAACTGAATCATTTTGTTATACTACAAGAAAGGAGTTCATTATAATTGAAGTGGATTAAGTTATCAAAAAACCAAATGAAGCTTTTATCATGGTGGACTCCTGATTCTCCATATAAAGACTACGTTGGGATTATAGCAGAGGGGGCAATTAGGTCGGGAAAAACCCTTGTCGGCTCATTCGGATTCGTGGTCTGGGCCATGTCTGCACATAGAAATCAGAAGTTTGCTATTTGCGGTAAGACGGTCGGATCATTAAGGAGAAATGTTATCATATCTCTTAAAGAGGTCTTAGTAAATAGAGGATATAAGGTAGTCGATAAGCAATCGGAAAATATGCTAATAGTAGCTAAGGGAACTACACGGAATGTTTTCTATTTATTTGGTGGACGTGATGAGAGAAGCCAGGACTTAATTCAGGGTATTACATTGGCAGGGATCTTCCTTGATGAAGTTGCTTTGATGCCCCGTTCTTTTGTTGAACAGGCGATGGGTAGATGTTCAGCCGAAGGAGCTAAATACTGGTTTAACTGCAACCCAGAAGGTCCTCAGCATTGGTTCTACACAGAAATAGTTAAACAATCAGAACAACGTAAATTCTTACGAATTCACTTCCGATTAGAGGACAATCTTTCACTAAGCCAAGAAACATTAGATAGATACAATACGATGTTCAGTGGAATATTCTATCGAAGATTTATACTTGGTGAATGGGCATTCGCTGATGGCGTTGTTTATGATTGTTTTGATATAAAAAAGAATACATATAGCCAAACAGAGAGGGAGGAAGTTCTTCCTCTTATTGTATTAGATAATGATCCTCATGATGGTTATCCAATGTATGGAGTCGACTATGGCGTATTCAATCCGCAAGTATATCTTGAAATCTACAAATATAATAAACCAGGAGAACGAATTCCATACTTCTACGTTGACAATGAATATTATTACGACAGCAGAAAGAAAATGAGGCAGAAAACGGACGAGGAATACATCAATGATTTCATTTCCTTTGTTGGAAATAAATATAATCGAGGAATGATTATTGATCCTTCTGCTTCTTCTTTGATCGTTGCTGCGCATAGAAATGGAATTAGAACACAGAAGGCAAACAATGACGTAAATCCTGGAATCCGTATGGTGCATGCCCTTATGGAAATGGGTCACATCTTGATAAATAGAGACAGATGTCCAAACTTAATCAATGAGTTAGGTTTGTACATCTGGAATGAAAAGAGAGGAGAGACAGGAAAAGAGGAAGTTGTAAAACAGCATGATCATGCTCTTGATGCTTTGAGATATGCAATTTATACGACAACTCCCGATTCTCTTGTTTTTGGTAAAAGATAATGCATTGTTCACGACCGTTTTTACGTAAGGTAGCTAATAATCCAGACAAGGTATTCGCTACTAAACGTTTTGATTATATAGCGAAACTAAAGGACAATTTGATTTATATCTTCAGGCGTGATTATGAAGGTAAGCCATGGAAATGGATAGTAAAGATTCCTGTTGAAAAGATAAATAGCAATATTACAAAAGACTGGATATATTCTGAAGAATACAGGACACAACGATTCAAAGCTGATCCTGAGCATGGAAATCGTTATTTTACAGTTTAACTTGGAGGAAAGTTAGATGGGAAAGAAGCACGGAATTAGAAAAAAGAATCTTCGGACAGTTGATTTCGAAGCTCCCGGGATTCTTAGCAATAAGTCCGAAGTGATTTCTGTTAAAAGGGCATTAGATGCATATAGCAATCCTGCAGCAAACTTAGGGTTTGGAGCTAACAATCTTGTTCAAACTTCTAAGTATGTAATGCAGAGATTCACGTGGGATTATTACACACTTAATATCCTCTTCCGTGATAATTGGATTGCTAAGGCGATCATTGAGAAGCCTGCAAACGAAATGATGAAGAATGGATTCAAAATTCAGACGGAATTGGATCCTGACAAGATCGACGAGATCATGAGAGTTTGGACTTCTACAAGAACAAATAAGAAGTTCTTACAATGTTTGAAATGGGCACGACTCTACGGAGGATGCCTGTTGATCCCAATGATTGAAGGACAGGATGATCTTAGTAAACCGTTGGATTATGATTCCGTTATGCCAGGAAGTTACAAAGGCTGTTTTACAATCGATCGTTGGTCTGGTGTAAGTCCTTCACTCGAGCTTTGTGATGATATCTCTGATCCCGATTTCGGACAGCCTGAATATTATATTGTCACTTCTGCTCCTGATAATTTTAGCACTAAGATTCATCATTCTCGTGTTATTAAAATGATCGGTCGTGAGATGCCTTACTGGGAAGAAGTAGCTGAAACTTATTGGGGTGCTTCTGAACTTGAACATGTTTATACTGAGCTAAAGAAACGAGATGATACATCTGCCAACATTGCATTCCTGATCTTCCTGGCTAATATTCGAACTTATTCAATGCAAGATCTTGGTCAGGCTATTTCTATGGGAGATCAGGAAGGACTTCAAAGAGTTTACGATACTCTGAGAAATATGAATCAGGTTATGTGTTCGACTGGTATGTTGGCAATTGATCAGGACGATAAATTCGAAGAACATCAATATACATTCACTGGAATCAATGACGTTTACGAATCTTTTATGTTGGACATTTCTGGCGCCGCTGAGATTCCTATTGATAAATTGTTTGGTCGTTCTCCTACTGGATTCAACAGCGGTGAGGAAACACTTCAGAACTACTATGACACAATTCAGGAGAAGCAGGAAACTTACGTAAGAGATCCTCTTGAAAAGATTATCAAGATCATTACGATGTCTGCTTTAGGTCAGATTCCAGATGATCTTCAGATTGAATTTAATCCTGTTCGTCGTACTTCTGATATTGAGCAGTCTGATTTGGCTCAGAAATATACTCAGGCTATCTTGGATGCTTATAACGGCGGACTCGTTGGTAAGGCAGCTGCTCTTAAGGAACTCAAACAATCTTCTGTTTTAACTAATATGTGGACAAATATTACAGATGAAATGATTGAGGAAGCTGAAAAGGAAGACGAAGAACAAAAAGAAAATGATAAGAATGATGCAAATGAACTGAATGAACTTGCCGATAAATTAACTAACAATGAAAAGGAGGATGAAAATGAGCTTCCTGGAAAAACTAAAAACCAAAAAGATTCTTAAACAGGCATTCAAAAGTGCCGATGATCCTATTTGGTGGGTATTTTACAGAACTCCAAATACTGATGGAACAGTGAAAGTTTACGCATCTACTGAGAAGGAAGCAAAAGAAAAAGCTAATTTCGTGATTTCGGATGTTCTCAAAGGACAGGATTTTGAAATCACAGGAACAGCAGTTATTTGAAATTTCCTATGTACAAATCTCTCTTTTATGTTATAATGTAACTATAAACTTAAAGGAGTCCTAAACATGAAAAAGTTGAATTTATTCCTTCTGATTATTCTTATTACGGAGATACTACTTTTACCCTTCACAGCTCATAATCATAATCAAGTTCGGTGTGCTGACAATCAATCTGTCGAGGTAAAAACTTCAATTCTTATCAAATCTTGCTCTGCAGAGGACGGAAGCTTACATGGTGATGATATACCTGCTTCTGAATACGCTTCATTGCAGAGCTTAATTAACAATGAAGGAATTAGTGGACTTTATGAGAATTGTGCCACATTCAAAGTAACTCATTATTGTGGTTGTTCTAAATGCTGTGGCAAATATTCTGGAGGTTCCCAGAGTGAAGCATATGGAGCACTTGGAACTAAGCTAACACCTTACTACTCAATTGCCGTAGATCCATTGGTTATTCCATTAGGAACAGTTCTTTACGATGAAAACGGCAATGAATATAAAGCTGAGGACACAGGATCAGCTATTAAGGGAAATCGAATCGATCTATTTGTTGGAAATCATGAAGAAGCTCTCAAAGCAGGAGTGAATAATATTACATTGTACTGGAATTATTAAAGTAAAGGAGAAATTAAAATGAGATTTAATGAAAAACGAATTCAGTTTATTGTAAAGTGTTACAAAACAGAAAAATATATTTATGAAAAGAAAATTGAAGCAATTGATTATGCGTTGTTTTTGAATGATTTAACTAATTTGTATATTAAAGCAGGAGATTATAAAGAAGTTAATAAATTGTTTAAAATTCAAAGTGTATTTATTTATTAAGGAGAACTAAAAATGAAGAATACTTTGATTGCTGTATGTATTATACTTTTTCTTCTTCATTTTAGTGCCTGGTTTTCATCGGAAGTTAATGAAAATGAAAGTTCATCTATTGCTTCGAGTATTTACGTTTTGTGTTTAATTTTAATTTATATATTTACTTAACTTACGAGGAGGAATAAGAAGTGGATTTTAAGAAGACAATGGATAAGGCGATTAAAGCTTGCGATGAAGAGCAGTTTTATCAAATTCATTTTGGTTCTGGTAAAATTGAAGGAATTAAAGGTGATATTGATTTTGTAAAGCAATATGTAAAAGACCTAATGAAGAAGTATAATGAAAAGACTGCTTTTGTTTCTCAAAAAGGAAAATCAGTCTTTTCATTTATCAACAGATAAAAAGGAGTAAGATAATATGAAATATGATCCAATTATGTGCATGATGGTTGATGATTCTGTTAAAACAGAAGATGAAAGTTACATTGTAAGAGGCAGAAAATATAAGGTAATAAAAAGAGACGGAGACAACGTAACTGTAAAAGGACCTGACGGAAAAATCACGAATATGCATATTGATTTCCTTATGAGTGAAGGAACTAAAACAAAGGATGCAAATAAAAATGAAGGTTTTAAGATTCACAAAGCAGAAATTAAAGGGGATAAGCTTTATCTTACTTATACTGATTTGCTTTACGGTGGAAAGGAGACTGAAAGTTTTACTAAGAATGAAGCAAAAGGATTCATTAAAGATCCTTGGAATACTTGGGAAGGAAATACTAAGTCTGTAATGATGAGTTTTGTTAAAGACTCCAATACCATTGATAAAGCAATTAGAAATTGTGATAGCAGTGTTTCGACTCGGAATGTTGTAACTTCGAATATTGCTTTTGAAGAGATTAAAAAGATGACAGGCATTATTCCTGAGAAAGTTCAGCAAAAAGGTGACACGATGGAATTCTATCATTCCGGAGTAAAAGTTGCTGAATGGGATATGAACAATGCTGAAGTAAAAGTTTTTGTTTGAGGTGTAATATGAAAGCAATAGATAAAGCTATTGAAGCTGTATCATACAATGAAAAATATGATAAGAAAAGACTTGCTATTGCTATTCGTCAGAAGATCAATGAAGAGAATGAAGCAATCAATAGTTATTTATTTTTAGTTCCTCATATTGATGATCCAAATATTTCCAGAATTATTCAGGACATTGCAAATGAAGAAAAAGTTCATGTTGGAGAGCTTCAGAAAATTCTTTATAATTTGGATCCTGACGAATTAAAGAAAGAAAAAGAAGGGAGAAAAGAAAATGCCTTATAAATCTGAAGCACAGAGAAGGTTTTTTAATTCTCCTGCAGGAAAAGAGAAGCTTGGAAAAGAAGAAGTAGAAAAATGGAATGAAGAAAGCAAAGGGAAAAAGAATCTTCCAGAAAAAGTAAATGATACATTAAATAAAGCTATTCAAACTTGTGATTCTCCTTACATTAAAAATGATGAATTAAAACGAATCATTAATGATCTTGAGAATATTGCTTCTAGAGTTGAATCTGTTTCTAATAAGATCGATAGTAAAGATTCTCATTCTGTTAGAAGAAGTTCTCAGGATATTAAGGAAATAGCTAACAATCTTAAGTTGTTTGTTAAATAAGGAGCCGTTATGAAGTTTGATTCATGGCGTCGATTGAAATCTGTCGAAAAAGAATTTTTGAAATCTCTTTACAAACTTTCTGATATGTTTGTTAAAATTGCTAGAACTTATGGCAATGATCATCAACGATATCAAGAAGTTATGAAGGAATTTCAGGAATCAGAACAGTATGAGAGATATATCAATTCTGCTGTTAAAAGAATGGTAACTCCTCTCGATGTAAGTAATCAAAAAACATGGAGAGAGGCAGCTAAAAAAGCTACAAAAGGAACTTACCTCTATCGTGTGCTGATGGATGAGTTAAGACAAGGAAGTTTTAGAATCATTCAGAATCAGATGATAGAGAATGTTTCTTTGATCAAAACACTTCCAGAAGATATTTCTGAAAAAGTAATTCATGATATTGATGAAGCTTCATTAAAAGGAATGAGAGCTGAAAGCATTGAAAAACTTATTATAAATAAAACACGAGAACATTCAAGAGCTTCAGCTAGATTGATATCAAGAACTGAGACAGCTAAAACTCAATCTGCTTTGACTAAGTCAAGATGTGAGCAGTTAGATCTTCGTTGGTATGTCTGGAGGACAGCTCTTGATGGAAATAGAGTTCGTAAGTCTCACAGACTTATGGAAGGCGTGATAGTTAATTGGAATAATCCTCCAAGTCCAGAAGAACTTGCAGGTGAGAAATCAGTTGGTAATTATCATGCAGGAAATATTTGGAATTGCAGATGTTATAGTGAGCCTCTGTTGGAAATAGATGATGTTAAGTGGCCTCACAAAGTCTACTTAAATGGTCAAATAAGAATGATGGGAAAACGTGAATTTGAACAAATTATGTAAGGAGTGATTTCGAATGCCGAATATTATCAGAGCTGACTGTGGTTTTGATCCCACTGATGTTGAGAAGTTTGAAGAAGTAACTGTAGAGCTTCTTAATGATCCTTCTGGTTTAGATCTTGACGGACATCGTAACATGCATGTAAGTCTTGCTTCTGAATCTTCTGATGTTTCCATTGAAGATTTCGAACATATGAAGCAGGGTGTTGATTATACAATCGTGGCGGCAAATGGAGCCGGAACTAAGAATCAGTTGATTTTCCCTGCTAATTCTACTCTTTATTCCGGCGATGAAATTACTCCGGCTAATGGAATGACAATTGTGTACGAATTCTTTACTGATGGTTATAATATTTATTGCAACAGACAGATTTATAAGTAAAATTTTCAAAAATATTTCAAAAAGGTATGTACAAATAATAATTTATATGATATAATATAACATAAGGGTAAAGGTACCCTAATTCATCATGGGAGGTTCGTTAAGTGTCGAAATATTATTATGCTTCAAAAATTTCTGATAATATTTCCGTCATGGATAACGGATGTCTCATTTGTTTTAATGTTCCAATTGCTCGGACTGGAACTTACAAATACTTAAGGGAAGAGCTGGGACTCGACGGTCAAGGAATCGTTGATGTTTACCGAACTCCAGAAGAGGTTTTCGATCCTGTAGCTATCGCTTCTTTTGAAGGTAAGGCATTCACAGATACTCACCCTGCAGTAGATGTAACATCAGATAACTGGTCAATTTATAGCAAAGGTGAAATCACGAATGTGAGGAGAGGTTCAGGTGATCAGAAAGATTATTTGATGGCCGATATCCTTGTTCGTGATCCTATTGTTATAAATGAGATTCAGTCTGGAGCAAAAAGAGAGATTTCGTCTGGTTACAACTGCTGTTACGTAGAAGAAAATGGGAAGATTTACCAGAAGGAAATTCGAGGTAATCACGTAGCATTGGTTCAAGCTGGACGAGCCGGATCGAATGTTAGAATAAATGACGAAAAGAAAAAACCTCAAGTAACTCCCAAATATAGATTCATTAAGATGATCGATAAAGCAATTCGTAAATGTGATTTTTGTTAAAACTTTTAGGAGGTAAAAGATGGCTAACAATGCTAAGGTTCTCTCTTCTATCAAGGATTTCCTTATGAAGATGAAGGCTAATGATGAAGCTATTCCTGAGGAACTGGCTCAGGATGCTTGTGAAATGGTCGAAGCTGTAAAGGATGCTCTTTGTGAGGAAGAGGAAAAGGTTGAAACCGAGGACGAGAAAATCGAAGAGGAAGAGAAAGAAGAAGTAAAAGATGAGGATCCTAAGGTAGATATCGACAAGAAGGTCGAGGACGCCATGGTCAATGTCATGCGTAAGTATGGTCTGATTAAGGACGGAGCCATGACCGCTCTCGATGAGCTTGAGAATAAGCTTGGTAAAGAGGAAACTGCTGATGTTGATGGTGAGGAAGAGGTCACTGAGGATCCTGCCAAGATGAATGATTCTGCTAAGCGTGCTCTGCTTAAGAAGATTAAGCCGATTATTGCTGGTATGAAGGATTCTAAGCAGCGCCGGATTCTTTCTGATGCTTTTGCTGAATCTATGAATATGAGCACTTCTACTGCTGATTACAGCAAGATCCTTTCTGCTACTCGTTCCGCTGCAAAGGATTCTAAGATTAAAAAGCCCGCTTCTGTTTCCGATGTTGATTTCGGCATGGAAATTGCTCGTAAATATAATCCCCATTACATGAAGGAGGACAAGTAAGATGGCTGGTAAGGTTATTGGCATTTCTCTGAATATTGGTTGGCCCGGAACTCAGTCTCGTCAGGCTGACGCTATTATTCAGAATCGTGTTGCAGATGGAGCAATCGCTTTCGGCAAGGCAGTCAAGCTGACAAGTGAGAATAAGTGGAAGCAGATTGCCGCTGGTGATACTGCTGCTGATGTGGCTGGTATTGCTGTTCGTGAGGTTGTTCAGGCTAACGTTTACAATCCTCAGAGCAATCCTGATTACCTTGATAAGACTCCCGCCGATGTCATGGTCCGCGGTAATTGCATCGTTAAGTGTCAGAAGGGAACTCCGACTGCTGGTGGTTCTGTTTATGTTCGAATTGCTGCTGATTCCACTCATCCTGAATACGAGATCGGTGGTTTCGAGGCTGCAGCTGTTGCTTCTCAGACTGTTGAGGTTACCAACATTTGCTGGACAACTGGCGTGATTGATTCCAATTTGGCCTGTGAGGTCACTATTAAGACCCGTGCTAAGGGTTAATTCTATAGGAGGAAAGAAATATGCCTAATATCATTCAGACTCGTGGCGAAGCTTTCGGCGCCAGCAATGGCATTCTGACTATGCAGGATGCTTCTCTTGGTTCCGGTATTCGTACGATCGATGCAGCCGGAATTGCTACCGGCATGGCTTTCCTGGAAGGAGAGCTGGAAAAGAGAGATCCTAAGATCCGTGAGCCGCTGACTTCTGTTACCTGGCAGAGAGATATTGTTGCTGATACCGGCGGTGGTTGGGTTGATTTCACTTCCACTATGGACGTTGATTATGCGACTTCTGGTCCTAATCAGAATTCTCTGGTCGGTGGTGCAACTGATGTTCTGCCTATTGTTCAGGCTAATATCAATAAGGATATCTTCAAGGTATTCACTTGGGCGCAGGCAATGAAGATTCCCTTTGTTGATTCTCAGAAGTTCCAGACCATTGGTCGGTCCATTGATTCCATCCTGGACAAGGGTATCCGCCTGAACTACAACAAATCCATCGATCAGCTCGTCTATAAGGGCTTTGAGAACGTTGGCATCACTGGTCTGGTTAACAATGCTTCTGTTGTTGCTGAAATGGCTGCTGAAGGTGCTTCTGGTCAGACTACTTGGAAGGACAAGACTGTTGATGAGATTCTGTGGGACGTCAACAAGGCCATCACTGAGGCTTGGGCTGCTTCTGAGTATGATGATGGAGCTATGGCTAACCATATTCTTCTGCCTCCCAACAAGTATGCTTATCTGGTTTCTACCCGTATTGGCACTTCTGGCGATGAGAACATTCTTTCTTATCTGTTGAAGAACAATATGGCTGCTCAGCAGAACAAGAAGCTGGATATTTATCCTTGTCGTTGGTGCGCTGGCGCCGGAACTGGTAATTCTGACCGTATGATGGTGTATGTGAATGATAAGGACTTCACTTACTTCGATCTGCCTGTTCCTCTGACCCGCGCTATGACTCAGCCTTCTGCTCTGCAGTTCAGCTACATTACTGTGTATGCGGCTCAGATGGGTCAGGTTAAGACTCTGTACACTCAGCCTCAGCGTTACGTTGATGGCATCTAAAATTTGAAAGGAGAATAAACAGTGAGTACAATCAGAATTTTCTCTAAAAAAGCTTTTGCATTTGGTCCCGGTGCAATTCAGGGATCTGATGTGATTGAAAATTTCGTTACTGTTCCCGGAACTTTCCAGGACATGCCTGATAAGTATCAGGATGATTTTACTTTCAAGATGGCTGTTAAATACAAGGAAGTTGAGATTGTTCAGCATGAAGTTCAGGTTCCCGTAACTCCTAAGGTTGAGGAAATTAAGACAGAAGCTGAATCTGATTCTGATGATTCTGTTGAAAAGTTCTACGAGGAACTGAAGATCAAGAACAAGGATGAAGTCAAGGAACTTGCTGAGAAGTACGGTGCAGAGTTTGTTGATAGTGATCCTCTGAAGATCAACAAGAAACGTGTGATGGAAGCTTACAAGCTTTCTGTTTCTAAAGAGTAATTAAGAAAGGAGGCTCCTCTATGGCAGTCACTATTCAGAACATTTTAGGTGATTCTAACAATGCTTATATGATGATGGAGGTTTTTAGAGGAGCCTCCAACGTTATCGTTACTGATAACCCTGAATTTACTCGTGACGATTTCAATGAAATTTTTCCTGTGTTTAAACTTCAGGATGGAACAGAAATAAAGCAAGATGAGATTCCAACAGAGGTATTTAATCTGTTTTATAATATGGCAAACAAATCTCTTAAGTATGACAGATTCAAATCTGTTTGGAAATATTGTATGTGTCTCTACATTGCTCATTACATGATTCTTTATCTTATGACTCAAAATGGTGATCCTGGAGCTCAGTCTGCTTTGGCTGGTTCTCTTCCGAGAGGTGTTGCTTCTTCTAAGTCTGTTGATGGTCTTTCTATCAGCTATGATTTTATGGGGGCAGCTGAAGATCTTTCTGGATATGGAACTTGGAAGTATACAATTTATGGACAGCAATTGGCTACAATCACTAAAATCTACGGACACGGTGGAATGTGGGTGAATTGGTGATGGATAATAATCCATTCGTTGAATTTGTTGAACAAGCAGACAATTGGAACAGTTTATTAAGATCTCTTGAATTTATTCGAAATAATTCAGTATATGTTGGAATTCCGGATGAAAGTACTGATAGAAAAGAAAAAGATGGCATTACAAATGCTGAACTTCTTTTCATTCATACAAATGGATCTCCAATAAGGAATATTCCTTCACGTCCTGTGATTGAACCGGCAATAAAAAATGATCGAGAACGCCTTTCAAATATGATGAAGAAAGCTGCTCAACTTGCTTTCGACAACAAAGAAAGTCAGGCGGTAGATCAATTAAAAAGAACAGGAATGAGAGGGCAAAATGTTTCTAGAGCTTGGTTTGTTAATCCCGAAAATGGATGGCCTGAAGATAAACCTGAAACAATAAGAAGGAAATCAAAAGGAAAACCGGATGGATATAAACCAAGAACTCTGATTGATACATCTCAATTAAGAAATTCAATTACGTATTTTGTTAAAACGAAAGGAGGAAAGACTAAGTGATAAATATTTCTGAACTTATTACTGATCCTGATTTTTGTCAACCAAGTGGAATTAAAATCACAAGGTCTATTACTTCTGTAGTTAATCACAAAGAAAAATCAGTTCCTACTGAAATTACAGTTCAAGGAATTATCACTATAGATTCTGAAAATGAGGATTCTCTTTTAAGTGAAGCTGATTTGAATTCAGAAAGAATTCATGTGTTCACTCACCAGAGATTGAAGACAGTCGGTTTGGATAAGTTGGATGGCAAGACTTATTCAGCCGATATTGTGCATTTCAATGGAGCTGATTATATCGTAAGATATTGTTTTGATGATGCACAATATGGATTTTGTAGATCTACTGCTGTTAAATTGAGACAGGATGTGATGTGATGGCAGATAATATTAAAAGTCTTGATTCACTTGACATTTTGTTTGCTGATTTTGTTCAAAGTAAATTAGATCTGAAAGATGATCAGGTTTTAATTTCTTATCCTCAATGCGGACAAAAATCAAGTCAAATAGATTCGGATGTTTGTTATATCAAGTTCTTTGATGAACCTGATGAAAGACACATTTGGAAAAATAGAAAAGTAGAAATAATTGAGGATAACAAAATCAAAGTAACTCAGTATACAATGAGGACTCTGAAGTTACAGTTAATTTTCTATGGTCCAAATTCTGGTAAGTTTTCTACAAAAATAAATGAGGTAATGTACTTCGACAGTACAAAGCAATTTCTATTTGAAAATGATCTTGCTTTGATTCCTGAAAAAACAGTACAACCCAAAATTCATTATGAAAAAATAAATGAACAGTGGTGGCACAGATCTGATTTGAATTTGTATTTTTACGATTCTATCTCTACTGAAGATTTTGTTGATACCATCACTGATGTTAATATCAAATACAAATATGAAAACGGAGGTTAACAAATGTCGAGTTCTTTGAATAAAATTGTTGATGTTTCTGTCAAGGTTTCTAGTCCTGCTACTATTTCAAGCGATTTTAATCTTGGTTTGATTATTGACAATCGTGCTGCTTCCCCTATTGCTAATGAAATTAAGACTTATACTTATTCCAATTATCAGACTCAGATGGTAGCCGATGGTTTTGCTTCTACAGATGATGCTTATAAGAAAGCTGTTATTTACTTCTCTCAGTCTGAAAAGTCTGCTCAGCTTCTTGTGGCTGGTACTGGAGCTTCCGAAGCTGCTGATGCAGCATTTACTCGAATCAGAAATTCCAATGATAAGTTCTACTGTTTCTGTTTTGCATCTACTGTAACTGATGAGAATATTGTAAAGGTTGCAGCTCTTGTTGAAGCATCTTCTATTCCTACTATTTACTTCTTCGGTAGTACTGATGAAAAGTGTATTCAGGCTTCTACTACAAATATTATGAAGACACTTCAGACTGCCAAATATTCTCGGACATTTGGTTTCTATTCTGAAGATACAAACATTGATGCTGGCATGGTTGGATTGATTAGCGGCTTGAATTCTATGAAGGTAAACTCTGCTTATACTGCAGCATATAAAACATTGATAGGGGTTACTCCTTCTAATCTTAGCGATACTGATCTTAATACTTTGGTTAGCTATAATGGAAATGCTTTTACAAAATTTGGAAATTCTTATAACTTTGTTTATCCTGGAATTTCTGGCGGAGGTTATCATGTTGATGAACTGTATTTGATTGATGCAGCTGCGAATCTCATTCAGCAAGAAGTGGTTGCTGGCTTGGTTGCTACTAAGAAGGTTCCTTATACTGAATCTGGTGTTGACATGCTTATTGCTTTTGCTTCTAGAGCTTGTAATACTCTTGAAAACATTGGATTGATCAGCGGTGGTATTTGGAATGGTGAGAAGGTTCTGAATCTTAATACTGGCGATGCAATTGAGAATGGATACTACATCGAAGCTGAATCTATTGCAAGCCAGTCTGCTGCTGATAGAGCTTCTCGAGTATCTCCTCCGATTTATGTTGCATTACTTGCAACTGGTGCAATTGAGCATGTTGTTATCAATGTTGTTGTTGAACGATAAGGGGTGATAAATAATGGCAAGAGTTTATACTTATTCTTTCGAAGATACTTCACTTACTATTTCCCATCCCGGCTTTGGAACTTATACGGCATATGGAACTGGCATTGGAGATATTACTATTTCCTATGAAAACAATGTAACTTATCACAACGTTGCTTCTGACCTTGCTGTTGTTGTTAGTAAGTGGGTTGCTCGTAATGGTAATGTTCAGATGAATATTCTTCAGAGTTCTGATTTCAACGAGTGGCTTAAGAAGTTTGCAGCATTTCTTGAGGAAGCTCCTACTGATCAATTCGCACTCGCTACGATGGATATCAAGAACAAGTCTACTGGCGATAGTTATCACTGTACTGGTGTTTCACATCAGAAGAGAGCTGACAACAGCTTCCAGTCCCAGGCACAGAACAGAACTTGGACTATGATGTGTGCAAATATTTCCGGCTAACAAAGAAAGGATGAAACAGTATGGAAAACATTCATAAAAGAGAAACTACTTCTACTTACAATATGGGTGGAAGAAATTTTCTAATTAATTCATTCGATCCAATGGAAGGTAATTATATTCTTGCTCAGATTCTTACTTTTATTTTACCTTTCGGAATTGGAGATATGTTAAAAAGTTCGATGGGAACTGAAATGAAGTCTGATATTGGTTCTACGGGAAAGATGATGAACAAGAAAGATTTCATTAACCTACAAATTGATATTCTTAAAAATGTTGAGGAAATTTTTTCTACTGGAGAAAAATCTCCTGTCGTTCGTGAGAATGGAACATACGGTATTTCTGATGTAACGATGGGAATTCTTATTAAGCTCATTGTTGCTACTTTGGCATTCAATTTCAAAGATTTTTTCGACGGCATCCAGTCAGAAGATTCTACCATGGGCAACCTGGTTTCGAAGTTTGTCAATTCGAAAACCTAAACTCCAGGCTTTACTTACCTGTTATCCACGGAATGTGGAAACAACATGAACTATGGGATGGAACCTATACATTCAATGACTGGCTGGATGCCTTAGAAATGATAGAAGTAAAATCTGAGAATGAGCAAAGAGCTTATGATTCTATAAGAAAGGAGTAGCCGATGAATCCTGAAACCTTGAAGGAATATCTGGTTAAAATTGGATGGAATGTAGATGAGTCCAGTTTCAATCAGGCTTCTGGTAAACTGAATTCTTTTATTAATAAGTATATTGAGAAAACAGGAACTCTTGGTAAGGCATTATTCGGTGCTTCTTCTATTGTTCTTAACGTTCTCAAAACAGTAAATGAAGCAATGGTCGAAGTAATTTCTACTACAGCTTCGCTTGATTTGGAAGAAGAAAAACTGGCACGAAGATATTGGATTTCTGAAGAAGCTGCTCGATCTTATTCTACTGCATTGGAAGCACTCGGTGAATCACATGCAGATATTTTGAATATGACTGACGAGCAGTATCGAAGATTAGTTGAATTAAACAATCTCGGTAAATCTTTGGAAGCTCCCAAAGAAGCAAATGATTTTCTTCTGTTGATTCGTGATATTCAGTTTGAATTCTCTAAATTAAAAGTAGAAATAAAATACGGAACAAGATGGGTCACTTATTACTTAGGGAAATTCCTCGGACCAGATGCACAAAAAGTAAAACAAACTCTTAAAAATGCAAATGATTGGATTCAAAGAAATCTTCCTGTTATTTCAGAAAAAGTAGCTCGATTCTTTGAAATATTCTACCGATTAGGAAAAGCTGCTTTTACTCTTGGCAAAGTAATTTTCAACATTCTGTTAGATATATTCAGTTTGTTTGATAATAAGCTCGGAAAAACTGCTGGATTAATTGGAAGTTTCTTTTTATTAATTAAATCTGGTCCAATTGGATGGTTCATTGCAGCTCTTACTACTTTGCTTTTGTTAATTGATGACTATATGACATGGCAAAGAGGTGGAGCTTCGGCTATTGATTGGACTGATTTTGATAACGATTTTCAAAGCATAAAAGAAGATATATTATCAATAAAAGAAGATTTACAAATTGTTTTTGACTTGTTAAGCGATATATTTGAATTTTTAGATACAAAAACAGCTATACTAGAGATATTCAAAAGTATAGTTTCAGGCATAAGAAGTTTTACTTCCCTTATAGCTGACGATCTTGAAAGAATAGAAGACGTTGTTGACGGTATAAAAAGTGGTACATTTCTTGAAGACCTTGAGGATTTTGACTTTGGGGATTGGTTTAAAGATAGGACAAGTGATCTTAGTGATCTTTACAACAATCCGATAGCAAGCAATGTTATTCCCGGTGCTAAAGATGTAGGTTTGTGGGCTTCCATTTTTAATAAAGCAGCAAATTGGATTACTGGTTCAAATGATGGATCTTATACTGCCCCACAAACAACATCTGGGACATCTTCTACAAACAATAACAATTTCAATGGTAATATAAACTTTACTGTAAAGTCCCCGGAAGAAGCACATTTCTACTATAATGAATTTACCCAGAGGCTTTTCCAGAACTCACCGGATAAATAAAGGAGGTTCAGTATGGCAGGTTATTTAGCTAAGTCTGGATCTGATACAACTGGACTTTCTTATGACGCTATGCTTTTCTGTAAAACAAATATTGCTGGATATTTCTTCGATGGATTTATGAGAGTAAGTCATGAAAGAAAACTTACAATTACTCAAAATCCGGTTGAAACAGGAGCAGCGATCGTCGACCATGCTTATGTAAATCCTTCTTCTGTTACAATGAAGATTATGATGTCTGATGTTCATCAATCTATCATTCCTGGACAGTTTTCTGATTTAACATTTAGACATACTTCAGCTTGGGCAGTTCTTAAACAAATTCAGGAAAGTAGAATTCCAGTAGATATATTCACTAAACTCGGATATTACAAGAACATGCTCATTGAGGAAATCTCTGCTGATGATACAAAAGAAACATTCAGAGCTTTAAGTGCCACAGTTAAGCTTACTGAGATTCCTGTTGCAAGAGTAAAAACTGTGAAGATAAGTAAAGCAAGTCAAACAACTATAGACACTAAAATGGCTGAAGTTCAGGTTGACTATGTTGATAGATCTGGTCTAAGCTGGATAACTGGACAAATGGTTTATAAGAACTAAAGGAGGGTAAAGAATGTATAAAGTTCCACTTACTAACTCTCCTAACCAAACATTCAAATGTACAATTCCAGTGAATGGCAATAACATTCCATTTAGCTTTACTCTTTGGTATAACTACTCTGCTAAGTATTGGTTATTAAGTTCTACTAATACATTAACAGGGGAATTATACTTTTCTAACCTTCCAATGTTGACATCATATGGTAAATACTGCAATATGCTTAACCAACTTGGTTACAAAGGTATTGGTTGTTGTATAATGGTTCCAACAGAAGAAGGGGTTGGGGATAGAGCTAATGATAAAAACATAGGAAAATCATTCATAATGGTATGGGGTGATAACGATGTCAACCTCAATTAACGAAAGAGGATTTTCTGGATCTTCTAGGAAATTTCAACAAGCGTCTGATTATTGTTTCCCGTTCACTGGAAAATTCAAAGTAACTTCCCCATTTGGATTAAGAAGTTTATCTGAAACTTATGCCTCTAAAAACCACAAAGGAATTGACCTTGTAGCATTAGAAAACAAAACTATAGTTTCTGTTACAAGTGGTACTGTTAAAAGGGTACAATACCAAAGTGGGTATGGCAACTATGTGTGGGTAGCAAACGAAGATGGTAAGGGCTGTATATATGCACACATGGCTGAAACTTATGTAAAAGTTGGCCAAAAGGTTCATCCTAAAACTCCATTGGGGTTAATGGGGAGTACAGGACATTCAACTGGCCCTCATCTTCATTTTGGTGTTTCAACAAGTACTGATTATAGTACTTCACATACAAAAGATGATTATTGGATCAATCCATTCGCTTATCTTGGAGTTTCTCCTTATGATCAAAGTATAAAAGGGAAAACATACGATGGCGGGGAATCTTTAGTTGGAAACTCTTATGAAGTAACTTCTGGAACACAAACTTCTTTTTCAACATCAAATATAGGAAATACGGAAATAGTACCTTCTGGGGAATATTATGAAGTAGTTGATATAAAGGGAACACTTTCTGATTGGTTATACGGAAGAAGATACAGGATCCTTGTTACAATGGACGATGGAACTTCACTAGATGTATCTGAGGTTAGATGTTCCTTTGAAATACCAAAGACACAGCTTGGTGTTCCACAACAGGCTGCAATAACCCTTTACAACTTAAGTCCTGATACTGAAAATAAAATCATACAAAACGGAAAACAGGTTGTTGTAGAAGCAGGATACAACGGAAGCTACTATGGAAGAATATTTAGTGGAAATATAATTCAACCCGTTAGATCAAAAGAGGACGGCACTGATTATAAACTAACATTGATAGCATTAGACTCTAATAGATTTACAACTTATGGATTGGTCGGACTAACTCTCAACTCTAATCTTTCCATGAGGGATGCCGTATCAAATATAGCAAGTAGAGCTAATTATCCCGTAGAAACTGGATCTGTTGCCGATACAAGGATAACTTATCCAAGAGGAAAGGTCGTTTTCGGTAGACCTTCTGACTATTTAACTCAGATGGCAAAAACAATGAATGCAACATATTACACAGAAGATGGTAAGGTAAACATAGTGCAGGCTAAACAACCTGAGTCAAACGAAATATTTGACCTTGGTCCTAAAACTGGTTTACTTGGAACACCGAAACAAAACAACACTGGCATTACATTTAGTTGTTTGTTGAATCCGTTAATAACATTAAACTCTTTAGTTAGAATAGATAATAAGAAGATTGATCAATATCAATATGAGCAGGGAACTGCAATAAGATCTTTAGATTCCCAAGGAATTTACCGTGTAATAACTGTAAAGTACATGGGGGATACAAGAGGTAACGACTGGAAATGTGAATGTGGGGCTATTGGACAGGCTGGCATTCTACCTTCTTTCTTAGCAAATCCTACTATGTATGGTTGGTAAAAATTTTTCATTTAGGGTATGTACATCTGACGGAAACCTGATATAATAGAATCAGGAGGTAAAGGAACCTCAAATAATTCAATGAAAGGAGAACTCAAAATGAAAGTGAAAGAATTCAAGAATTGGAACAAGTTGGTTTTTGTTGGTAGAGTTATTCTTAAGGATGATCTGAAGTATATGAGTTCTGAACAAAAGAATTCTATCAACGAACTTGAAGTAATAAGATCTGAAAATAGAGGAAGAACTCTCTACATTGAGGAAAGATAACACATAGCTCCCCGAAAGGGGAGCATGTTTTACATTGGGAGGTCATTATGCCAAGTATAAGAAATGTTCTGGGGGACGACTCCCAGCTTTATGAAAATATAATTAAAAAGGTAAACTTCAACTTGAGGTGCTGTATTCCCGGTGTTATACAACAATATGACCCTAAAACAAATACAGCTTCTATACAACCAGCAATACGAGAAGAAATAGTTAACGAAGATAATACAGTTCAGTACATGAACCTTCCAATTTTGGTTAACGTTCCAATGATATTTCCAAGTTGTTCTGTTGGTAGCATAAGGATGTTACTAAAGCAAGGGGATGAATGCTTAGTACTGTTCTCAGATTTATCAATTGATAACTTCTGGAAATATGCTAATGTTCAAAACCCGATAGAAGTTAGAAGGCATGATCTTTCTGATGGAATTGCTATTCCTTGTGTTTTAAGTCAGCCAAATACAAAGAAATTCACTGGAACAGGAATTGAGATTACATGCGGAAGTTCAAAGATTAAAATTGACCCTACTGGAATTACATTCACTGATTCTAATGGATCAATTACTTTATATCAGTTAATTCGGTTGCTCAGTCACGTTCATACTTCTCCCGCTATGGGTGGCAAAACTTCTACTCCTGAATATTGAGGTGACTATGAAATACAGACGTCAAGATGAGAATGGTGACTATGTTTTTGGTCACAACAAGAATGATTATGTTCAAGGAAAGTTAGCTATAGCTTATTCTATAAAATCTAAAATACTTCTATTCTATGGTGAGTGGTGGGAGGATATTGGGGTAGGAATCCCAATGTTTCAATCCATAATAGGTCAAGGAAGAAGCGAGGCTCTTAAGAATTCTGCTCAGATGTTAATTTCTGATAGAATAAAGGAAATAGAAGAAGTAGCTGCAATAAATAAGGTTAATATTCTTTTTGTTAAAAGAACAATGGAAGTACAAATAAGTATAACAACTACAAACAATGAAGTAGTAGAAGTTGAGGTGGTTATCTAATGGCTTATTTTTCTCCGTATATAGATGAAACGGGAATGCATATCCCTACATATTCAGACATTAGGGACGATCTCATTTCTTCTATGAAAGAAATATTTGGTAACGATATTTATATTGATGAAGATTCCCAGGACTATCAACAGATTTCAATTTTTGCTAAAAAGATTTTCGATACTAATGCGTTAGCTCTTCTTACTTACAACAACAGAACAGTTAATACTGCTATCGGGGTTGGGCTTGATAACCTTTGTGCATTGGCTGGTATTGTTAGAAAGCCTGCTACTTATTCAACTGTGCAATTGATAGTTACAGGAACTCCTTCTACTGTAATAACTCAAGGCAAGGCTTCAGATCCGGATGATGAACATGTTTGGAACCTTCCTGAATCTGTTGTAATACCCGAGGATGGAACTATTACAGTAGAAGCAACTTGCAATGAAGCCGGGGATATTACTGTAGCACCTAACACAATTACAAAGATAGTTACACCTGTGTTTGGCTGGTTGAGTGTAGTAAACAATTTTACTGGATCCGGCGGTACTAACCATGAGTCTGATGCAGAACTTAGAGGTAGATATGCTCTTGCTACGTCTTCCCCCTCTGAAACGGTATTCGAATCAATTATAGCCTCTGTATCTGCTGTTAGCGGAGTTAAACGTATTAAGGCTTATGAGAATGATACAGGAATTACAAACAGTCTTGGTCATCCTCCCCATTCTATTACATTAGTGGTTGAGGGCGGAGATGATACTGACGTAGCTACTGAAATCTATTTCAAGAAAACCCCCGGATGCTATACAAACGGAACAACTACAGTTCCTATTGTTTCACTTTCCGGTAATACTACAAATATTAGTTTTTACAGACCTACTTACAAAACTGTTTACGTAAAAGTAAGTCTTAAGAAACTTTCTTCTTACAATGACGAATACGCAAACGATATTAAAAAGGCTATCGTAGATTATATTAACAATCTTGAAATTGCAGAGACAGTATATAGATCAGTTCTTTGGTCTATTTCTACTGGCCAGATGAAATCAATTCAGTCACCTTCTTTTTCTGTTCTGAATGTTCAAACTTCTGCAGATGGAGTAAGCTATACTGATTCTGATATTTCAGTTTTGTTTAACGAAGCTTCCCAAATTGATCTTGATAAAGTAACGGTGGTGGTTTCTTAATGAAAGTAATACAGCCTTCAGTACAAATTTTATCAAACATAAACGGTAATGAAATCCTTAAACATTTGGAAATGTGTGGTAGGGTTTGTTATAAATCAGAAGATAAAATATCGGATGTATCAAATGAAAAGTTTTTACAAGGCATAATAAAAAGAGGACACGAAGCTGTACTTGAACATTATAATATAACTGTAAAGTTTATTTGTGATCGTGGTGTTTCTCATGAAATAGTAAGGCACAGAATGGCTTCATACTGCCAGGAAAGTACAAGATACTGCAATTACATGAAAGAAAAGTTTGGAAATGAAATTACTGTAATTCAGCCTTGTTTCTTTGAAAAGGACAGCAGAGAATATTTCATTTGGGAAAGAAACATGGAATGTTGTGAAAAAGCTTATTTTGATTTACTTGATTGTGGTTGTTCACCTCAGCAGGCAAGATGTGTACTACCTAACAGCTTAAAAACAGAAATTATAATGACAGCAAATATAAGAGAGTGGAGACACTTCTTGAAGCTTAGGTGTTCAAAAGCTGCTCATCCTCAAATGATTGAAGTAGCTTTCAAAGTTCTTACAGAATTCCACTTAAACATTCCAGTCCTCTTCGATGATATTTGGGAGGAAGTTTATGGCTGATAACAACAAACCTTATTTAGAGTTAATAACTTCTGAATATGCAAATAAAGAAAAGTTTAATTCCTATATTGAAGCATTTCTTAAGTTGGTTTCCCCTACAGTAGATAACTTAAATGATTTCAATGGATTATTTAATTTAGATATTGCTTCTGGGGACCAACTTGATATTTTGGGAGACATCTTAAATGTAAGTAGAAACCTTCCTACAGACAATCCAAATATTCCTTCTACTCTCACGGACGATTTATATAGAAAAGTTCTTAGATCAAGAATTTATATGAATCACTGGGACGGCACAAGAAAGGGACTAGAGGATATCCTACACATAATTTTTCAAGATGTTCCTATTGATTTTGTTGATAACCAAGATATGACTTATGTCATTCGTGTAATTGATCCTAATTTCAGCCAGACAGACTTAGCATTATTACAGCTTGGTTATATACTTCCTAAGCCGTCTGGTGTTAGTGTAAAGTATGAAATTCAGGATAAACCCTTGTTTGGTTGGGATACTGACTCTACATTCATCAAGGGTTGGGATGAAGGTAACTGGAGTAGTACATAAGGAGGTAATTTATATGAAAGTTTCTGAGTGCTTAAACAATATTCAGGAAAAGCCTTTGGGTTATATTCGTGTTATTCAGTTCGATATGGGCGGGGAAGCTACTGAAAGAACACTTGATACGTTTTCGAATAAAGAACTTGTTGATGTTCAGCAGAAGGATGCTCCCGCTTATTATAACATTGGAGAATATTCATATATTGTAGCTGTAAAGTGAGGTACGAATGAAAGCTTTGGATATGGCTCTTAAAATGTGTGATAGAAAATATAGAGGTAATAAAACTATTACAATTTATCTTGACGATGACGATGGCCATTTAGAGGAAATCTTAAATGCTATTAAAGATCAGTCAAGTTCAGGTCATTGCCTTTCTATAATGTTAGATAGAGGAAAAGAAAAGAATCAAAATTTTCAGTTTGACGGTGATGGAATGGATAGGATTTACGAAATTGAGGTGAATTAAATGCCTACTAATAACTTTAAGTTATTCGATCAGAATAAAGCTAACTTGCTTTCTGATACTGAGTATGCAAATGCTACTCAAAGGTTGAATGGTGTTCAGACTGGTGTAGCTTCTTCCCAGCTTAATAATAAATTTGCTTACCAAGTATCCCTTGTAGCTTATGCTATTGCTCAGATCATGAACCAGAATGGGCTTGATGCTTCTGATGCCTTGGCAGTGTCTGCTTTTATTGGAAACCTTAGTGGAAGCTTAATGCAAAAAGTAGCAGATAAAGCTACAGAAGAAGAAGCTGTTGCTGGTGTACTTACTAAAAAGTACATTTCCCCTGCCACTATGAAGGCTGCTGCTTTGCTACTTTCTGGTGGTACCATGAATGGTGTTCTCGATATGGGTAATAATCGGATTACTAATGTTGGAACCCCCGCGGAAGCTACTGACGCAGTAACTAAAGGGTATGTAGATAAAAATACGCCAATTCTTATGTATGAAGATAATTTTGAAAATGTAGACGGTGAATATTTAACGGGAGTGCATGTTGGTGTAGATTGTTCCCCTTTTATTAACACAAATAGAAAAATAATGGTAGCAGAAGGTGTAGTAACAAAGGTGTCAAAAGCAATAAATACAAGTTCACAATATTATGATAATTTAACAACCAGTATAGTAGACTCTAGTGTAAAAATTGCTTCTTTTGATAAAAGTCAAACCCTTGAAAATATTACAAATAAAAATAGAAATGTATTTTCAAGTAATTGCATAATTTCGAATGTCACTCTTCAAGGGGATCCTGTTGAAGAGATAACATTTGGCTTCCTTACTTTAGATACTTCATATAAAGTTAAAAAAGGCACATCATTTAGATTAAAAATGTCTCACGGTACTATAACTGGAACAAGTGGCTATTTCAGGGTATGGCTGATTTAACCTAAACAACAATTATACTAACCAATAGCAACATAATAGTATGTAAGAGCATCATTCATTTGGCCTTCATAACTATTATAATACCATGATACTGTATTATTAGAAATACTTATTGTTTCTTTACTAACAGAAAGTGGCCCACTAACTGCTGTGCTACCCCAACGCCCAATAGTTGGTAATAAAATACCATAATATGTTGCATAATCATCAGGATTGTTGAAATCACCTGGGTAAATAAATACAATAGTTGGAACAAAAGTAAATGCTATAGTGTTCTGGTTATTAACACCACTTTTCTTCGTTCCTATGTAACTACCAGCAATAATATTAATTTTCCCATCATCTACATACCCTTTAGT
>ERZ1034873.422-NODE-422-length-24027-cov-5.338019_pt1 | contig 24027 bp, 13 predicted proteins | sample MGYA00520689_ERZ1034873 | MGnify/ENA primary metagenome ERZ1034873 (study PRJEB33766, sample SAMN09781722) | gut metagenome | biome: gut microbiome | host: Homo sapiens | place: Madagascar | study: EMG produced TPA metagenomics assembly of the PRJNA485056 data set...
GGCGCCGCACAGCAGGAGAAACGCTACCAGAGCTACCAGCAGCTCCTGCCCAGGCTCGAGGCCATCGCGGCGCCATACACATCAAACCTCTCCTTCAGGATCTTCACCAGAAGATACAGGAAATTCCTGAAGACCATCGGCATGGCGGCGACACTCGTCGCGCTGATTATACTAGGCGGCCTCTATGCGTATACATCCTGGCTCAATACATACGAGAAGAGGCTTACCGAAAGCACGGTGCAGCTCGCCAGATGGTCGGGAGACCTTGCGTCCTGGAGCCAGTCGATTAACGACGGGGGACCGATGCTGATCGCAAACCGGCGTTCGGGTCCAATCACGCTCCGGGAGCCCATCACGGTGGGAGACATGCTGAGAATCTCACTGTATCTCCAGGATATAGGAAGCGCGACACTGCTCGTCCATGAAGAGGGAATCCCGGAAAACGTCTATGTCAGGGTGATATGCACACGCGAGGATGTAGGCAACGTGATTCGTGTCAGCACAACACACCGTGGAACGGGAGGACAGCAATTCGTCGACATTCCGGCACCACTGGAATTCCCGGACTCAACGGAAGAGTGGATCCAATTGAGATTCCAACTATACAAGGACTACTGCATCGTCTGGAACAGATACAGGCCACTCGTTATATGCAACTACCCCAGGGCACTCTCCGGAGTCAATGCACAGTTCACAATCAAAAACGTAAACTGCCCGATGGCGCTCTTCAAGAATATCGCGCATATCGAGGCAAAATATGTCGCCAGGCTCCAGGACGACGACCTGGAATGAGATTTTAAAAGAGAGTAGGGAGAAGGGAGGAGAAAGTAGTGCGTGGCTGGCGCGCGTGGGCGCGCCCCGCACGGCGGAATCGCCGTGCGGTCCGTAACGGAAGCCCACTGCATAGTGTCCACGCACTACCTTCTTCTCCCTACTTTCTAACCTCTACTGCTTTTACAACTATTGACGAGAGTGCCAGCAATCCGATGACGTTAGGGAGCACCATCATCTGGTTGAACATGTCCTGGAGTTCCCAGACCAGGTCGTTCTTGAGCGTGCAACCCATGAAGATAAAGAGAGCTACCATCAGATAGTATACCATCAGCGACTTCTTGCCGAAGAGGTACTGGAAATTGACCTTTCCGAAGAATGCCCATCCCAGAATCGTGGAGAAGGCGAAGAAGAAGAGGCATACAGCCACGAAGAGATTTCCGCCGAACTTTCCGATGATTCCCGAGAATGCGATTTGCACGAGGTTTGTCTTCTGGAGTCCCACGCTTGCGAGCAGTTCGCTGTAATTGCTTCCGGTGGCGTTCGCCAGCGGTCCGTCGCCCGCGTAGATTGTTGAAATCACGACCAATGCTGTCATTGTCAGCACGACGAATGTGTCGATGAGCACTCCCCACATTGCGACAACGCCCTGGTCGTGTGGCTTTTCGACATTCGCCTGTGCGTGTGCATGGGGCGTGGAGCCCATGCCCGCCTCATTGGAGAAGAGTCCGCGCTTGACGCCCTGGCTGACTGCGGTCTTCAGCGCATATCCCAGCCCGCCGCCGATAAGCGCTTCGGGGTTGAATGCATATTTGAAGATGCACGCGAATGTCTCGGGGATGTACTGGATGCGGCATGCCAGGATGACGAACCCGCCGATGATGTACAGAAGTGCCATGAAAGGCACCATCTTCTCTGTGACAACCGCGATTCGCTTGATGCCTCCCGCGAAAATCGCGAAGGCCAGCAAGGCAATGATGACTCCGATCAGCTTTTCGTTGAGGAGCGGGACTGCCGTATGCAGGGTCTCGCCAATGGAATTCGCCTGGACCATGTTGCCGATGAATCCCAGCGAGACAATCACCGCGCATGCGAAGAAGACCGCCAGGCAGGTGCCGAAGAGATTCGGGAACGCCCGCTTTATGTAATAGACCGGCCCGCCAAGGATTTCACCGTCTGGAAGCTTGATGCGCGTCTCCTGCGCCAGGACCGCCTCCGCGTAGATTGTGGACATGCCGAGGACGGCGACAATCCACATCCAGAAGATTGCGCCGGGGCCGCCCGCAAGGATTGCTCCGGAGGCGCCGACGATATTTCCCGTGCCCACCTGCGCCGCCACGGCCGCGCAAAGGGCCTGGAAGGAACTGATGCCGCTGTCATGGCGCTTCCCGTTCAGGGTGACCTCGCCAATCACCTTCTTGAGGTCCTTCCTGTAGAAGAGATGGCGCTGAATCAGCTTTGTCCTGACTGTGAAAAATATGCCCGTGCCTACCAAAAGAATCATCAGGACATAGTCCGACAAATAGCTGTTGACAGTCTGGACTAACGACAGTAGCTTTTCCATCTGAGGCCTCTTCTTCCTTCCTGGATCACCAGGATGCTGATGCGACTTGACACAAAAAAAACAGCGCCTGCCGAATGACGGCACCGCTGCTCTGGAGTCAGTCAGGCTTCCGAGGCGGAAACCCGAAAGGGAAAAACCTTCAAATGAATGAACTCCTTCCTTTGGCCTGAGAGATTCAGTCGGCTATATGCCGCCCTTGGCGGCAACGACGACCTTGCACCTTCGGCACCCTTGCACGCCCAAAATGGAACCGCGCCAGGGATTCTCCAGAGTATCCTCCTCCGACAGTCTGAAAAGGACATTCTGTCGGAATCAACGGAACGGCGCATAATCTATATCTCCCGCAACAAATTGCAACGGGCACGAAGGGGCTTATGCCGAATTGCGCCTGAGTCTGAGGGCATTTGAGACGACAATGAGGGAGCTGGATGCCATGGCGGCGGCGCCCGCCCAGGGCGGTATGGAGACTCCCCAGGAGCAAAAAAGCCCCGCGGCCAGGGGAATCGCGACGACATTGTAGCAGAATGCCCAGCAGAGATTCTGGCGGATTGTCCTGAGGACATCGCGGGAGAGCTTCAGAGCCTGGGGGATGGTCCAAAGCGAGGAATTCATCAGGACAACGTCGGCGGTATCGACAGCCACATCCGTGCCCTGCCCCACCGCAATCCCCACATCGGCGCTGGCAAGCGCCGGCGCGTCATTTATTCCGTCGCCGACCATTGCCACCACGCGTTTTCCGTCCCTGCGCCTGCCGGCAATCCACTCCGCCTTGTCCTGGGGAAGAAGCCCTCCCCTTGCGGTCGCGAGGGCAGTCCTTTGGGCGACAGCATCTGCAACGCCCTGCCGGTCGCCAGTCAACATTGCGCATTCGACTCCCATCGACTGGAGCTCGCAAATGGCATCCCTGGCCTCAGGACGAACTGTGTCCTCAAGCCAGAATGCCGCAATAAGTCTCTTGCAATCAAATAGATATAAAGGCGTGGCGCCCGGAATCTCCTGTGGTGTTGCAGAGCAATCAGGAAGCTTTTCACGAAGAAGTTTCAGATTGCCGCAGAAATACTCCCGGTTGTTCACCTTTCCTGCAACCCCCATGCCTGGAAATGTCCTGAACTCCTCGACGGGAAGCAGCTCAAGGGAGTCATTTTCCGCGAATGCGACAACGGCCTTCCCCAGGGGATGCTCAGAGGCCTTTTCGAGAGACGCGGCAAGCGCCGCCACCCCCTCTGCATCGTATCCGTCCTCGGGGGCGACCTTGACGACGGAGGGTCTTCCCTCAGTCAGCGTCCCCGTCTTGTCCAGGACCACGAGATTGACATGGCTCATGCGTTCCATCGTGGCGGCGTTCTTGAAGAGGATTCCCTTTTTTGCGCCGATGCCAGTCCCCACCATGATTGCGACGGGGGTTGCCAGGCCAAGCGCGCAGGGGCAGGAGATAACCAGCACCGCAATCGCGTGGTCGATTGACACGCCGGCAGACGCGCCGGACAGAATCCATCCGACGAGCGTGGCAAGGGCCACCAGGAGGACGCCGGGCACAAAGTAGGCGCAGACCCTGTCGGCAAGGCGTGCCACAGGAGCCTGGGAGACGCCCGCCGCCTCCACCATCGTGATTATCTTGCCGAAGAGACTCTCCGAACCGACGGCGGAGACCTTCACCCTGATGACGCCCTCCTGGTTGATTGTAGCGCCAATCACCTGGTCGCCGACCTGCTTGTCAACAGGCATGAATTCGCCTGTGACCGCAGCCTGGTTTACGGAGGAATGCCCCCCCACGACAATGCCGTCGGCGGGAATCGCGGCCCCAGGCTTGACGATGCAGATGTCCCCTGCCTTCACTTCCGCCAATGGGACTTCCGCCTCCGTTCCGTCCCGGAGCAGCAGCGCGGTCGCGGGGGCAAGCGACCGCAGGCGCCGCAGTTCAGCGGTGGTGCGCCCCTTTGCGCCGCCCTCGAGCCACTTTCCAAGCGTAATCAGCGTCAGCAGCGTTGCGGGAGTCTCAAAGGAGACCATCGTCTTTCCAAGGAAGACAAGAGAGGCCAATGCGTAAAGGTAGCCAGTGCCGGCCGCAAGGGCGACAAGCGTGTCCATCGTGGGTGACGCATGAATCGCGGCACGGATGCCACGAATGAAGAAATCCCTGTTGACAAGGACGATTGGCGTGGCGAGGACAAACTGGATGACCGCCGAAAGCAGGCTTCCCGCAAGCGCATCCGGCAGGGGCAGGCGGAGCATCCCAGCCATGGAAATCCAGCAGACAGGAATCGCCAGGAGCAACGAGACAAGAAAGCGGCCCCTCAAGGCGCGGGTCTCCTTCTCGGCAACGGAATCCCCCTCGTCCAAAACCGCTTCCCCACCCTTGAAAAACGCCTTGTAGCCGGCCTTCTCGACTGCCGAAACAATCCTCTCCCAGGGCAAGTCGTCAGAGGCCTCGACTGTCATGGAGTTGCCCAGCAAATCAACCTGGACACTGGAGACGCCGCGCAGGGAAGACACTGCCCTGTTCACATGCCCCTGGCATACGACACAATGCATCCCTTCAATTGCAAAGTGAAGAATCTTCATATTCTATTGAAATCCAAGCGTCCACTTGACGCAAAGCATCCTCTGGCGCCCAGGGGAGCCGCGTCATCCGCAGAATGTAATCCCTGAAGCCAGCGCTTCATCAGGACAACGGGAAAAACACTGGAATCGCGCGGCATTGACATGTCTTCATAACTACCTCGCAACAAGGCAGTTATGAAGACAATCATCAGCCTAGTCGGAGTAGAACTCCATTCTTTGACGCGGCTGCGGGCGCTCGCGGATTGGCCTGAAGGCGACCGCCTCCTTTCCAAACTCCTCATACAGGAAATCCACGACCTTTGGCACTGCATGGACGGAGAGCCCGTGCCTGTTGAAGAAGACGCATTCGCCTGAATCCAGCCTGATTCCGATATGGACATCCGCCGCCCCCTTGTGCCGTGCGCACATTGACATCAACCCGGAGAGTTTTTCTGGCGTGGCGTCCTTTTCGTCGATATTCAGTGTGATTTTGGAGGTGTAGAGTTCCGTGGCCTTGTCCAGCGGCACCAGCTTGTTCAGCGTCAGCCTCATCTTCTTGTGCTCTCCGTCGTCCTCGATATTCACCTGTCCTTCCGCCAATGCGATTGCACCTGGTTCGAGGAGCTGTGGGCTCTTCTTCATGACGGCCTCGTATTCCCGGTTGAATAGCATTGCCTCGCATGTTGCCTCCCTGCTTTCCAGGGTAAGGATTGCGTATGGCTTCTGCGTCGTCTTCGAGACCCGTTTCATGACATTCGAAATGTAGGCCCCTGCGCGGAAGATGGTTCCGTTCCCGAGTTCCGGCAAGTCCGACAGGTCGTCAATCTGGAATGCCTGGATTGTCTCCATTCCCGGGTCGATGGGGTGCCCCGACAGGAAGAAACCGAGTAGTTCCTTTTCGTTTTTGAGCAGCTCGTCCATCGGGATTTCCGGGATGTCGGGGTATTGGATTGCGACGCTCGCCTGGTCTTCGTCGGACATCATGTCGAAGAGCGAAAGCTGGCCCCGGGAGCGGTCCTTCCGGTCCGAGGAACCCGTGGCGATGGCCACTGGCGCGGCGGCGAGAAGCTGGCTGCGACGCTTCCCGAAGCAGTCGAATGCGCCTGACAGAATCAGTGCGTTGAGAAGCCTTTGGTTGACTCCTTCGACGCGGCAGCAGAATTCCTCCAGGTCCCGGAAGGGGCCTCCCTCCTTGCGTGCGTCAATGATCTGCTGGACGATTCCCTCGCCAACCGTCTTGATTGCCGCCAATCCGAACCGTATGTCGTTCCCGCTGACGGAGAAGTGCATTCCGCTTGTATTCACGTCAGGGGAGAGCACCCGTATCCCCATTTCGCGGCACTCCTTCAGGTAGAAGGAAATCTTCTCCGAATTTGAGAGTTCGCTTGTGAGGACTGCCGCCATAAATGCGGCGGGGTAGTTGGCCTTGAGATACCCGGTGCGGTATGTCAGCATCGAGTATGCGGCGGCGTGGCTCTTGTTGAAGCCGTAGCTGGCAAACTTGAGGATCTTCTCCCAGAGGCTTTCAGCCGCAGCCTCGGAGATTCCCTTGTCGAGGCATCCCTTGATATAGAGCCCCTTCATCTTCGTCATCTTGTTAATCTGCTTCTTGCCGATGGCGCGCCGAAGAATGTCCGCCTGTCCCAGCGAAAACCCCGCGACCACCTGGACGACCTGCATGATCTGCTCCTGGTAGAGCATGATGCCATTGGTCTTGGCAAGAATTGGCTCGATCTCGGGAACGTCGTACTCCACCTTCTCAATCCCCGCCCTGCGGTTCAGGAAGTCGGGGATGTAGTCAATGGGACCGGGACGGTAGATCGAAATCAACGCAATCAGGTCTTCAAGGCGCGTGGGCTTCCACTTGCGGCAAAGCTCCTGCATCCCCTTGGATTCCAACTGGAAGACGGCCACGGTCTTGCCCTCGCCAAGCATCTGGTAGGTATTCTGGTCGTCCTCGGGAATCTTGTCGGAGTAGATCTTCTGCCCGGTGCTCTCCTCGACGAGGTCGAGCGCATCCTGGATGATGGTGAGGGTCTTCAGGCCCAGGAAGTCCATCTTGAGCAATCCAAGGGATTCGCAGGGGACTGCGGGGAACTGGGTGATGGGCTCGTCCCCCGCGCCACGTGCAATTGGCGCGACATCCGCCACGGGCATGTCCCCGATGATGACGCCCGCCGCGTGGATGGACATGTTCCTGTTCAGTCCCTCCAGGGTCTTGGCGTATTTCCAGAGTTCCTGGCACCATGGCTCCGAGTTGATTTTCGCCTCAAGCTCGGCGCTTGGAGGGCAATTCAGCTCGGCGCTTCCCTTGAGGGCGAACTCAAGGGTCATCTTCGGATGCGCGGGAATCAGCTTCGCAAAGGCGGCTCCGTCTGCGGGGGGGCGCCCCATCGCCCGAGCCACGTCCTTGACCACCTGCTTTGCCTTCAAGGTGCCGAATGTGCCAATCTGAACGACCCGGTCGGCGCCATACTTTTGGCGGACATACTCGATGACCTCGTGCCTGCGGCGTTCGCAGAGGTCGATATCGAAGTCAGGGGGGCTGATGCGCTCAGGATTGAGGAACCTTTCAAAGAGAAGGTCGTATTTAAGAGGGTCGATATGCGTGATTCCGACAAGATACGCAACCAGGGAGCCTGCGCCGGACCCACGCCCCGGCCCCAGCGGGACTCCGATCTTCGCGGCATAGTGCAGGAAATCCCAGACTACCAAGTAGTAGCTGACGAATCCCATGCGCTTGATGACGCTCAGTTCGTATTCCATGCGCTCCACGATCTTCCTGCGCTCATCCGTCATCTCGTCAACCGCAGGGTCGAAGCCATACCTCCACTTGAGACCATCAACGCTGATTTGATGGAGATGCTCGTAGCGCACCACGTCTGAATCCTTTCCTTCAACCTCTGGCTCCGGATAGGCTGGGTAGTGGTTCGCCTTGTCCTGGTCGACTGTCGGAAGGTGCACGCTGCACCGGCTCGCGATCTCCACCGTATTCGACATCGCCTCTGGAATCTCCGGGAAGAGCTTCGACATCTCCTCCGCGCTCTTGAAGTAGAACTCGTTTGAGCCGAAGCGCATCCGGGACGGGTTGTCGATGGTGGTCTGGGTTCCGATGCAGACCATCAGGTCCTGGGCCTCGGCATCCTCCTTGCGGAGATAATGGGCGTCATTTGTGACAACGAGCCCAAGCCCAAGCTTGCGTGCAATATCGATGAGGCGCGGATTCACCGCCTTCTGGTCTTCGAGGCCATGGTCCTGGAGCTCGATGAAGTAGTTCCTTTCGCCAAGGAGGTCGCGATACCTCGTGGCGACGGCCAGCGCCTCGTCGTCACGCCCCTGCAGGAGAAGCTTAGGCACCTGCCCGGAAAGGCACGCGGAGAGGACAATCAACCCCTCCTTGTACTTCTCGAGGAGGCTGAAATCTATGCGCGGCTTGTAATAGTATCCCCTCAGCCAGGCCTCCTCGGAGAGGTGGCACATGTTTATATAGCCCTGGCGGTTCTCAGCCAGAACCACCAGGTGGTAGCGGGAGTGGTTCTCCTCGCTCAGGCTCCTGTCACGGTAGCTGCCGTGGGCGACATAGAACTCGCACCCGATGATGCCGTTGATGTCATAAGGCTCAGCCCCGTCGGCGCGCCTATTCTCGCATCCCTGGACCAACGAGAAGACGCCGCTCATAGAACCGTGGTCCGTCAACGCCACGGCGGGCATGCCGAACTTCACCGCCTGGGAGATAATCGATTTGACGGACTGCGCCCCGTCGAGCAGGCTATAGTCGGAATGGACGTGCAGGTGGACAAACGGAGGCGCGCTCATGCTTCAGGGATGCTCCAAGGGCTATGCGTGGGATGTGCGTCAGTTGGAGCGCCCGGGGACGACGTAGCTGGGGCCGCCGACAGGCCTGGGCATGCTGCGGATCTTCAGGTCCTCGCGGCGATACTCCAGGATGTCGTCAACCATCTCGGCACCCATCTTCCAGGTGTCGTTGACATAGACCCACCCCCGCGGCAGGTTCTTCTGGAACTGCTTCTTCAGCAGCTCCTTGGCCTCGGCGGCAATCGCCTCCTCGCGTGCAATCTTGAACTTGTTGACAAGCAGGTGCTTGTCGATTTCGCGTGCCCGAGCCTCGCGGTTGAGGTCGGTGTAGAAGCGCGGGCGGATCAGGTCGGGGAGGTCGTTCTTGTTGAGCATCGTCCTGCCAATCCAGATCTTGAATGGCCCCTCCAGCCGGAAGGTGCCCCTGTATGTCCGGCGTGGCTCGTTGCCGTACGCAAAGGTGATTTCCACGGTTTCGCCCTGCTTGTAGAGGGGATACTTTTCCTCTGCGTCCTTGATTTCCTGCTCATAGAGCGCATTGATGTCCACATCCTTGAACTCGCTCCGGTTGTCCACGATTTTCACAGCCGCCTCGTAGAGGTCCTGCTTCGTCCCCACGTCCACCCGTGGATTCTTTCCGATGGAATCCATCTGGTCGCCGCCGAACTTCTTGGTGATTTCCTTCTTGATTCGCTCAACATCAAGCTTGAAGGGGGGGATTTCCTCGTTGGCAGGGGAATTCGGGCTGGACATTCCTGGGCCGCCGTAGGGATCGCCGTAGGAGGAGCCGTAATTGCCCTTGTTGCTGTTGCGCTCCTCGAGCTTTTCAACATATTCCTTCTCCTGGATGGAGACCTGGTTGAGGACTTCCTTGGTGATGTCCGCAATGCGCTTCTCATTCCAGCGTGCGTCGTATGGGCTGGTGCGCCGTGCGCCGAAAAGCGAGGTGGCCGAAAGGAAAAGGAGGCAGGAGAAAACAAAAACTATGCGTCTGCTCATCGTTATTGCTCCGGAAAACATGGTGTGTGAGATAGATTCGGGATTCAATTGTCAGGCAAGAGTTACTATAATGCCGACCAAGCCCCTTTACAGGACGGGGGAAAGGAAATCGGCGCATGGACGCCTCTATGCAAGAAGCGCGGAAACGACCTGATCGTTGAAGAGGAGTCCCCTTGGGGTTGGCCGGAGGCCGCAGCCATCCTGTGAGACCAGCCCCCCCGAGGCCAGTTCCTCCAGGCCCGGGATGGCCTCCACATCCTGGCGGGAGAGCCCCGTCGCATCGGCCAGCTCCTGCCAGCCCCACCCGTCAACGGTGCGCATTCCGAAGGCAAGCACCTCCCTGGCGCGGGCGTATGGCGGCAGCACGTCGGCCTCCGGTGGCGTTCCGGAAAGCCACTCCTCCAGCGTGGAGGGATTTGCCTGGCGGATTTCACCGTCGAAGGAGACTGCGGCGGGTCCGCACCCGAGGTATGTCTGCCCATGCCAGACCTCGAAATTATGCCGGCATCGGGCGCCCTCACGTGCAAAATTCGAGATTTCGTATCTGCGGAGGCCGTGCCTTTCGAGAAGTTCGTCATTCAGCCTCCAGCATTCCAGGAAGAGTTCCTCGTCTTCCCGGAAGTCGGCGAGGCGCCGGGCCAGCGGCGTCCCCTCCTCCAGTATCAGGCTGTAGCACGAGAGATGGTCCGGGGCGAAGCCGAGGGCACTCTCCAAGTCCCCTCGCCAATCGTCGACGGACTGGCCTGGCAACGCGTATATCATGTCGAGATTCAGCCTTCGGAGGCCAAGCGCACGGGCCTCGGAAATGATTCCGGGAAGCCTCTCCAATGAACCCCGGCGGCCGATTGACTGCCTGAAACGCGGCGAAAAGGTCTGGACGCCAAGGCTGATGCGGTTGACGCCGCCCTCAATCATCACGGAGAGCTTTTCGGAGGTAAGGGAGTCGGGATTGGCCTCGCAACTCCATTCACAGTCATCCTGGAGCTCAAAGGAGTCGCGGATGGACTTCAATAGATGCGACAACGCCCTGGCGGGAAGCGACGACGGTGTGCCGCCGCCTATGAAGACCGAGCGCAGGGGGGCGCACCTGCCAGAATGCCTCCTGAACTCCTCGACAAGGGCCGCAAGATAGGCTGAACACTCCTCGGAGGAACAGCCCCCACGGGACGCAAAGGCGCAGTAGTCGCACTTTCCACCGACACAGAAGGGGACGTGCACATATAGTGAACGATAGGGGAGTTTTTGGGGGCGGTGCGTCATCTTCACGGCTGCGGGCTGGCGACTCCTTCACCAGGCGGAAGGCAGGGCCGCACCTTGAGAACCCTGGAATGCGAAATGACGACGGTGCCAGCCGGAACGTGCCGGGGCTTGCTGACAAACTTCGCCAGGCAGCAATCCACCGGAACACGCCCCGCATCACGCGCCTTGCTGTGGTACGCGGCAATGGACGCCGCGGCCTCCAGAAGCTCCCGCGAGGGAGCCTCTCCCTCAGGGCCGCGCAGGAGAACATGGCTGCCCGGAGCGCCGCTCAAGTGAAACCAGTAGTCGGTCTGCCTTGCAAGACGGAAGGAGACGAGGTCGTTGTCCACGTCGCTCTTCCCCGCCATCGCGCCCCAGCCGCCCCCCAGGTCGTAGCTCCAGTATCTAGGCTCCTGCTCCACTCGCTCCTTCATATCTACAACGCCTTCCCTACAATGCGGCTGATTGACGTATGGCCGAAAATGTGCTGCTCCATCGGCATCGCCCTGTTGTCACCCACCAGATAGACGTGGCCGGGAGGCACCACGCGGGGCGGAAGCTCCCAGTCGCACTGGGTGAGATAATTCCAGTCCTGGTCGGCCTTGTGACCATCGACATAGAGGCGGCCACGGCGAAACTCCACGACATGCCCCTCGGTGGCGACGACACGCTTGAAGAACATCACCTTCTCCCCCTTGTAGCGCACGGCCACGACCTCGCCGACACGGGGATTCCTGAACCAGTATACCGGCCGCCAAAGCAAGACAAACCGCCCCGACTCGTAGGTCGGAACCATGCTCTCGCCATTGGTGAAGGCGGGAGTCAGGATAAAACGGCATACGACAAAGACAGAGAGCGACACCGCCAGAAGCCTCACCCAAAAGGCCCGGTTGAACTCGGGGACAAGGAATTTTCTCAGCCAATTGCCATCCATGGTTTTCAATGTCTTCCGGAATGTCCGCACGCACCCGCCACCCTACTCCTCCTCGTCATCATTCGAGGCGGCCATCGCCGCAATCTCCTCAGGAGTCGGTTCGCGATGCATCTGAACGCTTTGGACAAGCCCCGCCAACATCATGGTTCCCAACATGAAGGAACCTCCATAACTCACGAATGGCAACGGAATCCCCACAATCGGGGCCGCGCCAATCGTCATGGAAATGTTGACCAACGCATGGGTCGCGAAAAACACGGCCGCCCCAAAGGCAAGGAAGCAACCGAGGCGGTCCCGCGCCAAAAGGGCTGTCCTGCAAAAGCAGAGAATCAGGATTGCAAACAAGGCAATCACCGCGCCTCCCCCAAGAAAGCCTGTCTCCTCCGCAATCACCGAAAAGATGAAATCCGTGGGCGCAATGGTCTTTGGAAGATACCCAAGCACATGCTGGGAGCCCTTCAGGTATCCCTTGCCCGTAAGCCCCCCGGAGCCGACGGCAAGCATGCTCTGGACGGCGTTCCAGTCGTCACGACGGCTCTGCCCGTCGGCAGGAGCCAGAAATCCGTCCAAGGACGCCTGGAGCCGAACCGCCGTCGATTCCGGAACGACGGCCTTCACCACCTGGACAAGCTTCTGCGACGGGGTGGCGATGAAGACCTTGACCCGATCCTTCTGGTAGGGGCTCAGGCTGGCAAAGGCAAAGGGCAGAAGGAAAAGCAGAATCCCGGCGCCAGGCAAAAACCACCTCTTCCGAAATCCGGTCAAAAACGCCAGGGCAAAGGTCACGGGAAGAAATACAAGCGCAGTCCCCATGTCCGGCTGGAGAAAAATCAGGAATACGGGGACAAGCGTCACGCCAAAGAGCGCCAGGACGGGAAGCCATTCACCAAGCCGGCTGTTTCTTAACGCGGGGCGCGTCCCAAGCCACGCCAGGAAGACAAGGGTGAGGGGCTTCGCCAGCTCGACTGGCTGCAGGAACCCTATGCCTGGCACACGAAGCCATCCACGGGTGTTGTTAAGTGTCTTGCCAAAGACAAGAACTATCACAAGTAGCAGAACTCCAGCAAGATATGACCATAATCCCTTCCGGCACCAGAAGTGGTAGTCCACGGAGGCCGTCACCACATAGAGACCGCCGCCAAGGCAAATCCAGACAAGCTGGCGGCTCCACTTGCCAGCCAGGTCGCCCCCCACCTCGGCACCGGCACAGTAGATGAATGCGACGCCCACCGCAAGAAGCAGAGCCTCTATGAGCAAGGCAAGGAAGTCGCAACGCAACCAAATGTGCCTGCGCTCTCTCGAAAATACTCTGCCCCCCAGTCGCATCCGTGTAGAAAAAATGCCTGAACAAAACAACCTATGCTAAATTCTAGACGTGACGACGCCAAGAGGCCCGCCGCACGCCAACGACACCAGGTTAAGATAATTCCTTCACGATGGAGCAACCAATGAATCCACTCATCTCGTCTTTGGAAGAGGTCATCCCAGCCCCCATGACGCGCGTTGTCGCGCTGGAGGTGGCAGACGACGGGACGGTCCAGGTCTTCAGGCGCACGGAGGATGGCTCCGCCGTGGAGACTGCCACCCTCCCCTACAGGCCGTGGCTGCTTGTCTCAGGCCCGGAGCTGGCCGCCAGCCTCGGAAAGGGCGCGGCGCCCGAGATGCTCAGCGGTCCGGGATTCCATCGCTGCAAGGTCTCCTTCAACACATGGCAGGAGTATGACGCAGCCCTGAAGGATCTGAAAAAGCTCACCGGCCAATCGCCCTCATCCCCACTGGCGCCATACAGGGTCTTCTCAGACCGAATCCAACAGGCGATGATCGACCTCCGAATACGCCTCTTCAGGGGAATGGAGTTCTGCGAACTGAGGAGAATGCAGCTCGATATCGAGTGCAGAAGCAGCGTCCCGGGAGTATTCTGCAACGCAATGGAACCCGGCGACGAGATTTTCATGGTGGCGCTGAAGGACACGGATGGCTTCGAACACTGCTTCTCGACGGCAGAATGCGGCGGCGAGGAGGGACTCCTCAAAACTGTCATCGAAACAATACAGAAACGGGATCCGGATGTCCTGGAAGGACACAATCTCTTCTCCTTCGACCTGGACTACCTTGAAAAGCGATGCCGGAGATACAGGATTCCTTTCGCCATCGGAAGATGCGGAAAGTGCGCGACAAGCCGCCAAAGCAGGCTGAACATCGCGGAACGCACGGTCAACTACAAACGCTATGACGCATACGGACGGCATATCGTCGACACATACCACCTGGTGATGCTGGCAGACGTGTCAAGGCGGGACATGGAGTCCTACGGACTCAAGTATGCGGCGAAGTTCTACGGAATCGCCCGCGAAGGCAGAGTCTACATCCCCGGGGACGAACTGACGGCCAGGTATGACGCAAATCCCACGGAGGTCGCCGAATACAATCTCGACGATGTCCGGGAGACCGACGGACTCTCGAAAATCATCTCGCCAAGCTATTTCTACCAGACGCAGCTTCTGCCGTTCTCCTACCAGAACTGCGTCCTCAGGGGAAATGCGACGCGAATCGATGCAATGCTGTGCGCCGCATATCTGGACAGGAAAGGCGCCCTGCCAGCGCCCCAGAATCCCGTCCCATTCGAAGGCGCACTCACCTCCGCAGAGTCGACGGGAGTCTTCCGCCCAGCATGGCACCTTGATGTACGGTCACTCTATCCATCCGTGTTGCTCATGGACAAATCATCCCCGGCAAGCGACCGCCTCGGGGTCTTTTCGCATCTCCTCGAACAGTTCCGCGAGTTCCGCCTTCAGGCGAAGGATGCCGCGAAAACCGCCGCTACACCCGCGCTTCGCGATGAGTTCCAGGCACTCCAGAACTCCTTCAAAATCCTCATCAACTCCTTCTACGGATACCTGGGATTCTCACAGGGCACATTCAATGACTACGCACTCGCCCAGAAGGTCACCGCAAAAGGACGCGAAATCCTCACACACATGAAGGGACTCCTAGAGGATAACGGCTCGATAATCATCGAGATGGACACGGACGGAATCTACTTCCTGCCACCCAAGGGAGCAACGCCCGATTCAATGCTGTCCGCAATCCAGCAAAATCTCCCGAAGGGAATCGAGGTGGAACTCGACGGACTCTTCAAGGCGATGTTCTCATACAAGAGCAAGAACTACGCGCTTCTCGGGGAGGACGGGAGAATCATCCTGCACGGCGCCGCACTGCGCTCCCGGGGCCTGGAGCCTTTCCTGGGCAGATTCATCAGGGAGGCGGTCGAGGAAATCCTGCTGAACGACTCCAGGGATCTCTCGCAACTCCAACAAAGGTACGCGGAGGCAATCCAGAACCGAACCTTGCCTATCAAGGACTTCCTGCGAAAGGAGTACCTCACACAGGGCGTCAACGCGTATAGGAGCGCACTCGCATCGGGAAAGGGAAAACGCTCCGCCGTCTATGAACTGGCGGAACGCTCCAAAAACGAAAAAAAGGCGGGAGACACGGTCAGATACTACGTGACCGGAACAAAGAAGAGCGTGGCAGTCGTGGAAAACAGTAAACTCGAGGAAGAGGCAAATGAAATGAACCGGGACGAAAATGTCCCGTTCTATCTCGATAAACTAAACTCCCTCGCAGGAAAAATCCAGGAAGAACTTAAAAAGTAGAGAATAGGGAGGAGAATGGAGGAATAAGTGCGTGGCCACTATGCAGTGGGCTTCCGTTACGGATCGCACGGCAGCGCCGTGCGAGGCGCGCCCACGCGCGCCAGCCACGCACTACCCTCTCCATTCTTCTCCCTTCACCCTACTTCAACGGAAGCCCACTGCATAGTGGCCACGCACTACCCTCTCCATTCTTCTCCCTTCTCCCTACCTTGGCGGAAACCCACTGCATAGTGACCACGCACTACCCTCTCCATTCTTCTCCCTTCACCCTACTTCACATTGAAGATGTAGTCGGAGTCGCTGTCGGCGGGTGCGTCCACGCGGACAACCTGCTCCTCCTTCACCTTGCCGGCGAGAATCATCTTGGAGAGAGGATTCTCAAGCCTGTGGATGATGACCCTCTTGAGAGGACGCGCACCATACACAGGATCGTATCCCTCCTTGGCAAGGGACTTGACAGCCTCCGGAGTGACATCCAGCGCAATCCGCATGCCCTCCATGCGCTTCTTAAGGGCGTTGATCTGAAGCGTGACAATCTTCTCGATGTTGGACTCGTCAAGACGATGGAAGACTACGATGTCGTCGAGACGGTTGAGGAACTCGGGGCGGAAGTGGTTCTTCAGCAAAGCCATCACCTTGTCGCGCACCTGCCCCTGGGAGTCATCCTTCGCGTCGACAATCTCCGCGGAACCGATGTTGCTCGTCATGATGATGACCGTGTTCTTGAAGTCGACCACATGGCCGTGCGAGTCGGTCAGACGTCCGTCGTCAAGCACCTGCAGAAGGATGTTGAAGACATCCGGGTGGGCCTTCTCAAGCTCGTCGAAGAGGACGACGCTGTAGGGACGCCTGCGGACGGCCTCGGTGAGCTGGCCGCCTTCATCGTATCCGACATATCCTGGAGGCGCACCGACAAGCCTGGAGACAGTGTACTTGTCCATGTACTCGCTCATGTCAATCCTGATCATCGCACGCTCGTCGTCGAATAGGTCGGCGGCCAGGGTCTTGGCAAGTTCGGTCTTGCCGACGCCGGTGGGTCCCAGGAAGAGGAAGCTGCCAATCGGTCGATTGGGATCCTGAAGCCCAGCACGAGCCCTGAGGATTGCCTCGGAGACTGCGTTGACTGCCTCGTCCTGCCCAACCACTCTCTGGTGGAGCTTCTCCGGAAGCGAAAGCAGCTTCTCACGCTCGCCCTGCATCAGCTTCGACACGGGGATGTGGGTCCAGCGGCTGATGATTTCAGCCACGTCGTTGTCATCGACCTCCTCGCGCAGCAGACGGCCCTCCTTGGCGGCCTTGCCCTTCTCCTCAAGGCTCTTGCGCTGGGCCTCGAGACCTGGAATCGTGCTGTAACGCAACTTGCCCGCAGTCTCAAGGTCGCCCTTGCGGATTGCATTGTCAAGCTGCCTGTTGGCCTGCTCGATTGATTCCTTGACCTTGCGGAGTTCGCCAATGGAGTTCTTCTCCTCCTCCCAGCGCTTCTCAAGGGCGGAGGCCTTCTCCCTCACCTCGGCAAGCTCGCTCTCAACACGCTCCAGACGCTCACGGGAGGCGTCGTCCTTCTCCTTGGAAAGACCGGAACGCTCAATCTCAAGCTGGGTGCGGCGGCGAATCGCCTCGTCCAACTCGGAAGGACGGGAGTCAATCTCAGTCCTGAGACGCGCGGCCGCCTCGTCCACCAGGTCAATCGCCTTGTCAGGCAGGAATCTGTCGGTGATGTATCTGTCGGAAAGAACTGCCGCAGCCACAAGCGCGGAATCCCTGATGGTCACGCCATGGTGAAGTTCGTAGCGCTCCCGCAAGCCACGCAGAATCGAAATGGTATCCTCAACGCTCGGAGGCTCCACCAGAACCGTCTGGAAACGACGCTCCAGGGCAGGATCCTTCTCAATGTACTTCCGGTATTCGTTCAACGTGGTGGCGCCAATGCAGTGAAGTTCGCCACGGGCCAGCATGGGCTTGAGAATGTTGCCGGCATCCATCGAACCATCGCCGGCACCAGCACCCACAACCGTGTGAAGCTCGTCAATGAAAAGGATGATCTGACCATCGGACTTGGTGACCTCGTTCAGGACAGCCTTGAGACGCTCCTCAAACTCGCCACGATACTTGGCACCGGCTACCAGGGCGCCCATGTCCAATGAAATCAGACGACGGTTCTTCAGACCCTCAGGAACGTCACCCTGGACAATACGGCTGGCAAGACCCTCGACAATCGCCGTCTTGCCTACGCCAGGCTCGCCAATGAGCACCGGGTTGTTCTTCGTCCTCCTGGAAAGAATCTGGACGACACGGCGAATCTCCTCGTCACGACCAATGACAGGATCCAGCTTGCCCTTGCGGGCAGCCTGGGTGAGGTCACGACCGTATTTGCTCAAGGCCTCGTAGGTGGCCTCGGGATCGTCGTTGGTGACACGCTGGTTGCCACGGACTTCCTTGATTGCGTTGAGCAAGCCAGACTCCACTACCTGATACGCGGAAAGGAGCTCCTTCGCCTTGCCACCAACGGACGCCAGCCCAAGAAGCAGATGCTCGACACTCACAAATTGATCCTTGAAGTCCTCACGCCATTTGTCAGCCTTCGTAAGAACCTGGTTCAACTCGCTGCCGACATATACCTGGACATTGTCGCCTGAAACACGGGGAAGCTTGGCCATCTCCCCCTCGACCGAAGCAGTCAAACGGTTCACGTCAACACCCATCCTGCCAAGGATGGAGGACGCAAGGCCATTCTCCTGGGACAAAAGACCATACAGCAGGTGAAGTCCAGTCAACTCCTGGTGGTGAAACTTGGCGGCTGTCTGCTGGGCAGTGCTGACAGCCTCTCTGCATTTTACTGTGAATTGGTCAAAGTTCATATCGTTACCTCCTATGTAAAATCCTGATTTGAAGTGGAAACCTTCTCCGCGTAGCAAGGGACGTGCCATGAATGGCATGCTCCCGTAATCAAGGAACTCGCGACAATTTGTCACGCCACGGGGACACACCACGCCACAATATCACCCCAAAACACAACGCCACTACTTGAAAACCAACGAAATGGACTTATGGTTTACAAATTCCCAAAGGCGACAGTTTGTCAGGGGAAAAATATGACATGACCCGATAGCTCAGTCGGATAGAGCATCTGCCTTCTAAGCAGGGGGTCGGGAGTTCGAATCTCCCTCGGGTCACCAGACTATCTTGTTTATTCCATGATAGCTATAAGACTATAAGAGGATAGAATCTCCGTCTCCTGGCGTGACTCCCTCTTGTAACGCGTTATGCTCCCTCTTCGCGTTCATGCGGCACGGAAGCGAAAGGCATGACGTTGCGAATGATTTGTATGTGTCGGAGGAAGCGGACGGACGCTTTTTGACGTGGGAGCCCCGTATATGTGAATTAATTCCGAAAAAACTATCCGTGGAAAAGTGGGCAGGTCAAAATTCAAAAAAGTATTATTCCGGAATGAGATATAATCAATCTTGATGGAAAAACTTGGAGAAGAGGAATTCTACTTCCCTGACGAAGACCTGAAAGACGAGATGTAACGAGGACTCAGAATAATCGAATAGTTGACGTTCCACGCGTTTGCATGGAACGTCAACTATTGCGAGTTTCAATACATGCCCCGTGAGGGGGCAACTTCTGTCTTACCCATCCCAGTCGGAGCGTCAATGTTTCAATACATGCCCCCGCGGGCGGGGCAACACGGTTCAAAACATCTGGACAGCAGTCAGAAATCGTTTCAATACATGCCCCCCACGGGGGGGGCAACAAGGCGCCCTGACGAGATAGGAATAGGCATCAAGTTTCAATACATGCCCCATGTGGGGGGGGCAACAGGAGACGAGACCAAGAACAATACCGTGCTCGACGTTTCAATACATGCCCCCCATGCGGGGGGGCAACCTGACGGCGTGGCGGTTGCGCGCCGATGTCACGTTTCAATACATGCCCCCCACGCGGGGGGGGCAACTGGGTGAAAGTATCACCGGGGAGTACCTCATCGCAGTTTCAATACATGCCCCCGCGGGGGGGCAACTGAAACAAGACCAAGTATAATGCCGTGCTCCGTGTTTCAATACATGCCCCCCACACGGGGGGCAACAATCGTTTTTGTTTGTGTTCTGACTAGATTGAATGTTTCAATACATGCCCCACGCGGGGGGGCAACGCCCTGCCGAAGGAGGTTCGCCGGAGTCTTGATGTTTCAATACATGCCCCCCCGAGCGGGGGGGGCAACAAAAAACCACTGAAAATCCAAATAGAGATTGTCCATGTTTCAATACATGCCCCCCCACGCGGGGGGGGGGCAACCAAATGTTACGCCACGCTCCTCCTCGTCCACCTCGTTTCAATACATGCCCACGCGGGGGGGGGCAACACATGGGCATGGGACGGACACATGTAACATCCCAGTTTCAATACATCCCCCCCCACGCGGGGGGGCAACACAATTTGATTTGGAATGAGTGGTATCGCGATGAGTTTCAATACATGCCCCCCATGCGGGGGGCAACTAGACACGATGGAATTCGTACTTAAGAGGGGGCTGTTTCAATACATGCCCCCACGCGGGGGGGCAACGCATGGTGATTGGCGTTACCTTGGTCGTAATTTGTTTCAATACATGCCCCCACGCGGGGGGCAACATGAGTAATTAGCAGAGGGCAATTTAGGAGTGTTGTTTCAATACATGCCCCCACGCGGGGGGCAACCGACGAGATGCCAAACGACCGACCCTCAAGAGACCGTTTCAATACATGCCCCCACGCGGGGGGCAACACAAAAACCTCCAAAAAAGCCCTGCGAAGGAAAGGTTTCAATACATGCCCCCACGCGGGGGGCAACGCATGCTTGGCAATGCCCAGCAGTATAGCTACTCGTTTCAATACATGCCCCCACGCGGGGGGCAACTCGGTTCACCGACGCTCCCCAGTCGGTTGCGGACGGTTTCAATACATGCCCCCACGCGGGGGGCAACATATACATCCAGTAGAGAGGATGCCCATTGAAGGTTTCAATACATGCCCCCACGCGGGGGGCAACTGTTCACAAGGCATAAAAATGTTGCTCCTTCGCTGTTTCAATACATGCCCCCACGCGGGGGGCAACGTGGACAAGGACGCGCTGAAAAAGGCAGAAGAGCGTTTCAATACATGCCCCCACGCGGGGGGCAACGATAGGGGAGTGCCTGGATAAGTGGAGTATGCTGTTTCAATACATGCCCCCACGCGGGGGGCAACGTGGCTATGGGATTCGGTTAAGTGGTACTTTTTGTTTCAATACATGCCCCCACGCGGGGGGCAACACGCGATACGCTATAACATCCGTAACATCATAGAGTTTCAATACATGCCCCCACGCGGGGGGCAACGAGTGCAGGTACTCGACAAGGCGCGAGAAGTGGAGGTTTCAATACATGCCCCCACGCGGGGGGCAACGTATAAGTGCCGATTGACACCACTTGTTTTTGACGTTTCAATACATGCCCCCACGCGGGGGGCAACACAACTCGACGGAGGAGATGGAAAGGATTCTCAAGTTTCAATACATGCCCCCACGCGGGGGGCAACGGGCAAGCCGGAGTTTGAAAGCCGCATGCTTTCCCCGTTTCAATACATGCCCCCACGCGGGGGGCAACCTGGCGGGGTCTTTTGCCATTGAGGAGACAGCGATGTTTCAATACATGCCCCCACGCGGGGGGCAACATTCTCGCTTGAAATCCTTTGCCGTCATGCCTCGCGTTTCAATACATGCCCCCACGCGGGGGGCAACGCAAACGTAAAACCGTCGCGCCCTATCACATTGCGTTTCAATACATGCCCCCACGCGGGGGGCAACCGCACATCTCAGGGCTTGTGATCGGGCAATTCTATGTTTCAATACATGCCCCCACGCGGGGGGCAACCAGAAGGTGGCGCAGGGCTTGGAGGGAGTCAATGTTTCAATACATGCCCCCACGCGGGGGGCAACGTGGGACTCAAGAGGATGTACGAGTCCTACAAGGAGTTTCAATACATGCCCCCACGCGGGGGGCAACCACCGTTGCACCTCCAACGGCTGCGCCTCTCCCATGTTTCAATACATGCCCCCACGCGGGGGGCAACGCCGTCAACGCCTCAAAACTTGACGTCCACAATGTTTCAATACATGCCCCCACGCGGGGGGCAACACAAGACCAGCACCACCACGAGCAAGGCAACACGTTTCAATACATGCCCCCACGCGGGGGGCAACACTGGTGGGAGCGCATCTAGTCAAAAGCATTACGCGTTTCAATACATGCCCCCACGCGGGGGGCAACAAAATGGCTGGAGGCTGTGGCACGCAGAGAGAGTGTTTCAATACATGCCCCCACGCGGGGGGCAACAGGAGGATAGCCGGGACGCTGGACGACAAGCTCGAGTTTCAATACATGCCCCCACGCGGGGGGCAACGTGCGCAAGACGGTGGAAAAAGTGCTACAGGAGGTTTCAATACATGCCCCCACGCGGGGGGCAACCATCGTAAGAATCATCATCATCACCAATCGCATAATCGTTTCAATACATGCCCCCACGCGGGGGGCAACAAGGGTAAATCCCGAAACATGCACCTCTAAGCGGTTTCAATACATGCCCCCACGCGGGGGGCAACTAGAGCTTGATGCGCGCGGTGGAACTAGATATACTGTTTCAATACATGCCCCCACGCGGGGGGCAACCGTCCTTCAGACTTTCCTGTTCAATTGACTTGATGTTTCAATACATGCCCCCACGCGGGGGGCAACCCCTCCTTGCGACTGGAGCATCTCAAGAGGACGAGTTTCAATACATGCCCCCACGCGGGGGGCAACGTCCATGTCGATGGAGTGAATCTAGTTGTCGGATGGTTTCAATACATGCCCCCACGCGGGGGGCAACCCAACATCAACACCAGCAATGAAGTTCACATAAGGTTTCAATACATGCCCCCACGCGGGGGGCAACTTGCAATCGCAGACAACGCCACGACCGACCTGTCCGTTTCAATACATGCCCCCACGCGGGGGGCAACAGACTCCTTCCGATTTTGACTCCCAGCGAGTTGTAGTTTCAATACATGCCCCCACGCGGGGGGCAACCCGTGGTCAGGCGGCGGGGAGCGGAGGCACTTGGTTTCAATACATGCCCCCACGCGGGGGGCAACACGTCTGGGATACTTATGCGGAGCAAATCAACATCAGTTTCAATACATGCCCCCACGCGGGGGGCAACTCAGCAGAGGTGTCAATCATACCCGAATTCTACGAGTTTCAATACATGCCCCCACGCGGGGGGCAACAACTGCCAAGGGATATAATGGTTGACGAAAGACGGGTTTCAATACATGCCCCCACGCGGGGGGCAACGGTTCCCACTGGTAGCACTACCTGCATGACACTTGACGTTTCAATACATGCCCCCACGCGGGGGGCAACCATATCGATAATTTAGTGTCTAAGGATAATTTTGGTTTCAATACATGCCCCCACGCGGGGGGCAACGCTAGTTTGGGCATTGACGGAGCTTTCCAGCAAGGGTTTCAATACATGCCCCCACGCGGGGGGCAACCTGACCAAGCAGCCCCAGGACGAATTCTGGCGCAAGGTTTCAATACATGCCCCCACGCGGGGGGCAACGGGCGGCAGAGATGCAGATTGACGAGACCTGCGGTTTCAATACATGCCCCCACGCGGGGGGCAACCATGGTCGTGCTACGAACTACTAAAGTATGCGCTGTTTCAATACATGCCCCCACGCGGGGGGCAACTCCCCTTTTTTGAGAGGAATCCTGACGGGGACTCGGTTTCAATACATGCCCCCACGCGGGGGGCAACGTTTTTCTCGGACTCGACTACACGCCTCGCACGGGTTTCAATACATGCCCCCACGCGGGGGGCAACTATTGCTGAGATGAGTTGCTCCTCCAGGCAAAGGTTTCAATACATGCCCCCACGCGGGGGGCAACGGGACTGGCGATACCTGCTCCAGTCGTGGCACAGGTTTCAATACATGCCCCCACGCGGGGGGCAACACGATGCCGCAAAGGACGCGATGAGGACGGACGGGTTTCAATACATGCCCCCACGCGGGGGGCAACGTGGACGAGCTTCCGCATACTCGTCCACAACGCTATGTTTCAATACATGCCCCCACGCGGGGGGCAACAGGAGCTGAAGAACGCAGGACTGACCGATGCGGAGTTTCAATACATGCCCCCACGCGGGGGGCAACCTAGCAACGCTGGCAGACGGAGTCCTCGTCTTCCAGTTTCAATACATGCCCCCACGCGGGGGGCAACCCAATCCTTGCCAGGTTTGCTCCAAACATCGCCTTGTTTCAATACATGCCCCCACGCGGGGGGCAACCAGGAATTGGCAGCAGGTGGAAAAAGACAAGGAGTTTCAATACATGCCCCCACGCGGGGGGCAACCTGCGTTTGCCACCAGCGACCGCATCATGTTCGCGTTTCAATACATGCCCCCACGCGGGGGGCAACCCAATCCTTGCCAGGTTTGCTCC
>ERZ1034873.425-NODE-425-length-23919-cov-232.598056_pt1 | contig 23919 bp, 35 predicted proteins | sample MGYA00520689_ERZ1034873 | MGnify/ENA primary metagenome ERZ1034873 (study PRJEB33766, sample SAMN09781722) | gut metagenome | biome: gut microbiome | host: Homo sapiens | place: Madagascar | study: EMG produced TPA metagenomics assembly of the PRJNA485056 data...
ATGAAAAGGTAATTTTATTGGGTCGGAATGACCTCTATTTGTGCGGAAAATGGCTTGAAATGAGGAAATTCGGAACTTTTAGATGCCAAAAATGTCGGAAATTAGTGGTGCATTATGGAAAAGGCAAAAATGAGAGCAAAAGAAAATATTGTAAAGAATGCGCTAAGGCTATGATAGATGGAATAACTTTTGATATTAAGACTAATAAAATAAAAACAATCTGTGATGGATGCGGGAAAGAAATAGATTTGGTATCAAAATATTCTTCTAAAGGACACTATTGCTGGGAATGTCGAGATAAAATGAATAGGGATAGGGTAAAAAAATTTCGAGCTAAACAAGATATGTAATGTACCCTCCCGTTTTCAGAGACTTGTGTTTTTCCCGCATAAAACAAGGCAAAAATAACAACTTTTTAAAAAAATAAAGTCTGCGTAGGTGGAAGGAAGAATAGAAACGCTCCTTCCAAATTTAAAAATAAAAAAGGATTGATTAATTTATGATTAAGGTTTCTAAATACGAGCGTAAAGAATTAGAGAGAGTTGGTCTTCTTAAGAGTAGACAGGTTGGTTTGAATCCACAGGATGCAAATTATACTGTTACTAATAGAGAACATGTAGGTCGTGATAAGACAATTTATGTTGCCGAAGAGCCTGAAATTATGCTTTTCTTGGGTAAGTATGATGATTTGAATCTTCAGAGAATTAGTGTTAATCAGTATAACAAGCTTGTTGAAAAGAAGATTTTGAATGATTCGAATACTCAGCGTTGGGGTGAATATAAGGTCAATGCTGTTTGTTTCCAAGATTCATACGGTATTTATCGTTGCAAGAAGATTTCTAAGATTATGCTTGAGCTCGGTATTTGGAGCAATAACAAATCTAAGGGTGGGTATAAGCCCCATAAGGTTGTTGAAGCTCATACTGAAGATTGATAGAAACATTTTCTAAAATTTTCGAAAAAACTTTCAAAAACTCTTGACAAGAATACAAAATTGTGTTATATATAAAGCGAGTCAAGGGAAAACCTTGATAAATAAAGGTTTTAAAAGGTAATTTTAAAAATAAAATTTAAAAGATTTAAAGGAGTATTTAATATTATGGTTAAGAATGAATTTATTGCTGCTATTAAGGACACTGAGGCTTGTGCAGATGTTTCTAAGAAGGACATTGAGGCTGTCATCAAGGGTATGAGTGATGTTCTGCTTGATGTAATTGCTAAGAATGATTCCGTCAAGGTTGGTTCTGTAGTTACTATTGGTGGTAAGCATCGTGATGCTCGTAAGGGTCATAATCCTGCAACGGGTGAGGCTATTGATATTCCCGCTCGTGACGGCGTTCCTTATGCTAAGTTTTCTTCTGTAGCAAAGGCTTAATAGAGGGAATAATTTACAAAGTAGGTTTCTTTTGGATAAAGAAATCTGTATAAACTAAAAAATAGCTCCAAGTCATCTTATGGTGGCTTGGGGCTTTTTATATAGGTGATACAATGACAAGATTTAGATTGATTAAAGCAATTATGGAGGAAACAGGGTATGATAAAGAAACTGTTTCTAATGTAATTGAATCTTTAGAATACAAAATTCTTGATACCATTGCAATGGAAGATTAGCTTGATTTTGTGTTTGGTTCTATTTATGGGACTACCAAACCATCTCATAAAATTACAGGATATGTTTCGATGCTTCCTGAAATTAGAAAACAAAAAGCTTGGTCTTCTGCATTTTTAGGATATCCAATGATTAAGTTTAGTAGAGAGGCTAAAAATTGTGATAGAGTTTATGCAAATGAATTCTTTGCTTGGCCTGAAAATAGATATACTTCGTTAGCTAGGAAGTATAGACAAGATGTTGGAGACCCTGAAATTCCAGAATACGAAGGCTTGTCTGAAGAAAAAATTCAAGAGTTGTGTCAAAAAGCGGATGAAGAAAAAAAAGGTCCTCAGTCTCCTCATCAAAAAGCAAGAGAGGCTAGTAATGAAAGAAAAAGGATTAAACATCAAGAAGCTCGTCATGCTTTAATGAGGCAAATGGACCTAGAAAAACAAAGAGAAAATGGAGTTGCTGAGGAAGATTTGATTGAGCGACCATTTGAAGATATTTTGGAAGACATGAAAGCTGAATGGTGGCAAACTCATGAAGATTTTCAAAAAAACTGGAAACCATATTTAGCCGACCCTGAAAAAGTCAAGGAAAGGCAAGCTGCTCGTTTGCAACATGCAAAAGAGCATAAAGAGTGGATGAAACGACAAGCTGAACTCAAAAATAAGAGAAACGAAGCTTGGCAAGGAGAAATTAACGATGACGGAATAGCAGTTGAGAAAAACGACAGTTGAATGGTTTTATCGCTGGGCTGGTTTTAGTGTGGCTAATGGCAAACATAAATGGATTATTGATATTTATAATAGAATAACTCCCTTACCAGCAAACCATATGATGCTGTATACAGAACCTTGGTGCGCAGCTACCGTTTCTGCTCTTGGAGAGAGATTAAATTTGACGGAATATATTTATCCTGAATGCAGTTGTAACAGGATGATAGCTCTTTATCAGAAGAATGGAAGATGGGAAGAAAGAGACGATTACAAACCTCAAATTGGAGATTTGTGTTTTTACGATTGGCAAGATAGTGGAGTTGGAGAATGTGCTGGAGAAGCTGACCATGTTGGCATGGTTTGTGATGTAAGTGGAAACACCTTTAAAGTTTTAGAGGGAAATTATTCCAATGAAGTTAAGAGTCGCACAATACAAATTGATGGTAAATATATTAGAGGTTTTGGTTTACCAAATTATGCTAAAGCTGCAATCGGTTATAAAGTTCCAGTTGATAAAACCAATATTAGAACTATGGCTGGTCAAGTACCCTATTTAAACATAGACAATAATAACGAAGCTGTTAAAATGGCTAAGATTCTTTTTAATACTTTAGGGTTTAATGCTGGGACAGATACAATTTTCGATGAATAGCTAGAAAATGTAGTAAAACAATACCAAAAGATGTATGGTTTGAGATAGAACGGTGTAATTAACAGAGATGTTTGGTTGTTATTGCTTTAGGGAAAACCTAAGAAGTAATTAATTATTAAGAGAAGGATGGTGAATTTTATGGCTGGACCTGTTCGCAGAAAGTCTCTTAAAACTCTAATCAAGGAAGTGACAGTTGGATTAGCCAACACTTTCCGTAATAATATTAATGAAAATAATAAGAATATTGCGGAAACAGTGGATAATTTGCCTGATATTGCTATCAGTAAAGAACAACCAGTTGATTAGAAAGCAGGAGACTTCTGGTTTCAAATTGTAGATTAATTAAATTTTTTGGGATTAAAAGGTTTAGAAGGTGTGTTAAATGGCTAAATTAACAAACAATAGGGCCAAAGCTGCCATTGCTAAAGAATAGAAAAGATTAGATGCCATTCAAAAGAAAATGGAGACACAAAGGAAAAAAGAGGAATTTGGAGAATCTTGGAAATATTCTTTAAAAGATGAGCATAAACAGGCTCTAAAAGAAATTGTTGGGGACTTTGGTACACCAAATCTTGTAGATTCTGTTGATTATAATAGTTTTTTTGACCCTATTAATTTTTATAAAGAAGAAGATGGAAGTGTAAGATAGCTTGATTATAAGAAATACTTGGAATATGAAGAAGCGTATCAAGAAGTTATTGATGATTGTGATAAAATTATAAATGATGAAATAGATACTTCTAACGATTCAGCTAAAGAGCAATTAAGCACCCATCTTACTAAAAAAACAGAAAAGAAAAAGAGTAAGCCTAAGATACCCGAATACTTACAAAAACTTTATTAGAATTGGACAAAATATTTTAATAGGTTTGTTCCATTGTATGATAAATATGTATGTTCATGTTGTGGAAAAGCATTGCCACAAGATAAATATTTCCTTGCATACAATGAGGGGAATTTGGGTAGAATAGAAGCTAATGGAAAAATGCACACACATATTTGTATGGATTGTTGTAAAAATTTATACGAATATTTGTTCTATGAAAAAGCAGACAAAGATGGCGAAAAAGCAATGAAATGGCTTTGTAGTTATCTTAATATATATTATGATGATGTTAGTTATCTTAAAGCTAAAAAAACAATGGAGGAGAAAGATAGAAAAACTCATATAGTTGAAGAATATATGAGTGTTATTTCTCGTAGTGCTACTTTAAAAGGAAAAGTTTTTTTGGAATCGCCCGATATTGATGTGAATCAAAATAAAGGGGATTCAAAGGCTGATAAAATAATTAACAGCAATACAGGCAATGTGCCTGAAGATTTAGAAGAAGAATGGAGTAAAGCTGACCTCGAAGCAAAAAGACAAGTTATCAAGATGGTTGGTTATGACCCGTTTTATTTTGAAATTGAAAAAGATAGAAAAATTCTTTATAAAGATTTACTTGGTATGATGGAACAGGGTATGGAGCTTGATGGACTTAAAGTCCAAGCTGCTATTTAGATTGTTCTTTCTTTTAAAAATATTCGTGAATTAAATGAAAAATATAGAAAGAAAAGTGACGAAGATGCTCCTGTTTCAGAATTAAAAGCGTTATCTGAATTAAAGAAAAAAGAACTCGAAACAATTACAAGCTTTAGTAGAGATAATGGCTTTGGCGAGCGTTACGCTATTAGTAAAGCCAAAGGTGAAAATACTTTCTCTGGTATTATGGCTAAGATGAATGAGATGAAGTATGAAAATGCTATTCTTAATATGTATGATGTTGAGACTAGCAAGAGTATTAATCAAGCTGCTGATGCAAGTTTTGCAGCTATTTTCAATCAACTTAGCATGAGTGAAGCGGAAGTATACAAAACTTGTCAAGATTAGCTTAAAAAATTGCTTTCGTTGCAGAGAGAAAACGCCACCCTTACTGAAAATTTAAGATTGGCTAAACGTGAATTAGCTGAGAAAAAATTGGAAGAAGAAAAACGTCAGTATGACAAAGAAAATGGTGATGATGGCGATAATTGGGGTGGTTATTAATGATTAATGTTATTTTTAATGACTTTAGTTACGAACTGCTTCCAAAAAGAAAAGAAATTTTTGAAAAATATACTAAGATAATTTAGTGGGGAAGAGCAAACCCAACAAGATTTATTGAAGATTTTTTTAAAATATAGTTAACTGATATGCAAAAATATGTTTTGCTGAGTAGTTGGTGCCCCGCAAACTGTGTGTGGCTTATGGGTCGTAATAGTGGTAAATCATTTTTAGCTGCCCCTTTTATGATGGCAAGAGCACTTTTGTTACCAAATACTAATACATATATTATGGCTCCGAGTGGAGGTCAGTCTCAAGAAACATTTCAGAAGATGGAAGATATGGCTAAGGGTAATATTGCTTCTTTGTTAGGGACATCTTCTGTATTTTTAGATGAGTGTATTAGAGCAAATACTTAGGCAGACCCGTTTACTCATCCTAAGAGTGGATATACCGTTAGCTTGTATAATGGTAGTACAATTAATACGTTAAATAGTGTAATAAAGAACATCGTAGGTATCAGGTAGGAAAACTGCCGTTTCAAAATGAAGCCAAGTTTTATTTTGAGAATATTTGGCTAAAGGCTATTCTCAAGGAGATAAAATGGAAAATAATTATATAGTTTATAAACATACTTGTAAAGATAATGGAAAAGTTTATATTGGATTAACAGGTATGTCTTTAATAGAAAGAACGGGCAATAATGGAGAAGGGTATCTTCATAAAAAGAAAAATGGAGATTGGGTTCAACCTCAAATTGCTCGTGCAATCATAAAATATGGATGGGATAATTTTGACCATGAAATTTTGTTTGCTAATTTGACAAAAGAAGAAGCAGATGAAAAAGAAAAAGAAATGATTGATTTTTATGATTCAAGGAATCCTAAGAAGGGATATAACACAAGAGAAGGTGGCTCTAATGGACCTTTAAGCGATGAAACTAAGCAAAAACTTAAAGAAACTATGGAGGGACGTTATGATGGTGAAAAAAATCCTTTTTATGGAAGAAAACATTCTGAAGAAACAAAAGAGATTATTCGGAAGAAAAATAAAATTCATTCTTTAAATAGAGATATAACTGGTGAAAATAATCCTATGTATGGAAGAAAATTAACAGCGGAAGAAAGAAAGAAACGTGGAGAAGCTCAAAAAGGAAAACACCATTCAGAAGAATCTAAGAAAAAGATGAGCGAAGCAAGAAAAGAATGGTATAGAAACCACCCTGATTACAAAAGACCAGAAAGAACAGAAGAGCATAAAGAAAAAATACGACAAGCAATGCTTGGTAGAGAAATGGATGAAGACTGGAAACGAAAAATTGGAGAAGGTCATGCTCCTTATTATTGCGTTTGCGTTGAGACGGGAGAAAAATTTCCTTCGTTTGCTGAAGCAGGAAGACAAAAAGGTGTGGACAAAGCTTCTATACAAAGGGTGATTAGTGGAAAACAAAATACTGCTGGTGGTTTTCATTGGATAAAAGAAATAAAACAATGACATTTTGAAATAATTAGAGGGCAAAATCGGTGGAGTCTAAGTTATTAAATAAGATAATACCGAGTTAATTTATTAGATTGCGAAAGGCTAATAAATAATGTAACGCATAGTGAGTGAATAAATATAATCTCGCCACGAGTGTCCTCCACGCAAGCCAAATGCGTGAAAATTTATGCTGGGCTTATAAGAAATTATAAGAAGTGAAGATAAAAAGCTTCACGATAACAAATCGCAAATTTCTCAGTCTACGATGAAGCTGGAAAAATCGACAGAACATTCTTTGCTCTATCTCGTCCTTTTACTGCACAGGATACGAACTTTATTACTGGTGATGGTATTAATACGGATATATATCCAAGACAACTGCCAAACAAAAAGTTATTACTAAGTTCTGCTGAAGGTATTGATAGCGAACTTTTTGACCAATATAAGATGGCATTTGAAAAAATGTTATTAGGAGACCCCAATTATTTTGTATGTGATATTAGCTGTGAGTTTTCATTACATCCTTTTATGAATGGTAAGCCTATGAAACCACTGATTACTTAGGATGAAGTTGATAACGCATTTGCTACTAATCCATACAAAGCAGAACGTGAGCAAATCGAAAAGAAATACTCCGCACATTTAGTGATAAGTGTGTGCATCCCATTGAACTGCTGGGAGTTCTTAAAGGTTTTTGTACTACAGCATAATTATGAAATAAGAATAAGTGCGAATGTTACGAAAGTAAAAAGAAACAAAAACATGGTGCATGGTTAAATCCTAAACACTATATAATAGATAATCAGCAGCCAAGTCTTTAACAGAGAAAGGTTCAACGACTATCCCGTGACTGGGAGTAGAGGTTGTTAAAGAATAGCAACTTCGAAGTGGTGGGACATCTTAATAAGATGATGATATAGTCTAAGCTTATATGAAAATATAAGAAGTAGGTTGTTTAACTGAAAAACTTGTACAAGAATCGTTTTGATAGAGATGGTGGTGAAGATGTTTTTGTAAAACGTTCAACGATTTTACGAAACAGCTTTGCATACTATCCAGTATATGAAAATGACGGTGAGAAAAAATATATCGTCTGTTACGACCCAGCGTCGAAATTAGATAATTCTATTGTTTTAATAGGAGAATTGTTCAGAGATAGGGAAAAGGGTTTAATGTTAAAAATAGTCAATTGTGAGAATTTGATTGAGCTTTTGCCTAATGGTGATAAGGCCATAATTCAAAAGCCTCAGCAAATTGAAATGATAAAAGACCTTATTATAAATTATAATAGAGGCGCTTTAGATTATGATAATATTGAGCTTGTCTGTATTGATGCTGGAGCTGGAGGTTAATTAAATCCGTGGCCTCCCTATATAGTAATATATAGTAAAAAACGCATTGAACTGCTGGAACGTCCTTAGAGCTTTGTAAACTACAACAGAAGAATGAAATAAGTCTAAATGTGAAAGTAAAAAAAATGCAAAGATTGGACAATCAGCATCTAAGACTCAAAAAGAGTAAAGTTCAACGACCATCCTGAAAAGGAGTAGGAGAAATCCGAAGCGGTGCGCCCCTTTGAATAAAGGGTGAAGATATGGTCTATTCTTTATAGAAATATAAAGAAAAAGGAATTCCTAAATTTTAGGGCGGATTTGATATTTCTCAGTTCCTTTTAAATGATTGGGTAGGTTCTGATGGTAAACGTCATTTAGGTCTTATAGACGAAGAAGACCCGTACATGAAATTACGCGCAGATGATTATCCTGCAAATATAAGAAAATTGCAGTTATTTAATTTTAAACGTGATAAAGTTCAAGCTTATGAAAGAACTCAAGCTGCAATTAACCAAGGATTAGTAATGTTTCCAAAGAGTTTAAATGCTCGTAACGAGATGGAAATTGAAGAGGTTGCTTCCGATGGAACAACTTCAATAAGATATGAAAAGGTTTCGTTTGATGAAATGAACTCTTTGATATAGATTGATTTAACTAAAGAAGAGTTAGTTGGTATGCAAAAGCAAAAAAGACCAAACGGTACGATTGTTTTTGAACTTTCGCCTGACGCCAAGCAAAAAAATATGCATGATGACCGAGTTGACTGTGTAGCAATGATGTGTAATCATTTGATGGAATTGCGCGCTAAAGAAGTGTTGGAGTTGGAAGAAAAACCTAAGACGGAATTTAAAGAAATGTTTGCAAAACAAAAGAGTGCGAACAAGAGTAATAGTTCTAATCCTTTTAATGGATTAGGACAGGTCAATCCACTTTCTACTAAATATAGAAGAGGTGGAAGGTTTGGTTGATATTAACGATTAATATAACAAGAAAGGAGGAGTAGGATTTTGTTAAAAATAAATAATGGGGTAATTTCATTAACTCGTGGAGATGATTGCACAATAGATTTACAGATTTATACTCCTGATAATTAGGAATACAGTCCAAGAGAAGGAGAAAAAGCAAGGTTTACAGTTAGAAAGCATCCTTTATACAATAACGCTACTCCTCCTTTAATCGAAAAAGATTTTGAATTTGTTGAGCTTGAAAGCACTTCTAAGAATGAAAAAGATGAAGAAAAGACGAAAGTTTGGCGAATTAAAATTAAAGGAATTGATACGAAATTTCTAACATACGGAGGATATTTGTACGACGTATAGTTTTGTGATATAAAAGGAAATATAACCACTGTTTGCAAAGGCAAATTTATATTGACATATGAAATTGGGTAATACTCCTTATTAAAAGAAATGAAAGGAGAGTTTTATTTACGATGGTAAGAAGAGATTATAGTGGAATGACACTGATAACGCCTGATTCTCCTAATTATAATAGAGGAGTATTATATGGTGTATTAAATGCTGGAATTGAAGAAATTCCTGCAAAAGATATGAAGCTTGAAGATTTAAAAGATGTAAATATATCTGAAAGTGGAGTAGAAAATAAAGATATTCTCATGTATAATAAAGAGAATGAAGCATGGGAAAATAAGAATATGGATAAGTATTTGGAAGATAACTTGGTAGATGGTGGTGGAGTCCCACGGTTCTAAGGAGTCTTTTTCAAATAGATAGCTATTTAATTATAGCGAATTAAAATATTTTGCAAAACATTTTAATTAAGTAAATAGGAGGTGTAAAGACAAGAATGGCTGATATTAATAAGCTGCAAACGCTCATCCAACTGCGTCGTGGTTTTCAGGCACAGTGGGATGCAGTGGCTAACACTTACATTCCTAAAGCTGGTGAACCTTGTGTAACTCTTGATGGTAAGAACAAGGGTCAGATTAAGATTGGTGATGGCACTTCCACATGGGGAGAACTTAAGTATGTTGGTGTCAACGAAGGTGCTATGCATTTTATTGGTACTGTTGCTACGAAGGCTGAACTTCCTGAAAGTGCCGAAGCTGGTGACATTTATCAAGTAACTGAAGATAGCAAATTGTATATTTGGGATGGCGATAGCTGGGAGATTTTTCATGCTGTTGACCTGAGTAATTATTACACCAAAAAAGAGACTGATAATCTTGTAACTGTTGAGATTAGTAAGGTTAATACTAAGATTGAGAATCTTGAAACAGAGCTTGCTAAAGATTACGCTCTGAAGACTGACCTTGATGTTATTAAGGTTTATGGTGATACTGCATCTGATACTTCCATGGAAGTTAATGGACAAAAGTATAATACTGCCAGTGAAGCTATTGCGGCTGTAAGTGATGGTGGCACGATTAAGTTGAGTGGTGGTCTTGGTGCAGATGAAGTTATTAATGCTGACAAGAAGTTTACTCTTGATATGAACAATGCAGTTATTGTTGATAACGAGAAAACTCCTGTTAATGTTGATGTTAATGGTGCTTTAACTCTCACTGGTAACGGTAGTGTTGAATGCAACAAGAATGGTAAACCTGCTATTAATAACAATGGTAATTTAACTATTGAGAATGGTAGTTATACTCGCAGTGTTGATGAGAAGGGTAATTCTTATTATACCATGGTCAACCATGGTAATACTGTGATTAACAATGGTATTTTCCAAGCTCCTCGGATTATTTCGAGTATGATTTCCAATGGTTATTGGGATTACGCACAGGATTATAAAGCTGGCGAAATGGCAGAATATCCTGAATTGACTATCAATGGTGGTACATTTATTAACGCTTTCTATGTTATTAAGAACGATGACAATGGTAAGCTTTATATTAATGGTGGTAACTTCTACGGTACTATTTTCAACAATGGTTACGAAATGGTTGTCAAAGGTGGTAATTTCAAGGTTACTGATGGAACCTATAATATTGGTATGCGTAAGTTGAATGATGTAATGAACTCTGGTAAGTTACTCATTGAAGGTGGTACATTCTACAGTAATGGCGAAGTTAACTTTAAGCACAACGGTGGTGGCGAAGAGCCTGAAGTTGTTATTAAGGGTGGTAAGTTTAGTGCTGTTGTACCTGAGAAATATATTGCAGAAGGTTATGAACAGAAGTACATAGATGGCTACTATGTTGTAAGTGCAAAAGCTTAAGGAAGGAGGATGACTAATGTTTAAATTAGCATATGTAGACAAGGCAAAAATTGAAAATAGCATTGCACAGCAAGTCATCCCCGAAGAGAGCTTGATTGTGACTAACAGTGAAGCAAACAATGCTGAACTGAGCTATTATGATGAAAAAGGTAATTTGAAGAGCATTGTAAAAAAGACTCAATTTGAGAGTTTTGCTGAAGCTCAATATTGGATTGCTAAATATGGTAACTACGAAGGTGAGACCATATCTGTACTTGAGAATGGTAAATGGAACACATACACTGTCAATAAAGATGGTGAAATGAACCAGATAGTTTATCAACAGGATATGGTGTCTCTGTTGGACGATTTAATTATTGATGGTGGCGGTGCTCCTGAAGCCTAATAATTAAGGAAGGGAGGACTACCAATGGCAAAAGTGATTAATACTGTTATTAAGCTTCGTAAGGATAAAGAAGTAAATTATCAAAAAGTAGAGAATAGTTTTATTCCTGCTAATGGTGAAGTGTGTCTTGTAGATACTAAAGAATATGGTTTGAGAGTTAAGGTTGGTAATGGTGTAGACAACTTTAAAACTTTGTCCTATCAAGATAATAGCAACAATGTAGTTTTGAACGGTTATTTCCTGAATAATAAATTCTATACTGATAGTACTTACACAAAGGAATTAGAACAGGGAATTAACCATTTGTATATTGATAAAAATTCTAATAGCAGTATCTTTGTTTGGACTGGTACTGAATTTAAAAATGTGGCTCCTGAAGCTACGGATACTATTGCGGGTATCATGAAATTGTATCAAGAAGCTGGAAATAATTCAGATGGTACAATTTCGCAAAAAATTATTACCGAGGGTGTTAATTCCATTGCTCTTAAGCTCAATGATTCTGATACAGAATGTTTGGAATTAGATTTACCTTGGGATTAATAAATAAACAATTAAATAATTTAATTTGTTTTTAAATCTTTGAATATGAAAAGGAGATTTTATTATGGCTGATATTTCTAAAATTAAGCTTGCAAATGGCACTACTGTAACTATTAAGGATGCTCAGGGTCGTGCTGATATGACTACTATTCTTGGTGGTCACGCTCTTGAAGCTCTTGGTGCTGCTGCTTGGAAGGCTGTTGCTGCCAATATTTCTGGTGAAGGTCTTGTTGATGCTTCCGTCGTTAAGGCTTATGTTGATTCTCAGGTTGGTCAGATTCACAACTTTGATGTTGTAATTGATGCTGATGGTACTGCTGCAACCGGTCCTTCTGTTACTGCTTCTGCTGACACTATGTATAAGATTTATCTTGTTCCTTCTGGCGAAGCTGCTGCTGGTGAATATATTGAGTATATTACCATTAAAAGCGGTGACGGTGAAGCTGCTACCTTCAAATGGGAAGCCATCGGTAGCACAAAGACTAATCTGACTGGTTATGTTCCTACTACGACCACTATTGCTACCATTGCTCTCGACCACAATATTACTGTTGCTGAACTTCAGACTGCTCTTAAGCTTGGTGCAATGGCTTATGCTGCAACCGCTTCTGGTTCTAATACTGTTGATACTATTGATAGCATTACTATGGCTCCTATGACGGTTGCTGGTAATGCTACTGTAACTCTCGCTGATGCTGACGCCACTCTTACTAAGGCTAATTATAAACCTTCTGGTACGATTAATTCCGATGCAATTAAGGGCGGTACGGTAACTGTTACCCTTGGTGATTCCGCTACCAAGACTGAGGCTGACCTTGGTACTACCACTTTCACTCCCACTGGCACCATTGCTGCTAAAGATGGTGGTTCCTTCTCTGCTCTTAAGACTGCTACTCTTGGTGAAGTTACAGAAGGTGGTATTCAGGTTGATGGTGAGATTTCTAAACCTGAGATTTCTCTCACCACTGCTGATAAGACTTTTGCTACTGGTTTGACTGGCGGTAGTAAGGCTTCCTTTACTGAAGGTACTTTCACTCCTGCCGCTTTCGAAGATGGCTTCTATACCGCTGGTGTTGCTGCTTCTTGGACTGGCAGGGATTATGTTGCTCCTACCATGGGTGAAGCGACTAAGGCCGCTTTTGCTTCTGAGGGTGTAACCGCCGCTATTGACGCCGAAGATGCCGAATGCTTGACCTTCACCAACGCTGCAACTGCTCAGGCTGTTACTGCTCAGGGTGCTTTCGATGCTGGTAAGGTTGACTTTGGTACTTTTAATGGCGGTTCTGCTACTCTTATTGATACTACTAAGTTCTCTGGTGGTTCTAAAGCCGCAGACAAGTTTGTTGCCAACGAGCTTCAGTCTGTTGCTACTGATACTGTGAGTGAGGTTTCTGCTGCTGCTCTGGCTAATGCTCCCGTGTTTACTGGTAAGCGTTATTCTGTTTCTACCACCTCTGATACTGCTCTTAAGGATGTTGCTTTTACCGCTACTAATAGTGCCACTATTGTTAATAAGGTTGAGTATGTTAAGCCCGAAGTTAAATCCACTGCTTTTGATGGTGAAGCTGCAACTTCTACTTTCGCTGGCACTGAAGTTAAGGATGTTCTTGTTACTGGTGTTAGCTACAAGAAGGCCGCTGAAGCTGCTGCCTTCAGTGTTGATGTCACTCCCGCTGTTGCTGAAGATGGTCTTAAGAAGACTGCTAAGACTGTTAACATTACCGTTACTCCTGACGCCTGATATAGTAAGAGTTAGGATTTAATATAAAATGGAAATTTCAAAGGTTCAACTCCCAAATCGGGAGGTCTATCAAATAAAAGATGAATATTTTCGTCATATGATAAATGTGCTTTTAGGGATAGAAGAACCCGATGAGAGAGACATAAAGTGATTTTTATATGAGTGGAGTTGGAATATACTCCACTCATTTATAAAAATGAAAGGTGGTGCAAGATGAGTCATAAAATTACAAAAGAAGAATTTGAAACTGAATTGTAGAAGAAGAATCCAAATTTGCAAGTAATAGAATTAAATGGAGTTCATAAACCAGTATAGATTCATTGCAAAGAATGCGGGTAGGATTTCAATATTACTTATTATAACTTGAAAAAATCTTGTAGGTGTCCAGTTTGTAATGGAGGATATTTTGTGGCTGGATATAATAGTATAGCTGATAAACGACCAGATTTATTAAAATATTTTAAAAATAAAAATCAAGCTGAACAAATTACTTGTGGCAGTCATGCTCAAATAGAATTAATTTGTCCTGTTTGTGGTCGGTTTAAAAGAATGATAGCTAAAGATTTCGTAAAAAGAGGCTTTGTTTGTGATTATTGTTCTGATACAATAAGTTATCCTAACAAATTCATCAGGAAATATTTAGATATCATTAAAGAGTTTACAGAGGAAAAAGACTATGAAAAAGTTTTTGAATGGTCAGAAGGTTTAATTTACGATGGTTATTTTAAATTAAGAGGAAAAAAGTATGTCATAGAAATGCACGGAGAGCAGCATTATAAAAATAGTGAATGGGGTACTTTTGAGAATGTTCATAGCAATGATTTGAAAAAGAAAAAATTGGCAATTGAGAATGAGTTTGAATATATTGAAATTGATTGTAAAAAGAGTGAATTTAATTATATAAAAGACAATATACAGAAAAGTATTTTGGGCAAATTATTTTAGCTGGAAGATAAGTAGTGGCAAACATTAGAAGAATTTTTATGCTAGAATTTTATTTTGATTATAAAAGAAAAGTATGAGAAAGGGTTAAATGCAATAGAAATAGGTGAATAGATTAGTTTGGAAAGACACGCTGTATATCGCTATTTAAAAAAATTAAAAGATGCAGGATTAATTCTTTATACGGGAGCTACAAGTAGAAATATTAGAATAACTATAAAAAATGAAAAGGGTCAAGAAATTTATAGAGCTAAATCATTGTAGGATGCAGCAGAATATACTACGCAAAACTACCACCATATTTGTACAACTACACTGAAAAAATTTCTTGATTCAGGAAAAACTTATTATGGTTGTTATTTTTATAAGACAAACAATAAAGCAAACGATTGATAACTTCCAAATTAATTGTTTGCAGACGTTGGAAGGGTTTACAAATAATTAACAAACACCGAGAGAAAGATGTAATGTCTTTCTCTCGGTTTTCTAAAAATTTTTATTAAACGCTTGACATTTTAATATAATGGTAGTATTTTAAAATAAAAGGAGATTGGTATGGATTATACTACTATTACTAAAACTCAAAAAGAACGCATTGAAAAATTACAAAAAATTGCAAGACCATGTAAGAGTGAATCGAAAATACACAGAACTTATCCAGATGGCAGAGAAGAAGAGATTTATTCTAATAAAAAATTAAATGAATTCTGGATAAATTTGAATGAAAATTATACAAAAGAATGGGTAATGACTTTTGAACAAATCTTAAACGGATTTGAGATGGGAATTCCATGGTATGAAAAAGAGGAAAAGCATGTTGGTCCATGTCCATTTTGTAGGATTGACCCTGACATGATTGATTTTTGTTTAGCTCAGAGAAAAATACAAATAGCAGATAAATGGAAAAGTCTTATTTGGAATACTCTTTGGAGTTCTTTTGGTGGTGTTATTGCTTCTTATCTTTTTAAATTGCTATGGTAGCATCCGAATAAAAACAATTTTTTATTATTACAATTTAATAAAAAACAAAAAGAGCTGTATTTATGAAATCTACCTTTTTAATTTTAGATTTTATAAATATGCTCTTTTTGTGTTATATAAAATTTAATATAAAGTTTAATAAATTTTAATATAATACAAAAAAGTATAAATCAAACTCATCTATTAATTTAGATGAGTTTTTAATTTATCCGTGTTGTACAGATGGATAAATACAAAAATTAGAAAGGAGATTAAAATGGCTAATATTAGTAAAATTAAACTTCCTAATGGAAACGCTTATAAATTGGTCGATGCTGAGGCACAATAGGCTCTTGGTCAATTAACGAGCGATATTGACACTTTAAAGACAACGCATTTCTTGACTTATAAAGACAACACACATACAGAAGCACAAATTAAAGCACTCACCTCAGCTAAAGTTGGAGATTTTTATATTGCTTCTGACACTGGTACTGCTTGGGTATGCGTTACAGCAATTAATGGTACAGCGAGTGCTTCTTCATGGGAAAAAGCGGGTTCAAGTGCAGACGTTTCTGCTTTTGTAACAGCAGTAGATGCGGGCGCAATTACTAATACTGTACCTCAGACTTTTGAGGGTCATCAAGTTAGTGAATTTGTTTTAAAGACAGATGTTGTTAATAATTTGACTTCTACGGCTACTAATGTACCGCTTAGTGCTGCTCAGGGTAAAGCTTTAAATGATAGTCTTAATGCTATTTAGAGCGATGTTTCTGCAAATGGTGTCGCAATAAATAATCTTGTTTCTGACAATGACACAAATAAAACTAACATTACCAATTTAACTAATGACAAATTAAACAAATCTGGTGATACAATGACAGGCATTTTAACAGCTCAAAATAATACTAGCTATACGACAAAACAAGTTAGAAATATTTTTATTTCTACAGCTTCTCCCAGTGGTGGTTCAAATGGAGATATTTGGATTAAATACTCATAAGGAGAAATAAATGCGTAAATTTGAAGTCCCATATAATTTTGATATAAGATTGCTAGATAAACTAAAAGAGTCTGGATTTCAAGAAAATATTTCTTGTATATATCTTCCTTGTTTTTATTTAGATGGGAATAATTCAAGAAAGAATTTAATGCTTGAAGAAAAATATCCTCAAACGTGGGACGAATATAAAGAGCATCTGCTAAAAATTTTGGAAATTGCTAATCCTGCTGTTTTGTTTTAGGAAGGAGCTACTTTTAAAATTATAGAAAAATATTATAATTTGGGAGTTAGACTTTTTTATTTAACAGATGACAAATTAGCTAAAAAAATTAAAAATCAATATGAAGATGTAAAACTTGTTTTGTCAATTACTCGATGTATAACAGATGACGAATTACAAAATAGTGATTTATCCATGTATGATAAGATAGTTTTACCTTTTAGATATTGTAGGTCAATTTATCTTTTTGAAAAATTGCCAAAAGATAAAAAGTATATTCTTTTAGTAAATTCTCATTGTCTTTATAACTGTAATCGTTGTAAAGCACATTGGCTTTTAGCAGCCGATAATTTAGAAGAATTTCTTCAAAAAGAACAGAAATTGACGAACGGATATTGTTGTAATGTTGATTCGAATGAGAGGGCTTACATTCCTCCTCGTGATTTGAAATATTTTGATGAATATATTTCAGAGTATAAATTGGTTGATAGATTAGAATGTACTGAAATAATTATAGAATATTTTATAAATTACAACACAGATGTTTATAAGCCAAGTAAAGATAAATCTTGGTATGAATTAAAAATAGAGGAGGTATAAAATGGCAACGTATGATATTACTTCTTCTGTGCCTTCCTCGATTAAAACTGGCGATATATTAAATTGTCCTTATAGTGGGAGTAAGAAAACTCTTACGCTACCCAAAGGTCAGTATATGTTAGAGTGTTGGGGAGCACAAGGAGGATATCGAAGTAGTTCAACTTATGGTGGTCACGGTGGATATTCAGTTGGTACAATAACACTGTCTTCACCTACTACAGTATATTTATATGCTGGTGGTTCTGGTAATACAGGAGGCACAAGTGGTGGTTTTAATGGAGGAGGTTCTAGAGTCTCTTACAGTGGAGGTGGTGGAGCTTCTGATATCCGTATTAGCAATGACAGTTTGTATGCAAGAGTAATTGTTGCTGGTGGCGGAGGCTCTGATGGTGCAACCAACAAAACTGGTATGTATGGTGGTGGAGCTTCTGGTGGCACTGCTACTCAAAGCTTTGGTTCTGGTGGTGGTGGAGGTACACAAACTGCTGGCGGTGCTGGTGGAAGTAGTAACGCAGGAACATTTGGACAAGGTGGAGAAGGATTATCACGTTCAAGCGGCTATGCCGGTGCTGGTGGAGGCGGCTGGTATGGAGGCGGTGGCTCTTATCCTGATACTTCTGGTGACGATGACCGTGGTGGCGGAGGAGGCTCAGGCTTTATCTGGACTGGTTCTAATGCTCCAAGTGGTTATTTGTTGGATAGTTCTTATTATTTAACTAGTGCAAGTACTATAGCTGGTAATACGAGTTTTACAGGACCTTCTGGTTCTACTGAAACTGGCCATACTGGTGATGGATATGTTCGAATTACTGCAATTAAAGTAGAATCAATTAATATGCCTGTTAATATTAGTGGAACATGGAAAAATGGTTCTGAAGTTTATGTTAATATTGGCGGAACATGGAGAACTGCTGAATCTATCCATGTAAAAATTGGTAGTGAATGGAAATAGCAATCATAATTGAAAATAATAAACTATTATTAAGAAAGGAGTGGTAAGATGGCTGCATATAATAAAGAATTAAGAGACAGCACGGGTACTGATATTATTTATCCTTTAACTAAAGCAGTGAATGTATATATGGATGATAATACAACCGTTCAAGCTTCTATGCCAACTGTAACTCTTAATGGTACAAAAACTACGACAGTCGGTATTTATGCTCCTATAGATTCTGGTACAAAGGGGCAAGTTTTGACTAGCAATGGAAATGGAGCGCCCGTTTGGGCTGCTGCAAGTACCGGTCCTGATATTCAGGTAAGTTCAACAGAACCTTCAAATCAGAAGAGTGGAGATTTTTGGTATCAAATAGTTTGATACAAATTAAAAAAGACATTACTATAATTAAAAGTAATTCTACTTTCGTTTATTATGGGCGTTTACACGAAATTATATTTATTTATAGAGAAAGGAGTGACAGCTTTTAATGGTATTTAGGAAAGAAAAAGTAGTCTTTACCGCTGGTGGAACAAGAGAGTTTCATGTTCCAACCTCAGTTAGCATGGTTAAGCTTGAAGTTAAATCTGGAAGCGTAACGGTAGAAGGAAGGTTAACTCAAGATAGCGACTATGTTCAAATTTCTGGTGTTAAAGCCGATTTAACGAAGTCAGCGGTCGCTCCCAAGGGAATTACTTCTTTTGAAGTTGCACGGTATCATCAAATACGTTTATCTTATAGCGGTACTGACCCAGTAATTAGCGTAATGTTATAAGGGAGGGCTGAATTATGGCAAACGAAGCTATCTCTAATATTGCTTTACTGTATAGTATGGCAGCGCTATCTGGTGAAGGTGGTTCAGGTGGTGGAAGTGGTGGAACTGTATCCGTAAAGGTTCATGCTACATATACTATAGAATCCACAGAAGAAGCGCGAGTAGAAAACGTAGGTACAGAAAAAGATGTACAACTTGATTTTTATATTCCTAGGGGATTAGATGGAAAATCCTCTTAGTGGTACATTTCTGATGGCAAACCTCGGTCTGCTGTTGAGGGAAGTACAGACGGGGATTTAATTTTATATACTACAGGAGATGTTTATAAAGTAATAAACGGAGTTCCTGTAGACCAGCATCTTAGTTTAAATGTAGGACAAAGTGATGGTCCATACACTTATGCTGTAAAAGCTGGATTCAAAGGTAGTGAAGAAAAATTCCAAGAACTCTGGTTAGCATCGTTAAACAGTGGATATACCAACTCCATACTGGACGGTGGTGAAAGCGATTTCTCTGAATTTAATGTTCAGAATGATGGCGGTGAAGGAGACAGCAAGACTCATCATCTCAGAGTAGACGGAATAAACGAATTGGACGATTGATAAGTGACTGTGTAATTGTTCTATGAAGGCATGAGGTACAGATAAGTACAATTTTGAAGTCTGAGAGCAATAAGCACTAATCTTTTGACGAGCAAGTATTTATGTATTGAGTAAGAATAGTCGGACATTTTTAACAACCGTTAAGAATTAAAAGTGTGATTTTATTTGGTTATAAACCACAAGATATAGGGGTGTTAATTTTACAACAACACCATATATGGTAGTCATCGCGTCCGACAATTTCTTGCTCAAAAATATTTGTATTATTATTTATAAACCTATGAATATGATAGGTTTGTTTGTGTATTCTTATACACGTAAAGCCCATTACACAGGGGCTTTAATATTAATGGGAGACCTCCAATTATGCAAGAAATCTTGCAGAAATAGGGCATGATTGGGGGTAAATAGATGCGTTTTCGTTGCAGGAAAACGCCTGAAATTTTGAGTGCCTTTTGTTAGAACTAGATTTTTGAATCTTAGCCAATAACTTACGTTGATAGCGCGACTTTTATAGAAATATCATCAGAAAGTGTAGGATATAATTTCCCTATATTAGTGTTTAGTAAAATAAAATGGATGAATAAAGATATTAACCTTGAGATATCATATGGGGACCTTCCTGCTAATAATGAAGGTTTTTTTTATAATCAATCAAACATTGGTAGCGGTGTGGGTGAAGAAATGTTTGGTAATTCTACAATTACTAACTACGGAACTTTTTATAGCGTAAATAATAATTATGAAATAGATGATATTTTTTTTATATTAAATCGGGAATATTAGGCCGCAACATGGACTACTCCTTATTATAAAGATGGTACAACGAATATTATCTTTGCTGCCAGAGTTCAGTATCGGTATTTTAGTTCAGGTAATTTTGCCATATATTTTCCTTATAATAGTTTTACGGACACCATTAAAAATAAAATAAATTCTCTTCTCACAGGTAAAAAAATTAACTTCTACTATACTTTTAACACTTAAGTTGCAAAATATTGCCGAACTATTGGCTGTATACATTCAATCAGGAGGAGCTTCTCCAACATTATAGTCAAGAACTGTTACGCCATCTTCAAGCCAACAAATAATCTATCCTCAATCTGGTTATGATGCTTTGAGTTCTGTAGTTATTAATGGTGATAACAATTTGGTTGGTAATAATATTAAATCTGGAGTCTCTATATTTGGGGTGACGGGGACACTCGTGTCTAAAACAGTTTATCAAAATCTAAATCAGACTCTTACAATTGCTAATTCTAAACAAATATCAATACCATGGTCTCAACTTTTCCCATTTTTTGCTATAGCGATGAATTTTCCATAGTATGATGCCAATTAGAATACTGTTATGGGAGGCTTCTTTTTTTACGATGGAAGTACACATACCTCTTTTTCAGCGGGTACTTATTGGAGCAACTCTTAGCACTGGTATTACAATAATTTATTTTATATAGCTCAAACAGATGACTCATCTGTGAGAATAGGTGTTATAGATGATGCCAATTTTTTTGTTGGATATAGTTGTGAATATAGCATTGTAGCATGGACTTATTAAGTTGCCTTAATTTGCCTAAATCTAAATGAGTGTTTAGGTTGCTAATTCTAGTAGTTCTGAACCTAAATTACAATCAAAAGTAGCGTACTCTAGTTTTTTATATTCGCAATTTATACAACCTGATTCTGGTTATGATGGTTTATCCAGTGTTAGTTTATAGAGTAATAGTTATGGCTATACGTTTTTCTCTTTTAAGAATGTTACTTTTACTTATGACGGGTCTAATTATTATAAAACCACAACATTAAACTTTAATAATGGAACTCAAACAACGACTAGTGGCTACCAATATGCTTGGAATAATAGTTATTTATCTTATATTAAGAAATTGTGCGGAATTTCTCTATTTGTGGCTTTTCCAAACTCTCCAATAAAAGGTGGATTATTAATGTATTCTGGCGTTGCTTGTCGGTTGTATAATGATTCTGGCACTGGAAATTTAAAAACAATGGGATTATACACCCATTATCCCTTATATGATTCTAGTTATACTAATTTACAAGCTATTATGACTGTCGTATACAATCGGGGATAGCTTCTTGATAATGGTATAATACTTGGTTTTGAAAGTAGAGGAATTTATAATTCTTGGTATTACGATACAATAACAGCGAGCAATGTTGAAATAAAATTATTTATTTAAAAGATGAGTTGCACTATATTGCCGAGCATGTGAGTATTCAAATAAATACTTCTGGACGGTCTCCAACACTTCAAAGCAAAACTGTAAATTCATCTACTACAAATCAAACAATTTATCCAGATTCTCGGTATGATGGACTAAGTTCTGTTCAAATAAATAAATTGGAAACTTCAGAGGTAGTTTTTTTTCCATGGGGAATTTTCCCAGACGAAAAATATCAAATAAACTTAACCTATTCTGGTTCTGGAACCATTAATACTCCATCAGTGGGTTATAGAAATACTTACAACCCACCTTTAAATACAATAGTTCATTATAAATATTATTATATAACCATACCGTATGCATCACTTAATGCTTCACAATTGTATAACGATGGAAACGGTTTTGACATAATAAAAATCCCATTCCCAAATAGTTTTGGTTAGATTCTTAGTTTTTATTTGTCATGGTATAATAATCAAGGTTTAAGTTTTACTTGCATGGGTTTTTGGCATTTATACGATGACCAGTGGAAATAGTCTACTGGTTGTTTAATATATGAAACAGAGACAATTACCAATACCAGATTTTTAATTGATTCTGATTATATAACTTTTAAGTCTAACTCTCAAATTTCTGGCTTTAGTAGTTTAGATAAGAATGGAAATTGTTTATTACAAGCGTATGTTATATAATTGCAAATAAACGCCGAAATTGATTGTCTATTGAAGTGAAAGGTGCGGGGGGTTCAACAAACCTTACTACTAAAACAATCTCTCCTTCCACATCTTCTCAAACCGTTTATGCATCAAGTAGTGGCTATGATGGCTTTTCTTCTGTAACAGTGAATGCTATTTCTCCTACTAAATCTGCTCAAACTTATACTCCGACTACTTATAATCAAACTATATCTTCTGGACAATGGTTATCAGGTACTTAGACTATTAAAGGCGATAGTAATTTAATTGCAAGCAACATTAAAAATGGAATAAGCATCTTTGGAGTTACGGGAAATTTAAGCTCATCTTTTAACTACCGAGTAGTAACAAGTACCCCAATTTATGGTAGCGGAACTTCTAGCATGACTTTTTCTGTTTATTATGCAGATGACCCCACCAAATCTGAAATAGTTTCTCCTAATTTACTATCTAATAGTCGGGTTCGGGGAGTAATATATAATTCCCCAAATGGTTCTACTAAGCCAACTACCAATTATATCAATGGATTAAGTTGCGCTGCTCGTAATAATTGGTATTCTTTTGGGCGTGACTCAAATAAAGATGATTTTTGGACCAGCGAAGGAAATTTAGATAGCATAGCTACATTAAACAATAATAGATTAACCATTGAAGCTTATGATGCTTATAATTTATACGAAGCAGTTTTTTGGTCTGAATTTGAGTGGTATATAGATTTTGTAATTTGGCTATAAGTTGTTATTAAACGCCGAAATTGATTGTCTATTCAGGTTCAATCTGGCGGTGGTGGAGGAGCTAATTTACAATCAAGAAACGTAAATTTAACGTCTACCTCTTCGCAAACTTTTTATCCGAGTTCTGGATATGATGGATTGTCTAGTATTAGTGTTACTCCTAATCTTTAGAGTAAATCAGTTTCACCAACAACTGCATCTTAGACTATTATGCCTGATTCTGGATATTGTGGATTAAAACAAGTTACTGTAGATAAGATATCTGATTTTTATTATAGTACTTTTACCAGATACGCTAATGCTCCTGCAAATAGTGGAACATACGAATATAGTACTAAAACAGCTTATACATATTGGCCACACACATATATATATAATCTTAGTTTAAATAATTCTTTAGCTGTTGATGTCTCCCGATTTAAAAAAGTGTATGCCAAGGTTTCTTTATAGGGGAGCGAATATTATAGTGATGATGGGTCTACTTCAGAAATAGCAGATATTTGGATTAATCATAGTTTAAATAGTATTAGTATTAATGCTCCTGACAACAAACGCAGATATATTTTCGCAGAAATTATGACTTCAACAACAGATTATTTAAATTATAAAATT
>ERZ1034873.426-NODE-426-length-23861-cov-5.563471_pt1 | contig 23861 bp, 21 predicted proteins | sample MGYA00520689_ERZ1034873 | MGnify/ENA primary metagenome ERZ1034873 (study PRJEB33766, sample SAMN09781722) | gut metagenome | biome: gut microbiome | host: Homo sapiens | place: Madagascar | study: EMG produced TPA metagenomics assembly of the PRJNA485056 data set...
TATGGAAAAATACATATCATTTCACTATATAATGGGCTGAAAAGCCTGTAAAATAAGGAAAGTTTAGGAAATTTCCCTACAAATTCCGATTTTTATATTTGATTATAAAATAGATGTCTGCTGTTTGCAATGTATATTCATAAGTTCATTTCCCATAGGTACACAATTCCGAAATGGGAGTTTTTAAATATCTTATAGATCCTAAATTTCATAAAATCCCATGAATTTCAGAATCTCAGTGGTTTTCATTCTGTCCGATAATAGAAAGCATCTGCTCTAACCGCTTCCGGTAAGTGTGCATCTCTTTTACCTTACAATAACCGCTAAGAGCGATTTCTTTCCGTTCCTCTTCATGATTCAGATAATAACCCACTTTTTCTACCAGATCCTTCTCATCATCAAAGCAGACCAGATCTTTTCCTTCTTCAAAGTAATATGGGATCTCCGCCTGATAATTCGTCATCAGAAATCCACCTGCGCCGAGTACATCCCACATACGAAGCGGAAGGCCGCTTTTGATATTTGGAATCGTAAAGTTCAGATTGATCTTCGAGTAATGAAAGACCTTCGGCATCTCACTCCAGTAGTCTACGCCTCCCCGGTACTTTATCCGGATCAGATCTGCAGTATTGCTGTTACTGTATACTGCCACCGGATATCTGGTTGATAACGCCACCAGTGCTCTTGTGCGCTGGATTGCCGCAATCTTAAAGCCGAGCACGGTTGTGGAGAAGATCAGACCGATATCGGAAAAAGAATGCTTCGTTTTTTTTAACGGAAAATATTCCTGTAACTGCTCTAAGATATCCGTTGTCAGCATCTCTTCTATGATATTTGCACCGCTGATGCTCATCTGTGCCTGCATTACCGCATCAAAGTACCCCTTTAAATATGGCGGTAATGTATCCGAGAGCTTGTCATAGGTATTCCGTTCATACAGACTGCCGACAAATGCAATCTCATTTCCATACCGCACCGCATCCGGCACTTTTTCTAAGCCGGTCTGCTGTCCCACTGTCTGCACCTGCCTGTGTGCCAGCAGATCATCGATGCGGTTCGTATCCACGGCAAGCGGCAGATACCAGATATGCTTCACACCCATCTGCGTAAACTCAATATAATTCGTCTTATCAAAGGTAAAAATATAGTTGCAGTCATAGAATACCGAGCGGTGGTACATGCTGATCAGCGGATTATCGCAGGTCCAGACCACATACCTCATCCCACACCTGTGACAGACCTCTGAGATACACCCAAAGTAATTGATGGTAAATACAAAATCGTAGTCCGGATTCTGCCTTAGGATACCCTCTAATCTGTTTTCGAAGGCTTCGTCCTCATCATAGCTTTTTAAGGTCTGTTCGATCACATCCATGTCATAGCCCATCTGTCGGAAGGCAGCAAGCGTGTCTGCATAATTATAGGCATTCCAGTGATATACCATGATTCTCCTTTTTTCCATTCCATACCCATACCTTTCTTTCCTACTTCAAACAATCCCGTCCCCCGGCTTTTATCCTGACAATGAGCCGGGATGCCTCATAGATATTGTCGATCCCATATTTTGATGCATCTAACACGATCCGTTCCTTTGATACTTCCTCACGGTAGCTTTTTTTCATCCGGATCTGATGCAGGTGTTCTTCATCAATCCTTTTTTCCTGTAACATCTTCGGATAAATCTCCCGGTCAAACCACGATGCCATTTCTTCCCCCTGCTGCATTGCCGCATAACGGAACATATGCAGCTTCTTATCAAACCAGATATCGCGGATGTCCAGCTGTGCCACACCGTTATGAATCCATTTTTTCCAGTCAAATACCTGCTTCATCCATGCTTCCGGCAGAATACCTCTGGCAACACAGCGCAGAATGCTGCTGTATAATGCCGACCGATCGGTTGAGATTGCCGGATAAAAGCGTTCATATACAGAGGCACAGAAACAGCCCACATTGTTCTCCTGTTCCATTGACGGATAATCCGTCTCCTTTTCCGGAAGTGCATACATTCCGGCATTTCCGCTTGCGCCGATCGACGCCGCGGACATTCCTGCAATCGATAACGGAAAATCCACATATGGAATCTCCGGTACGATGCAGGCTGTCACCACTCCCATGTAGATATCCTGTCCGATTCCATCCCACAGACAGCCTGTCTGTTCTAACAACTGCTGCATATAACTTCTATGGAAGCCGGAATTGATGTATAACATCGGCAGGTCATACATCCGATCAGGATTTAACAGTGCATAGACCAGATAATCTTCTCCCTTTTTCAGTTCCACCGGATACAACTCCGTCGGGAATTCACCTGGTATCTCTAACTGATGCTGCTGTCCTCCGTTAAATCCCTTCCATGCATAAAACCCCCTCTTCCATGCAAGAACCGGGTATGACGCATAGGTTCTTCGTACCTCTGCTAAGATCTGTAAGGTCCATGGCAGCAACGCATCATCTGCCCCAATTGAAAAGATGAATTCGCCTCTTGCCTGTAAAAAAGCATATTCAAAGCTTTTTGCCAACGGAAGGTCTCTAGGCGTCCGGTAATAATGAAGGTGTCCCTCCTGCAGCTCCTGCACAAGCTCATAGACTGCATCTGTACCGTCATTGGAATTGTCACTGATGACAATCTCATATGTTCCATCATACTCCTGCCCGATGCAGGTACGAATCGTATCCCGCAATGTCTTTGACGCATTCCGTGCCGGGATCACAACGGAAAAATCATACTCCGGCTGCCGGTTAACCGCCGCCCGTACATCCAGGTGATAGATCCGTCCGATATAACTGAGATAACTGCCGTACCAGCCAAGGCAGAACCGGTCTTCAAGAAAAGCTCCGCGATGTGCAGACAGTCTCCGGAAGAACTTCTTCCCTTGCTGCGTCTGCTCTATCCGGTTCGCAGTCTCCCCGGTTCCAAGCACGGTAACAAGTGCTGATTCCTGCTGCACTGCGATCGATCCGACTGCCTCTGCGATCTCCTCCGGGTCTTCTGTTCCATCTAAGATCAGTACCCAGACCTCGTTTCCAAGTTCCTGTAAGACCTTTGTAAAAACATCCGCGTGGCACTGATCCTCCGTTAAAACAACAAAGGACTCACATGTATCTGCTTCTACCACTTCCTTCAAGTACCCCATATTCGAAACCCGGTGCAGACGCTTTAAGACCGGCAGTTCCACTCCCTGTTTTCTCAGCCACAGGCAGAGCAGAAAGCTCAACACCTGCTCCTCATAAGCATAAAGTAAAAAAGCCAGCTCTTTTCCTGTCTCTACTGTACCATCCTGTAAAAAAAGACGTTCACACCCTGCAATTTTTTTCTCATAGTCCACTTCCAGCGCATCTCTTTTTACTGCTCCATGGGAATTTTGTAATAATTCTGTAAGCAGCAGACTCCGCTGTTCTTCTATGGGATCATTTTTTTCGTGATAGATCTTCGTAAGCAGCTCTCTTTGGTCTAAAATCCCTTCGTATGGATATGCCTCCCAGGCAACATCCGTCAGAATGCGTTTTGCTTCGTCCGGCTTCTTTTCCGCAAAAAAAAGATAGGCGGCATGCAGTACAAACCACTCCAGACGGACCGGTTTGTATGCATACAAGGCATCCAGTTTCTCCTTCGCCTGCGGATATGCCCCACCTTCTAACAGCTTATTGATCTCTTCTATCCTTGCTCTGTATTCCTGTTCATTCATCGTCTGTCAACCTCAAGTCTGATGCTCTCTTATCCTGTCGTGCGAGATTCTCTTCCGCTTTGCGCAATGCCGCAAGGCGGTCTGCTGCCTTTTCATACGCTCCACACTTCTTATAATATTCCTTTGCACGCGTGGTCTGACCCAGACATTCACAGATCACACCGGCGTTGTAATAAGCCAGATAGGAATTCACCCCGGCAGCCTTTGCCTCGGTATGCGTAACCGCCTTCTCAAACTCCGCAATCGCATCCGTAAACCGCCCGTTATTCATATAGATCAGTCCCATCAAAAACTGAAAATCCGCCGAGCCGGCAAATTCCTTATAAACGCTTTCCAAAAGCAGTGCGGTCTGTGGATTTCCACTATTCAGCAGCGCATAGCCATACGTTTCCACCAGATCGATCACATATTCCAAGTGCGGATCGACATCATAGCCTAATGCCTTTTCAAAATATGCCACGGCATTCTCATAATCCTCTGCCATGTAATAGCCCTTGCCAAGCTGATAAAGCACATAGGTATCCGCCGGATTCTCCCGGTATTCCTGCAGCAACAGCCGGATATTACGCTCTGCCTTCTCCTTACGTTCCGAACGGCTTCCCTCATATCCATCGTGATCGATATGAAATACCGTTCGGTAGGTCTGATCGTAACCGGTGCTGTCTTCTGCCTTCCGCTCCTTTTTTACAAGCTGTTCATGAATTCTGCCCCGGTATGCATAGTATCTGCGGTCAAAAATACGGTTGATCCACTCCGTGTCTTCCCGGTAATCTTCTCCCATGTGATACCGGTTATGGCGGCAGATCCGTCCGATCTCCCCCGGATGTGCTGCTGCCTGATCGATCGCTTCTTCAAATGCTTCCTGTGACAGCGGGCGGAGGTATTCATCACTGTCAATGACCATCACCAGATCATTCGACGCCTGTTCTACCGCATAATTTTTCGCTGCCGCAAAGTCATCACACCATGCAAAATGATACAGCTTCTGTGTATACTGCCCCACCATTTCGCAGGTTCCATCCGTTGATCCGGTGTCTACAACAACCAGTTCCATGTCATATGGAAGCAGACACCTCAGACAGTGCTCCAATTTTTCTTTTTCATTTTTCGTTATGATACATACAGATAACTTCATGATTCTGACTCCCGTATCAGATGATCGTACAGCGTAGGATGCCCATCCTCTGTCGCGCGTACATATCCGGTCTTATATAACAGCTTAAAAAATGTGGTATCGCTTATCATATCATCATAGACCCCCGCGTCATAATCCTCATTGATCTGATCCTCTCCCTGAAGCCACAGAAGCCATACCGGAATCTTTTTATTCCCATCACTCCCTGCCACAGCCTGCATGGATTCCTCCTGCCGGTACTGTGCGGTCAGCTTCTGTAAAAAGGTATTTATGTATGAATACTTAATATAGACAACATCTGTTTCCTGCATAAAATATTTCTGGTCCTTCCATTTGAATAACATCCGGATATACTGTCATATACTGACAACCCAATCCGCGTTTGGCGGCTAGACCTGTACGATCATCTCTTCCCGTACACGTATCTCCTGCATCATAACCCAGACACGCAGCAGCCGTTCAGACAAGAAGCCATACAGTCTTGCCTGATAAGCATCATAAGTACTTAGATCGGTTCTCTTCTCCACTTCCTCTAAAACTGCAAACAGCCACGCACAGTAATCATCAAAGATCTTCTTTTTTGCAATCATCATATTCCCGAGATTCATCAGATTGCTCTGCATGCAGACATCAAAGGCTGCGGCATACTCCGGAAAAAAATCTGTTAAAACCTCTCTGCAGGTCACAAGATCCTTATGATAGTGCTGGTGGTCGTAGTGGCTTTCCACGCTTCCATGCGGAGATATCGAACTGTTTCCGAGGATCAGATCATATTGCTGCAAGACCTCTTCCACATACGCCTGTGTCAAAAGCTGTCCGTCCTTAACAAAATACCGTCTGTAGTGGCAAAGCCCGATATTATCACAGTTCACATTTTTCCACATCCAGTAGATACCGGTCAGTTCACAATAATTTGCATTCTTATCTGAAATGTGATCTCCGGTATCATCCCCCTGATAACCGAGATCCTCCTTCCCTGCATGTCCGACATGCAGTGGAATATAGAACTTCTCCTCTGGCACATCAAATGCCTTGTGTGCCGCCACATAGATTCTTGTATCCATTTCCTTCCTCACTTTTAGATCATCCTGTTTCCACACGATTCCCTATCCACAATATACTACCGCATACTGTCTGTCATCTACCGTAACCGCCTCGCACCGGAAGCGTTCCACCACATACTGTACAAAAAGGGCATCCCTCGTATCTGCAAGCATACACTTGCAATGTCCGCTCAGATATTCCCAGAAAGCCAGCTTCTGTTCTTCGTCCAGATATTCATTCACGGAAAAAAGTGCTGCCAGATCGTAAGTCTTATCCTCTAAGGAGGAAAGTGTAAGCATCCGGTCATACACCTTCCGATGCACCGGAAAGTCCATCCCGTCAAATAATTTTACTCCTGTCAGTTCCACCTCTTTTGGTATCCCACAGTTCATCGCCTGACGGCTGAGTGCACCGATTCTCGTAAGGAACATTCCGACATCTAAAACCGACCCCGGCTGCATTCTTTTGATCAGTTCAAAATAGACATAGATCTCTGTCTCGTCCGTTATAATTCCTCTCATCACTGCTCCTGTCCGATCTTATTCCGATACTGCTTCGTCTCATTTTCATACTGCATATATACCGGATCAAAGATCTCGTAGACGGCTGCCGTCTCACGTGTTGTACTCCATGGCTTCGTATCTGCCAGATAATGAATGATCTTCGCATTCTGGCAGATCTCCTTTGTAACATTCTGATAACGTTCCACAAGCGTCTGCGGTGTCTGTCCTAACTGACGCAGGGTATTATAACCGGCAAAAGCAAGACGCCCCTCTGCCATTGCCTGCTTATCGATGTAATACCATGCCGGAGGGCAGTTATACTGATCCCATCCGACATACCGTAATCTATCGTAGTATAACTCATTCATCACATCCTGATCGTTGTATTCATAGCGTTCGTAATTCTGATAAATGTTCTCTAGCATCCGCTCTGCTTCATTCGTCACCTTGAGATATTGCAGATTATATAACATCACCCCTGCATTAAAATACGAATAGGATAATGGGATACCAAGCCGCCTGCGGTTGCCATCATGGAATCCATTGATGATCCCAAAAATATCCTCGGCAACTGCAAATGGACATCCCGTCAGATCTGTCTCATAAAGTCCTCCCAGTGATCCGCAGATTACCATGTCAACATCGAGATATAGGATCCGGTCAAGTTCTTCCGGCAGCAGATCAATACCAAGAATCCGGTAATATGTCTCTACATTGATCCCGTTCCTGGATACGACACGCTCCTTAAATGCACTTCCCACATACAGCGGATGCAGCACCTTCCCGGAGAAAGAACCCACAAAATCAGTCAGTGCGTCTAATTCCTCCACGGTCAGGTCCTCATACGGCAGATAGACATCCATTTCCTCGGATGGATGATTCACAAAAAGCGAATACAGCATCACATATGCCGGTTTTATATACCTCGAATTCGTTACGATCATAATGTTCATCTTCATGCGTTTCTTCCTTCCATCCTCATCCGCAAAAGCTCTGTTTTCCGCGTTTTCTATGCGATCATTATACCAAAAGCCGCCTTTTTTTACAATGCATATACCCTTTATGATCCGGTATATGCTATCATGTGTATAAGTAATGAGAAGGCAGGTGAACATCTATTATGCGAATCCTTTATTTTAGCTGGGGTGAGAATTCCAGAGAAGATCTGACGAATGCCCTGATGCAGCTTCAACACGAAGTCCTTACGATCTCATCGGCAGTAACCGATTATCTGGTGAATCCGGAGCTGACACAGGCAATAACCGATGCGGTCCGGCAGTATCAGATCGGACTGATCTTCAGCATGAACTATTTTCCGTTTTTATCTGATGCAGCCGAGCATCTGCACATTCCTTATGTATCCTGGGTCTATGACTGCCCGCACTGGACACTCTATTCCCCTACCATACAAAATGAATGCAACCGGATTTTTCTCTTTGATCAGGCTATGGTCTCACTTGTACAGGCACACGGTGCTTCCCATGCCTTTCATCTTCCGCTTGCCGTCAACACCAGCCGTATTGACGGACTGATACAGACCTCAGATCTGTCTGCGTTCCAGAATGAGGTCGCCTTTGTCGGAAGTCTTTATGAGAACAATCCCTTCAACCGGATCTCATATCTGCCGGATGAACTGCGCGGATTTCTCGATGGAATTCTCGCTGCACAGAACATGATCTATGGACAGGATCTGCTTGGCGAGCTGCTGACCGATGATCTTGTAGACACGCTTGGTCAGTACGTCAGCTATTCCGCACAGCCATTATGTCCGATCCCGCCAAGAGACTTCTTTTTAAGTATGCTCCAGACGAAACTGACCAGCACAGAACGGATTTCTGCCATCGAAGCACTTGCCAGGGCACATCCGGTTCGCCTGTATACCGCTTCGGATGCCACACTTTGTCCGGATGCCCTCTCCGGCAAAACGGTCTCTTATACCGATGAGATGCCACTTGTATTCCATCATGCCAAGATCAATCTGAATATTACGCTCCGTTCGATCACTTCCGGCATCCCGCTTCGCGCCATGGATATTATGGGATGCGGCGGCTTTCTTCTGACGAACTACCAGCCCGAGCTTGCACAGTATTTCCAAAATGGTGTCGATTATGTTTACTTTGAAGATGAAGCCGATCTGCTGGCTAAGACCGACTATTATCTCTCGCATCCAAAGGAACGCATGGAGATCGCAAAAAACGGACTTTATAAAATAAAGTCCGCATTTACCTATGAACATCAGCTTGCAAAGATCTTTGAACATCTGTAAAAAAACCGGGACATCAGTCCCGGATTCTTTTACATTGCACATCTTTTGGCTGCTGCTTCTTCAAACATCTCGAAAAATGGGATGATCTTCTGCTGCAGGCACTCTGCCATTCCCTTATCATCTTTGTTCTTATATAGATCACTGAAAGCTACAAATGCATCGTTTGCTGCAGCTTTGTCGATTGCAGTATCCTGCTCCTTTAATACTTCCATAGTTCCGTTAAATACTGCAATCTCCCAGTTCATTCCCTTGATGACTGCAAGCAGATACTCATCGGTATCCGGCTGTCTGCTGCCTGCAAGTTCCTCAGCGACTGCCTTCATTGCACGAAGCAGCTTTGGATTATATTCCAGCATAGCCTGTAATGCTTCGATCTGTTCTGCTCTATTATCCTCCATGATATCACCCTGCCTGTTGGCCCTTTCCATAATTCATATCTATGTTATCGGCATACCCCATCAAAAAATTAACCTCTCCGATCATAAACTGTGCTATAATAATTTCGCCAAACAGATAAGTAATTTGACTGCTTGCAGGCAGAATTACTTATCTATTTGACGAATAAACAAACACGAGCAAGTAGGACATTCGTCCGGATTGTGAGTGCTTGTTGACGATTTCGAAAGTGCGCAGCACGTAGAAATCGTAATGATTATAGGCAACTGATAAGCAGTGCCAGAAGCGAAGCACGGACAGTGAGAAAATGCAACGCATTTTCGAACCTGCACTGCGCATGAAGTATATATAGTAGAAAGGACCTCCCATGAAATTACTTTTCTGTGAACGCAACATGCTGATGCAGCGGGATATGGAAGACGCTTTTACACAGTTAGGAATCACATTCCGGTGTGCATCCTATGTATTCCAGAATCCTGATTCCGACGATTATTACTGCACCCATCTCCGTCACTTTTTAACAGAAGATGCTTACGATGCAGTTTTCAGCATCAACTTCATTCCTGTCATCGCAGATGTCTGCCATGAGATGGAGCTTCCATATCTATGCTGGAATTACGATGCAGGATGGGAATTCCACCGGACGGATGCCCTTTTTTACCCGACGAACTATATCTTTCATTTTGATAAAAAGGCATGTGAAACATATCAGAAGGCTGGTTACCGCAATATCATACATATGCCGCTTGCGGTTAATACCAGACGGTTAGATGCCATGCAGTCGACCGCGGAGATCCGGGCGCAATACACCTCAGATGTCACGTTTCTAGGATCACTGTATGAAAATCAGGCAGAAAAATTTGCCGGACTTCTTTCTCTTCTTGCACCAGAAGATCAGACGCTGTTACATGATTACTGTCAGGAGGAATGTAACAGCTACCGGACACACACCTTATGGGATCGGATCACCAATGAATCGGTTGCACGCATGCAGTCACATACATCCATGCTGCAGACACTTACTCCACTCATGGTACTGTCTGCCTGTTCCGGTTATATTGCCGGAAAACAGCGTCCGCTTCTGCTCAATGCTGTCACCGGACATCTGTCCCGGCACGCAGACCCGGATGCAGGCTCACGATCCAGACTCACCCTGTATTCCACCTCTCCTGCTGATCTTGTACCCGGTGCAGATTATCGCTGGCGGGCAGGCTATTATAGCCAGATGCCTTATATCTTCCGGCATTCCACGATCAATCTGAATCTGACGATACCGTCGATCCAGACCGGAATCCCGCTTCGTATCTTTGATATTCTAGGGGCCGGCGGCTTTCTCTTAACCAACGAACAGGACGAGCTATCCGAACACTTCCGCATCGGTGTTGACCTTGAGGTCTTTCACAGTATTGAAGAACTGCTTGAAAAAACAGACTTCTACCTAAAGCACCCGGATACTGCTGCAAGGATCGCACAAAACGGACACGAAGCCGTCAAAAGCAGCTTCTCCTTTGAACAGCAGTTTTGCAGGATGCTCGCCTATTGCGGACTCTCTCTATAGGGATTCGAGGCTTGAAAGATACTTCATATTGAAAAGACAAAATGCACAAATAAAAGTTTGCTTTACATATTTTGTGCATTTTGTCTTTTTAAGGTAAATATGCGTTTCAATTTTTATACGTGAAGTGGCGCAAGTAACTGTTCGATCCTGTCCTCAAACCGGAAGTCCTTTACAATGCGTTCCCGTCCGTTTGCCGCAATCTGTCTGCGCTCGTTATCATGCTCTAAATAGTAACCGCACAGCCAGACAAGCTCTTCGAGATCCTGATAGACTACCAGTTCTTCTCCAATCTTAAAATACTCCGGCAATTCCGCCTGCATGTTCGAGATCAAAAAGCCTCCGCAGGCAAGCACATCTAATACACGCAGCGGAATTCCCGTCCGTATCGACTTTAAGGAGATATTCAGATTCACACGGCTGTTTGCAAATACCAGCGGCATCTGCGTTTCATAATCGACATAACTTTTCTGTTTTACCTGCTGTAACCGGTCATCCCGGTTGCCGGAATACAGGCTTACCGCATAACGCTTCGATAGAAGCTGCAATGCCAGATACCGCTCTCTCGCCGTGATCTCCTGTGCGAGCAGATATTCCAGCTCCCTCTTTTTTATCTGCACCTTCCCCGAAGAAGCCTGTTTATAGCTTTGGTTCAGCTTTTCTAATAATGATTCTGTCACCACATCCCCTAGGAAATAACCGCCATACACCTGCATCTGCGAATTGACAATTCCTTCTAAGAATCCTCTGTCATAAGCGGTCAGTGGCTTCGTATAATAAAAATACTCAGACTGATAGAGCTGTCCGACCAAGGATATTTCACTGCTATAGGCTTCGTCCCTCCGGATAGCCGGTGCAAAAACATCCGGGCTTGCGGCAAGCGGCAGATATGTTGTATGAATACCCTGTGTCCCATAATATTCCGCCTGTCCCCGATCAAACAAAAAGATGTGGTTAACCGCATGCTTCATCCATTCCAGATCACGGATGTGGATCGGTGAATCATAGATCCACGAGATATACGGGATATTATGATCCTCACACACCTTTGTGATCAGTGGCGTATAATTGATAGAGAACACTGCATCATAAGATCCCTTTGTAAGCTTTTCTTCCAGCTGATCCTCATACATATCATCCTTCTCCCAGTCTTTTAGGGCATAGGAAAATGTATCATATGCAATTTTCTTTTTTTGAAATGCCTGCTCTACTCCACGTCCCATAAAGGAATTCCATTTCCAATACAATAACTTCATTCGATTCCTCTTTTCTGTATCAACTATGCTCCAAGAAGCGTAACCGGAAAATCCAGTAACAGGAATTCCTCTCCCTGCTGCTTTAATGCCTCCCCATCCATCTGCGGCATCCGGCACTCCCTGATCCCTGTCTGCTTCTGGAAAAAGAGTGCAAACACATGGCGCATCATATAAAGAATATCCATATATTCTGCCGCAGTACAGGTGAAGGAAATCTCTGCCAGACACATCTGCATTGCCTGAGCATCCCCGATCTGTGTTTCCCTATTTTTTATCTTCTCATAGATTCCCGCTATCGTTTTCATATATGCAGGCAGCCCTTCATATGCCTGCAGCAATTCTTCCCATGCACCTTCCTTCGCATAGCAGACTGCCTTCGCATCCATATCCCAAAGTCCCTGATCTAAAGCAGATACATTTAACAGCCTTGGATAAAAGGTGCGGATATAGGGTACATCTTCTTCTAACAGACAGTAAATCCGCGTGGTAAAATCACAACGCCAGATCATAAAGACTTCATATTCCCATGGTCTTCGAAACAGGATATGTATGGTCGGAATTCCCAGATTGTTATACATCGGTTCTTCTTCTGCAGACTGCATCCGGATACAGGCAAAGTCTGCAACGAAAAGCAGATCCGGCTTTATCCTTGAGATCTCATCAAACCGGTAAACCGCTTCTGCCAGATTCTGATCTGTCCGTACCGGCAATGTCGTAACCTGTTTTCCCTGTCTCCGGAAAATCCCAGCCAGTTTTTCAAAAAACAATCTTCCCACACTGCTTGTTGTCTCATCTGTCAGCAATACGATCTTTTGTATTTCCTTCATCTATCATATCTCCATATTCTTTCAAAAAGACGTCCCTCCAGTCAAAGTAACTACACAGATTTACCATTCCATCATCGTGCAGTACCCATCCCCGCTCCACATATGGGACTACGATCCGGAATCCCTTTCTCCGGAATTCCATCGACTGTGATACGTCATAAAAGTCCCAGCCAAGAAACAGATCATCCCGCCAGCGTATATCTGCCTGTGTTGCTATCAATAGCCCATCGATTGCTTCTACTTCCTGATATGGCTTCTGCAACGGTCCGATCCAGGCTTCTCCGGCCTCCGTTATATTACTGGAAAAAATCCTGCCGGTACGTTCACCAGACCACATCACCGCATCTGCCGGCATCTTCGGTGAGCCTACCATCCCGATCATGCCAATAGCCGGATCTTCAAAGATCCTGAGGATCTCTGGGATAAAGTCCTTATTCACAATAAAAACGTCCTGATGCAGATAGACCTTATACTTCGCATCCGATGCCTCCATCGCTTCATTATAGCCGGCTGTCATACACGCTGCATCCCGGACAGAGAGCTGCTCTACCTCAAATCCTTCCGGCACATGAAGCTGCCTGATATAACGCAGACACTCTTCCTCGTACCGGTCATCATTTACACACATAATAAAACATATTTTTTTCTCGTTCATAAGTCTTATTCCTTTCGCAGATGCCTTACGATCTGCTCGAGCAGCACATCCACACCCATATCATTCGCATGCATAATTACAATATCTTCCGGGCTGATCTTCGCCTGTACATAAGGATTATCATAGCCCTTTTTCACACAATTACTTTTTAATGCTGCAATCATCTCTAACCGCGTCCGGTTTTCTTTTGCGTCTTCACCGCCAAGCAGTGCCCGGATACAGATATTGACGCCATACGAATACATCTGAAGCATCTCATATTCGACCGCATCCTGGATTGCCGGGTAATTACCCAGATCAGATACCTTCCCGTAGATCCCCCGGATCGCACCACAGATCTGGGTAAAGTAACGTCCGGTATCAATTACCTTAGACGAAGAACTCTCCACCGCCCGGTAGTAATATAGGATCTCTTTTACATTTGCTGTTTTTGATGCAGTTGCAAAAAGATACGTCAGAAAATCCGAATCCTCCAAAATCGCATGCTTCCGGAACTGCCATCCATCCTCCGCAAATAATCTCCGGTGGAAGATCTTGCTTACAATATAGCCGCCGCTTACGATCAGTCCGCTTCGTTTCCGGTCATCGAGTTCCCCGGTCAGATCATCTCCCATATGCAGCATGGCAGTATCATCTTCCTGCTTGTAATATCCGCAGTCTACAATATCTGCACCGGTCTCACATGCCCTGTGATACAGCTTCTCATACATTGCCGGTTCGATCAGGTCATCACTGTCAACAAATCCGAGATAGATTCCCTTTGCAGCCAGAATGCCTTGATTTCTCGCTCCACCTGCGCCCTGATTGACCTTACTATCTATGAAAGCGATCCGGTCCGGGTACTGCATCTGATAACGCCTCGCTATTTCCCCGCTATCATCGGTTGACGCATCATTGACCAGAATAATCTCCAGATCCGGCAGTGTCTGGCTGACCAGACAGTTCAGACAGTCTGCGAAATACTTCCCGGCATTGTAAAAGGGCACAATCACACTGACTGACTTTTTCATACCAGATCTCCTTTGTTCTCCTGTCCGTCTGTTCCCGTCTTCTCGCATAGCTGCTGATACATAACAGTAAGCTCTTCTGCCTCCGGCAGCCGTTCGATGCCGTAACGCAGGATACAGCGTGCATATTCCGCCTCTCGATGTTCCAGATAAAGGCACGCCAGTGTCAGATAACACTTCTTCTTATCCATCCCACCGGTAAAAATGATCATACTCATTGCTTCCGGTGTGATCTTCCGTAGAGACATGTATTCGCATAAGCGCATCTCTGCATCTGTACCACATTCAAATTCGATTTCCCAGAGAAAGAACTTGATCTGCTGGATTACACGGATCAGTTCCTCTATAGAATTGCCCTGCATAAAAAAACTGGCTGTCTTCCGCTTCTGTACTTCATCTACCACAATATTGGCGATCACATGTGCATAATTGAACTCCTGTGATGCAGGTACATAATATTCCAGAACTCCCGGCTCTCCAAAAATCCGGATAAACTGCATCATAGAAGAAACAGACTTATCTGCAATCAATGCATTGATCCTGCTCAGGTATTTTTTTACCTGATCCTGATACTGCAGCACAGATGTTTTATAATCTTCCCTTGTACATATACTGATATCTTTCTCTGCCACGTTATATTTCCCCTTCTGGCATTTTTTCTGCAACGACCAGATACTGATAGACCTCAAACTGCTCTCTTGGTTCAATTCCCGGAAGTGCATAAACAGCCTCGATCAATGCTTCTTCACCCTCCTGCATTACTTCCCGTCCGGCTCTGCCCTTGACATCCCTGATCTGATAATGGCATACAGCAAACATGCGGAGGATTTCCTTATAGGTGAAGAAATGGATATGTGTCCGGTCAAGCAGACCGGAATCCTGATAGGTAAAGTCTCCGTGAAGCAAGCCTACGATAACTGAGATATTCATGATATTCGGTATACTTGCGATCACCTGTCCGCCATCCGCAAGATATTCACCTAACTTGCAAAGCACTGCTGCCGGATCTCTTAAATGCTCTAAGACATCTCCAAATAAAATATAGTCAAAATATTGTTTTTCATAAGGCAGCTCCATTGTCTCGATATTACCGGTTACAATATTGCCCATAAACCGTCCTGCCTTTGCCACTTCTTCCATCAGTTCAATTCCATACACTTCGGCATTCGGGAACTGGTAACGGATCCGGGAAAGTGTCGCTCCGCTTCCGCATCCTATCTCTAAAACACGGATATGTTCCTTCGGGCTGCGATGGATATTATCAATCAGATCGATCCTTGCATTCGAATAATACGGTACCTGAAATCCCCACTTGTCGATCAGCTTCTGTCGATTTTCCTGCATATAGTGTTCATACTTCTTCAGATCCTTCGTCATGTTCAGGCTTCCGTAGTGATAGATAAAGCTGTTGTAACAGAGCAGACATTCATAGCCGTTCGCAGAGAGCTTTAAGCCGTAATCATTATCTTCGTAGTTCCCCCATTCATAACGTGTATCTAAAAGTCCAGCCTTATTTAAGGCAGCACGCTTAATCAGCATTGCAAAGCCGATCAGCCATAGCTTATTCTCATAAGGGTATGCGATCGGAACATGGATCTGTCTTGCCAGCTCCAGATAGGCATCTACGGAATCCAGTTGATTTGCCAGCGCCTGATTGTTTCCGGCATAATTCGTGATCGGACCTGCCGCACCAACGGTTTTCCGCTCATATAAGCCCATACGGAGCCAGAAGATCGCATTTGGCGGTACAATCGTATCATTATTCAGCAGCAGAATGTCGTTTTCCGGTGCCGCCAGTTCAATTCCCTGATTGCAGCCCCTTGCATATCCCAGATTCGTGTCATTACACTGTAACACAATATCCTCCTGCTGGCGCAGCCAGTCTGTTATGCCATCCGTAGAAGCATTGTCAACAACAACCAGTTCGTAGGTTGACGGATCATTATTTTCACGGATGCCGGCAATACAGTTTTTTAAGATCTCTGCGATATTGTAGGATAAGATCACAATCGAAACCGGATGCACCTCATAATCCGGCTGTTCCTTACAGTAGATTATCTCTGCTTCCATCAATGGACGGTCATTTTCATCCGTACAGTAATACAATGCCTGTTCAAAGCAAAGATATGCCTGATTGATATTGCGCTCCTTATAGCAGCATCCCAGCATATAATACAGTTCATAATTTGCTGCATTCTTCTGCAGTCCACGCGAGATGCATGCATACTCTCCCTCTTTGTATCCTTCGATCTGATAAAGCGTCGCATTCAGGATCCAGAACAGCTCTGAATCCTCCCCGGCTTCTACCAGCCTGTTTGCAAGCTGTCTTGCAGCTGCATAGTCACCCGACTCCAGTAAATTCTTCAATTCTTCTAACATGACATACCTCTTTTTTCTACTGTAATAACTTCTCCAATAATGCTACAAACTGTTCCTGCATTCCGATTGCCTGTGAATCCCGTAAAATAATCTCAATTCTGTGGTCAAACATTCCTGTCCTCAGGTAATCTTCTTTATAACGCTGCACGAGCATACAGCTCGCCAGCAGATAATTGACTGCATTTCCGGATACCCCGCCCGTCGAATACTCTGCATCCAGCAAAACCTCATCTATAAAAATTCCCTGATACTGCCTTGCCATCTTCAGCGCAAAATCATAATCCTCTAATGCCTTAAGCTGTGTATCAAATCCACCTGTCGCCGCCACACAGTCCCGTGTCGCTAAAATCGACGGGCATGGGATCAGATTATCATATAGCATCTGTACGTAAATATCGCCCGACTTCTTCTCTAAGCCGATCTCTTCGGACGGAAGGATTGCATAACGGTTATCTCCCATATCATAGGCAATCTTGTGATAGACAAAGCCTACCTGTTCATCCGCATGCGTTAAAAGCTGCATCTGTTTTTCTAACTTCTCCGGATGCCAGACATCGTCTGAATCCTCAAAGGCGATATAGTCTGACTGCGCCTGCTGCAAGCCGTAATTTCTTGCGGCTGCCGCACCCTGATTCAATGGCAGCCTGATATAACGGATTCTTGCATCCTGATAGCTTTTTAGAAACTCCTCTGTTCCATCTGTGGAAGCATCATCTGCAATGATCAGTTCAAACTCCGCATAGGACTGATATAAAATACTGTCAACTGCCCGTTTTAACTTTTTCTTCCGGTTATAGGTCGGTAAAATAATACTGACTTTTTCCATCTGTACGCCTCCTTCCCTCACTGCCAGACTGTCTTATCCCTGCTGTATGCTTTGCAGATAACGTTCCATGATCTCCTGCCATTTTTCCTGTAAGGCGGCATGATTCTTCGCAAGCACCTCAACTGCTGCCGCGCTCGTATGGGTACGTTTCAGATAGGAAATATCCGTCTCATCCCAGTCCGGCTTCTGTAAGAGCCCACACAGCTTCTCTGTATGTGCAAGCAGGGTCTGCAGATCATCGCTGTAACCAAGCATTCCATTGATCCCCTGCTGCATCTCAACCTCACAGATATATAAGATCTGTTCGATCTGCGGGATCTCATGCTTTAGATCCGAATGCTCTAACCGGATATCCGGACGGATCTTTAAGATCTCATAGAACATGTTTCTGGCTTCACGGATCTGATGCATCTTAAGAAGCTGTCCGATTGCAAGCTTAAATTCCTTTGTCTCCGCCTTCTCCTCCGAAATACCGACACTACATTCATAGACTTTCAGCCCCCGTGCTGTGATCCAGACAAGTAAAAGCTGTTCGGAAAGGAATCCGAAGACCCTTCTGTGATACTCATCATAGCTGCTGACGTCGATCCGCTTCTGTAATTCAAAAAAGATCGGGAACAGCCAGCCGCAGTAATCATCAAACAGTGCTCTTGACGTTACCATCAGATTACCAAAATAATGCTTATCGCCAGCCATGACCTGTTCGAATGCCGGATAATCCTGCGGATACAATTCTGCTATCACGCGTCCTTCTTCTTCGAGATCCCGGCCGTTATGTGCCTTTGCATAATAATCCCGGTATGGTTCTCCTGCATGCATTGCCTTTGAAGTGATCACATCATATTCGCTTAAAATGCGTTCGTAATCTGCTTCTTTTAAAAGCTGCTTGTCCTCATCGATAAAGAATCTCCGGTAGTGGCAGATCCCGATATTCTCCCGGCCGCTGTAGTTCTTCCACAGCCAGTAGATTCCGGTCAGTTCCCCGTAATAACAGTTCTGCGTCGAGATTGAATCCCCGGTATCGTCCGAAAGATACCCAAGATCCTCGTGTGTGGCCCGCCCCACCTGAAGAGGAACATAGACCGGATCGTCCGGCTCTGCAAACTTCTTATGTGTCATCGTAAATATTTTTGTCATCGTATGTACCCCTTCCCAATATCTGCTGCTTCTCTATGCAGATATGAAAACTGCTCTCTTTCTATCTGCCGTATCGTTCCCGGCAGCTGTAGGTTAAAGTTCTTCTATGATCTGTAATAGCTGCTCTGCCCGGCTGTCCCATGTCTGATAAGTACGTGCATACTGCCGGCCTGCCTGAGCGATTGCTGTTCTTTTCGCTTCGTCTGCAAGCAGTTCTGCAATCTGCCGTGGCAATTTCTCTAATTCCTGCAGGGAAAACATCACACATTCCTGTCCCGGCGTAAAGCCATATTCCCGGTAGCTGGTCTGGTCTGTAACTAAGACCGCACCCTGCAACATCGTATTCGCCATCCGTTCGGTAAAGCCGCCTTTATGCCATGCCATAATATTAAGCGAGAGCTTCGCCTTTGCAAGAATCTGAAGGCTTACCTCCGGTGTCACATCCTCATGGATCGTAAGACAGGGATGATCCGCAAAGGGTGCGTCCTTCCAGCCCGACCCCCAGACATCCACCGCAATCCCCTGCTCTAACAGAGTACGGATCACTTTTTCCCTATAATAATACATCACACACTGGATCACGGAACGGAACTCGTAAAAAAGTCCGAGAAACTCCGCATCCCCACAGGCAATCCCATAATCCTCCAGCGCCTGATGAAATGCTTTCTCCGCAGTCAGTTGTGTATTCTTTCGCATATGAAACAGAAAATGGTTTGCTAAAAACCGTACATCGCGCCTGCTCTGGCGCATGACTTCGCACTTCGTACGGTAATCGCCATAGGTACCGATAAAAACGACATCGTAACACCGTTCCTGCCCCCTCTGTACCGGCAGAAGCTGCCTGCCTCCCGGCGGAAAGAGAAAGGTTCCTGCGACCTTCGGATAATATCTCCCGATAAAGTCCGCATAGTTCTGATCGTGTGTCAGCACGTAATAGGAATCTCCTACATTGCCAAGCTGGTTCCTCAGCCAGATCGGATGATCTAAGACGATATTAAACTTCGGTCCGATGATCCCGTCGTGCAGATACCGTCCGGACTGCTTCATGTAAACCGACATCAGATAGGACTGGATGCCGATGACCGCCCGGAAACGGCATCCCATGTAACGGCTTAAGCCCACCACATCCTCCTGCTGTTCATCGTAGGTAATGACAGGCACACCAAGACGTTCCAGTGACTCCCTTAATCCATCTGACATCACATTCAGAATATTATAACAATAGGTCACGCCATAATAGATCAGAACCGGTGCTGTCCCATCCAGTATCCGGTTATACTGCTTCCCATGTCCTAACATATCCTCTAACCACGCAAGTGCTTCCTGTGGATTATCTAATTCCTCTGACTGATGCAGAAGTTCTCCCACAACTGCATCAAAATATCCACTATCTCGAAGAATCTGACTGTACTTACCCACAATATAACAGTCATCCCGGTATTCCTTCCGGTTCTCTTCCATGCCGGCATATTCCTGACTTCGTCCCTGTAATGGCGCATCCTGATACGATGCATCCACCTCCGGCAGCTGGTATCCGATAACAGGGGAACGTTCCCCTAAGCGCAGCAGTAACTCATAGATCCGCTTTTTCCGTATCCGTTCATTCAAAAATCCTGCCTCACGAAGTCTCGATACCGGAACACAGAGAAATCCATCTGCATACCGTTCATCTAGCAGTAACTCTTCAAATGCGACCGGCATGCCGTTCTCTTTTACAAACGGATGATACAGACGGATCTCTTCGTCATCCGCTCCATCCTTCATCTGTTCCATAACATATGGATTCCGAAAGCGTCCGGTCACGATCCGCTCTGTCCGTGCTAACTGTCCGAGTCTTTGATTGGTGAGTTCATCGTATGGTATAAATGTCGTCAAAATTCTTCTTCCTTGTTGAAATCCAATTCTTAACATGTTACCATTTATTATAACAATTACGGCTTTAAAATACTATCTTTTTAGGAGAAAACCATGAATTTTCTGTTTGTAATGATTAAAGATTCTGTTGTCGATCTTCCGCTTGTTTTACAGGAGATGGGACATTCGGTTACAGTCATGGATCAGTACGCTTTTGATCCGGTCGACTTAAGTGCAGCTGAGCCACTTCCACTGATTGAGCAGGCAGTCCTTACACAGAACTTTGACTATGCCATTACCTATCAGTATGTACCGCTTCTATCGGATCTGTTTCTGAAGCATCATCTGACTTATATTGCATGGGTATATGATTCTCCTTTGATCTCCCTGTTTCATCGTTCTGTATTCAATGACACGAACCGGATCTTTATCTTTGACCATACCTTATATGACCGCATGAAGAAGTTAGAGATCCCACATGTCTATTACATGCCGCTCGCTGCGAATACCAGCCGCGCCAAACGGCTTGCCCTCTCAATCGAGGATGAGAAAAACTATCGCTGTGACATCTCCTTTGTCGGTGGACTCTATGAGAAAAATGCTTACAACGACATTATGCACAAGGTTCCACCGGAGATCACCCTTCCGATGAACCAGTATCTGATGCACCAGCTTTGTAACTGGCATGAAGTCCGCACCTGGCCGCTTATGCCACCGGAGTGTACCGCCTATCTGACCAATGAGGACTACAGTGATACCACTGCGATCCATAACTTTGAGATGCCGGATGCGCTCTATCTTGGCATTCTCTTTCTCTGCCGGAAGCTCGGAGAAATGGAGCGGATCACCGCACTTGATACACTTGCCGAAACACATAAGGTCGATCTCTATACCTCCAGTAAAAGTGACCAGATCGGCATCTTAAATGTCCATCCACCGGTGAATTACTATACGGAGCTTGGGAAGGTCTATCATTTTTCCAAAATCAACCTGAACTTCACCTTGCCATCGATCGAAACCGGAGTTCCGCTCAGGATCTTCGATATTATGGCATTCGGCGGCTTTGTCATGAGTAATTATCAGGCAGAATATGATACTCTTTTTACACCGGGTAAGGATCTTGTTGTATTCCACGATCTCGGTGAATTAAAGGAACTGACCGATTACTATCTGAATCACGAAACGGAACGGCTTACGATCGCCGCAAACGGCTACAAGAAAGTGAATAAATACTACAGCTATAAGCATCAGCTCGAGCAGATCCTTGCCGTCTGTGCATCCGGAAAGGAGGAAGCCTGACCCATGAAAGTTCTGTTCTATCGCTATGGAAGTATCTGTGAGCCTGACATTATCGAAGCCTTTGAGGAACTCGGTCTGCAGGTAATACAGTTTACGGAAGAAATTACAAACAAGGGACTGACTGCGAAGGAATGTATTACAATTGTCAGCAATTATCTCTTAGATCATCCGGTCGACTTTGTATTCAGCATCAACTTTTTCCCCGCTGTTTCCGAGGTCTGCAATATCTTTCATATTCCATACCTCTGCTGGATCGTTGATTCTCCGGTCATGGAACTTTTTACTTCCTCGATCCAAAACCCATGGAACCGTGTCTTTCTCTTTGATAAATGTATCTATCAGGAGATCGCACCGTTGAACCCGGACTGTGTCTTTTACCTGCCGCTTGCAACGAATGTCCGGCAGAAGCAGGATCTGATCGCAGGGACTCCGGCAGAAGCTGCCCGCCGTTATCAGAATGATGTGTCCTTTCTCGGTTCTCTTTATACGGAAAAATGCGCCTATGACCGGCTCACCAATGCACCGGAATATCTGACCGGATATCTGAATGGCATCATGGAAGCACAGCTTAAGGTCTATGGATATTACTTTATCGAAAATATCCTTCCGGATTCTGTTGTCACAGAATTCGTGGATCATTTTCCGGGATTTTACAGACAGCCGGGCGATACATTTTTGACAGACCGCACGACGCTCGCACAGCTTTATATCGGTACGAAGATCACGGTGCTGGAACGTGACCGGATCATGCACCTGCTCTCAGAGCGTTTTCCGGTTTCGATCTATACCGGAAGCGATACCAGTGCTTATCCAAAGCTTCAGAACAAAGGTCTTGCCAAAACATTGACGGAAATGCCACTGATTTTCCGCCATTCCTGTATCAACTTAAATATTACCGCCAAGTCGATACGGAGCGGACTCTCCCTTCGTATCTGGGACATCTTAGCATCCAGTGGATTCTGTCTGACAAACTATCAGTCAGAGCTTCCGGAGCTGCTTACGATCGGCGAACATTTAGATGCCTATACCAGTATGGAAGAGTTAGAAGAAAAGACCGCTTACTATCTGGATCATCCGGCGCGCTGCCGGGAGATCGCCGAAAACGGTCTGCACGAAGTTACGAAACATCACACCTATCCGATACGGCTGACGCAGATGTTAGAGTTTGCTTTTTCCCGAAAATAGGCAGAAACGAGGAATCACATGAACATATTGTATCTGGACTGGCCCTGCTTTGGCCACGTCGACGTTGTATTTACCTTAGAACACATATTAAAGCATCAGGTGACAAAGTTTTTCCACGCGGATTACAAGGAACGTACCAGTGATGGATTTATGGAAGCCTTTGAACAAACATATGCCGGGGCTGACTTTGATGTCTGCTTCTCCTATAACTATTATCCGCTGTTAGCAGAATGCTGTCACAGACACCACTTGAAATATATTTCTCTCATATATGATAATCCATTTGTGAAGCTGTACTCTTATACAATCACCTATGAGACCAATTATGTCTTTCTGTTTGATTATCAGGTCTATACCGAGCTGAAAAAAGGCGGTATCAACACGGTCTATTACACGGCACTCCCGGTCAATTCAACGGTGATCGATACGATGCTGAAAAAGCCTTATGACAGGGAACGCACCTGTTGTGATGTTTCTTTTGTTGGTGCGCTGTATAACGAGGATCACAATCTCTTTGACCGTGTCTATCAGAAATTAGATGATTACTGCAAGGGCTATCTCGACGGTATTATGCAGTCCCAGCTTCAGGTGTCCGGCTATAACTTTATCGAAAGCGTGCTGACCGATCATATCATTTCAAAAATGTATGAGGCCGAGCCATACCAGCCATCCCCGGATGGTGCCGAAACACTGGCAAATGTCTATGCGACCTATTATATTGACCGTAAGCTGACTTCCATGGAACGTATCTCTCTGCTTTCCGCAGTTGCAAGAGATCACAAGTTAAAGCTGTTTACACTGGACGAACACGCTGTGATCCCGAATGCAATCAATATGGGAATTACGGA
>ERZ1034873.428-NODE-428-length-23623-cov-5.914588_pt1 | contig 23623 bp, 22 predicted proteins | sample MGYA00520689_ERZ1034873 | MGnify/ENA primary metagenome ERZ1034873 (study PRJEB33766, sample SAMN09781722) | gut metagenome | biome: gut microbiome | host: Homo sapiens | place: Madagascar | study: EMG produced TPA metagenomics assembly of the PRJNA485056 data set...
CGCCTGCGGCGGGTCGCTCTTGCGACATCTTTCGTCTCCGCCGCAGTGCGATCCCCGAAGAGTTTTTTATGTAATAGGAACGAAGTTTCCTATTACATAAAAAAACCGTATCTGAAATCTCCTCTCAGATACGGCACTCGCTGGAAATACACGGCAGAACCTGCCCTACAGGGCATGGAATATCCCGCCGGTATCCTATCTACAGCATCTGCTCCGCACACACAGACCAGATGCAGACTCTTTCATGACCGCCATATCTTCCGCCGCAGGCACTGCTTTTGGCGTCAGAGACTTTTGTTAAGGCAGGGCAGCAAGAACGTATCTCACTGCAATGCTGTTTCAGCGTATCATGAAGTCTGTTCCCTTTCAAGATCTTTCGTTGTATTTTTTGTGAAACAATTCACAATCTTTTCTTTTTCCGGTGGATCAAAAATCGGTTACACGGATACGTCCAGAGCATCGGGATCAGCATTCCGATCACCTTGATTGCCATGTCGCACAGATTCCCCGTCAGATCGTTTTCCCTCGCCCAGGTCGTCATCGCCGATCCGATCCAGCCGTTTGCAAAGATTGTGAACAGTACCATGACCGCATAGAGCATCATGCTGACTGCCGGATTGGCGTCCGCATTAAAAGTAATCTTGCGGTTCAATATAAACGCAATCGTATAACCCACGGTCGTTGAGATCATATAGGTATACAGATATCCCTTTGACGTAATGCCGATCAGGTTGAGGAAATGCGCGGTTACCGGTTCCACCGTAAGCGCGGCAAATACTGTGTTTAAAAGCAGCATATGCACCGCCAGCTCAACCATGTTGGAACCGCCTCCCGCAAGCAGGAATTTCATAAACTTCCACAGTTCCGCATGTCTGTCGGTCCACGCCGTAAATCCGCTTTTCTCCTGTCGTATCTCACCCATTGTTTTCTCCTTTTCTGCACGGTATTTTTCTTACCGGGCTGCCCTTGTTCTAGCGGGCTGCTTTCCCGGTTTTTCCCGGTTTTCCTCTGTTCTGTCGGGCTGCTTTTCCATCCCTCTACAACAACAAGACAGCCAGCACAATCACCAGCACCAGAAACAACACCGCTTTTAAAATCATCGGAATCGCCGCCTCAAATGTGGCGGGTGCTTTGCTGGTCAGATAGTCAAATACCGGGCGCGACACTTTTTTCCCGACCAGTTCCTCATACGTTCTGGTATAAGTATGGTATTCACACGGCTTTTTTTCGTTCAGCACAATACAGCGCACGCCGCGCTTCGTACGGTTGCCGTAGACATTAAATCCCGCGGACGGTGTAAATCCAAGCGCAATGTTCCGGTAACGCCCCACGAAGTTGTTTTTATGATCGTGTCCGACAAATGCCGCAAGCACTTCCCCGCACTCCGAAAGCGCCTCAAATTCCCCGGTATTGACGTCCGGCACCGACGGCGGTTCCAGAAAAATATCCCCGGCGCCGCAGGTTTCTCCCAGCTTATAATATTCGTTCTTATGTGTCCGATAAGCGCGCACCGCACCTTTTTCCCCACGGTCAACAAGCTTTAACACCTCATAATATTCGCGCATCGGGATATGCTGAAATACGATGGACGGCACATACATTCCGTTTTTCTCCCGAAGGTCTTCCCGCTGCTTGCGGTACCACGCAATGATCTTCGGATCAAATGCCTCGTAGCCGCCCTCCCTGGCATCCGTTCCGCTGTCAAACAGATACAGTTCAAACACATCCCTCCCGCTTCCGTCGGATGCCTCGATGGGAATGGCACAGGTTCCGCCCCCGTCAATCCCTTCTGCCTGCTCTCCGATGCAATTCGGAAGTCTTTTGTAAATATGATAGAACTGATCCTGATTGGAAATCCCGACCTGGCAGTCATGATTGCCAAATGTCACTGCAAACGGAATGCCACGCTTTGTCACCGGCTCTAATAATTTTCCAATCGTCTGTGCTACCTCCCGCTCCAGCTCCTCTCCTTTTCCCTTGTAAGTCACACCATAGCCCTTGATCTGATCACCAGTGTAGACGACAAGATCCGGCTGCTCCTCCAGAATCGCCCGCTCCATCAGCGCGATCGTGTCTTTCGATATTGCGGGAATTTCCTGCATATCTGTAATCTGCATGATTTTAAAAGTACCGTCTTCTCGAAATCTCATTTTCATCCTTATTCTCCGTGATGTAAAAAAGGGAGACTGCGCCCCTGCATGTCTCCCTTGACCTTTTCTTAGTTATCTTCCCCAAAATGCTGTTCCAGATCTGCCGATAATGATGAAATCTCATCGATTTCAGCCGAAATGCTGCGGATGGAATCATTCTGCGACGTGATTGTGTCCGTGATATTCTGGATGGTTGCAGAATTTTCCTCTGAGGTTGCCACCAGCGTCTCGATCTCCTGCTGGATATTTCCAAAGTGTTCCTTCACATGTTCAATGATCTTATATTCTTCATCGACAATCTGGCTCGCCTCATCCGTCGCATCATTGATGTTACTAAAATAATCCATCAATCCACCGACCAGCTCCACACTCGCGGAAGCAGCATCGGTGCCCGCCGTGATTTCTTTTGAGATCTGCCCGGTCGTATCCGTCAGCCAGGTCAAAATCTCCTGAATGTTGTTCGCCGCCTTGGCACTCTCCTCTGACAGCGCGCGGATCTCATCTGCAACCACCGCAAATCCTCTTCCGTGTTCTCCCGCACGCGCCGCCTCAATAGATGCATTTAACGACAACAGATTCGTCTGGGATGCAATGGAATTGATCTCTCCGAGAATCGATGTGATCCGGTTCATCTCGGTAAGCAGCGAATCGGTCGATTTGCGCGCGGAATCGACGGTCTCCTCCATGGAAAGAATGGAACTCTTTGCCGTCTGTATCGCTCCGTTTCCTTTTTCTACCGCACTCTGCACCTTCTGAAATCCCTGATCCAGAGAAACTGCCAGTTCATGGTTCCGGTTAATCTCCGTTGTTGCCGCATTAATTTTATCCATCACGCTGACAGTTGCATTAGCGGTATCCTCAACCACCTGCCCCATCTGCGATGCCGCCGATTTCACGCTGGAGCTGCCGTCCGCAAGCGCATGCACTGAACTCATACTCTTGTGGATCGTGGTGTTCAGATTCGCTGAAATCGTATTGGCGACTTTCGCATTGTTCTGAACGATGGAAAGCGTCTCTTCCGTTTTCTTCACGACACCCGCACCGCGCTTCGTCGCAAAATAAAGCAGGATCGCGGTCACGATAAACAAAAATACACGCGTCACAACCCCGGCCATCGAGTATTCGCTTCCCGCGATGGTCTCAGGACTGAAGATCATGAATACGACCGAAATAACGGTAAACGGCACTGCGAAATAGATGATAACCGACTCCATAAAATAGGAAGTTGTCATCGCTAAAAGTACAAAATTCGCCAGATACGGAATCGAATTGCCACCATATACCCACGAATACAACAGCGTACCGATCGCCGGCGGAAATACGAGAATCAGCACTTTTTTCGCATCGTCAATCGGAAGGTAACATCCAATCGTAGAAATAATTCCCGCAACTACCAGAATTGCAATTCCACGGATTGCAAGCACGGTAAATCCATATCCCATCAATGAAACCAGGCTAAGTGCAATAATCGAACACCAGACAATAATCAAATTCTGCTTGTGTAATTTTTCCATATCATGTTCCCTTCTTAAGAAAACCTCTCTTTGCGTATGTATCTATTATATCATCTTTTTGCGCTTCTTTCTGCGCATCCGAAGTTCCGCAGGAACTTCTAATATGAATCCGGTAGGATTCATTATGTCATCTTTTTGCGCTGCTTTCTGCGCACAATATGAACTCGTCAGAGTTCATTATATCCTCTTTTTGCGCTTCTTTTTGCGCATCCGAAGTTCCACAGGAACTTCTAATATGAACTCGTCAGAGTTCATTATACCGCAAGATCAGATCAAGAACAATATTGTAACTTCAGGCTTTTTCGGTAAATCCTGAGGTTGACACGATGTTTTCGGTAAATTCTGGGACAGACAACAGTTTCTGCAACCCCAAGGCGGCGTGATCTTTTCTTCTTTTTGGGGTCTAGCGCGCGAAAAATGGGCTCTCGGACCCGACTTTTCTCATTTTTCGGGTCTAGCGCATGGAAAATGGGCTCCCAGACCCGGCTTTTCTTCCTTCCCAAGTCCAGCGCACGAAAATCAGGCTCCCAGACCCAACTTTTCTTCCTCCCCGCATCCAGCGCACGAAAATCAGTCACACAGCCCGTCCAAAGCTCGTTTTCCGTCATTATGCAAACCTTTTTTCTCTCTCGCTCGGGCCTAGCGCATGGAAAATGTTCTCTCGGACCCGGCTTGTCTTCCTGCCCGGGTCTAACGTGGCGTTTTCCTTCTCTTAGACCCGACCATGGCTTGTTTTTCGGCGTTATGTAAACTTCTTTCTCTCGCTCTCGGGTCTAGCGCACGAAAATCAGACTCTCGAACCCGACTTATCTTCCTTCCCGGGTCTAGCGCAAGAAAATCAGGCTCTCGAACCCGACTTATCTTCCTTCCCGGGTCTAGCGCAAGAAAAATGGGCTCCCAGACCCGGCTTGTCTTCTTTTTCGGGTCTAACGTGGCGTTTTCTTTCTCTCAGACCCGACGGTGGCTTGTTTTTAGCGTTATGTAAACTTCTTTCTCTCGCTCTCGGGTCTAGCGCAAGAAAAATGGGCTCCCAGACCCGGCTTGTCTTCTTTTTGGGGTCTAGTGCGGCGTTTTCTTTCTCCCAGACCCGGCTACGACTTATTTTTCGGCGTTATGTAAACTTCTTTCTCTCATGCAAGGGTCTGGCGCGCGAAAATCAGTCTCTCGGACCCGACTTTTCTCATTTTTCGGGTCTAGTGCGGCGTTTTCTTTCTCCCAGACCCGACCATGGCTTATTTTTCGGCGTTATGTAAATTTCTTTCTCTCCCGCAAGGGTCTAGCGCGCGAAAATCAGTCTCTCGGACCCGGCTTGTCTTTCTTCCCGGGTCTGGCGCGGCATTTTCTTTCTCCCAGACCCGACCATGACTTGTTTTTGGCGTTATGTAAACTTCTTTTCCTCCCGCAAGTGTCTAACGCAAGAAAAATGGGTTCTTGGACCCGTTTTGTCTTCCTGCCCGGGTCTAACGCAAGAAAAATGGACTCTTGGACCCGTTTTGTCTTCCTGCCCAGGTCCAGCGCACGAAAATCAGTCACACAGCCCGTCCAAAGCTCGTTTTCCGTCATTATGTAAACCTTTTTTTCACGCGCCACGCATTACAACGTTCCAAACGAATACCCCTGCGTCTGCGCCGCATCGATCAGATCTCCCAGCACCGCCGCATTTGTTGCCGACTCCGCATGCAGCAGATAGATGGCTCCCGGGTGCATCTTATTTTTCATCTTCTGGAGGCTTTCCACCTGATCCGGCTGGTTGTCCACATCGTAATCCAGGTAGGCAAAACTCCAGAACACGCTCTCGTATCCGCAGTTATTTACAACGGCGAGCGACTGCTCACTGAACTTTCCCGCAGGATAGCGGAACAGATTCATCTCATAGCCAAAGGTATCTTTGATATACTGGTGGTTTCCCATGACCTCTTCCTGCTGCTGTTCCACTGTCAGCGAAGGGATACCCGCCGACGGGTGCGTCACACTGTGATTGCCGACCACATGCCCCTCGTCAATCATGCGCTGCACCAGTGCCGGTTCCGCCTTTGCATAAGGCTCCGTAACAAAAAAGACGGCATGCACGCCCTTTTCCTTAAGCGTATCCAGAATGGATTCCGTGTAACCGTATTCATATCCCTCATCAAAGGTCAGATAGATGGTCTTTGTGTTCTCTCCGATGAAAAGCGCATGGTAATCCCCGTACTTCTGCTGCGCACTGACCGCATCGTTCGGGCGGTTGTCCGCATCGGTGTGGCTTCCCAGTCCCCAGCTCTGCACGGTGGTATCCAGCCCGTCAAGCGCAATCGTCTGCACCGCCGCATTTCCACCTGCAGCACTCTGACCGTCTCCGGTGCTGCTTCCTGTTTGGTCCGCACTCTGACCGTCTCCAGTGCCGTTTTCTGTGCCGGCAGCGCTCTGTCCGTCTCCGGTGCCGCTTCCCGCTTCGCCTGTGCCCTGACCATTTCCATCCGTAACCTTGTTGGCACGGTATGTCTCCGCCGTTGCAAGCACTGCGTCACCGATGGCGGCAGCATACGCATCCAGCTTTTCATCGAAAAGCTGGTTATCGGATGCATCGTTGATAAATCCCATCTCGACGATGCAGGACGGCATGTCCGAATGTACATTGATATAATAATTGGAGGATTCTCCAGTCTGGGTTCCCTTTTTCACGCCGCGGTTTCTCTGGATTCCCGCCGTATCCAGCGCTTCCATAATATGGTTTGCGAGGGCATCCGTCTCCTCCGAACCACTCGCCGAGATCCAGGTCTCTACGCCGTTCCCCTCGCCGTCATTGCGGTGCAGCGACAGCATATAATCCGCACCGCTCTGATTGGCAATCCCGCACCGCTCTGACAGGCGCAAAAACGTGTCATCCGACCTCGTCATAACCACTTTTACATTTTTATCAGCCAAATAAGCTGACACAGCCTGTGCCAGCTTTAAATTATCATCCTTCTCATAACGCCCCTTATAATCGGAGCCGTTGTCTTTTCCGCCATGTCCGGCATCCACGCACACGATCAGGGGATTCTCCTCTGTTTTCGTCTCCTCCGACCAGATTACCTCTCCCTCAATCTCCTGCGTTGCAGACTGCGTTCCCTGCATCAGGGACAGCCCCCGTCCCAACAGTTCAAACCCTGCGATCACGAGCAGCATTTTCACAATACTGTACTGTATACATACCAGATTCCGAATTCGTCTTTTCTGTCTCTTTGTTACATTCACATCACTTCACTCCTTGGATTCCTACGATTCTATTTTAGTCCTCTTTCCGTGAAAACGCGAATGAATCTTTATGAAGAATTTCTTAATATGAATCCGTCCGGATTCATCGTTCTAAAGTAAAAACTGTGCCAGAGCGTAATTGCTCACATCCTGCCCGCGTTCCGTCAGATAAATCCTCCCCGCGCGTTTTTCGAGCAGTCCTTCCTCCGTAAGATGCAGCAGCACCTCCTGATACACCGCCTCAATCTGTGTTCCAAACGTCTGTGCAAAACGCTCCCTGGAAATTCCCTCCATCATGCGGAGTCCTAAAAACATAAACTCTTCCATCTGCCCTTTTCGTGTAATGCGCTCTGCCGAAGCATGCAGATTCGTGGCCGGAAGCTGTTCCACCCTGCCGGATGCGCCGCTCCCCTGGCTATCCGTTATCTCATTCTCCCAGATACCCTCACGAATATGTCTGGTTTCTTCCAGATACACATACAATTCCCGCGTGTTGCTGTAGCGGATATTCTCCATCAGAGACGACGCGCCAAGCCCCAGTCCCAGATAATTCTCCCGCTCCCAGTAGCCGATATTGTGCCGGCACGCATAACCCGGTTTTGCAAAATTAGAAACCTCATAGTGCACATATCCCGCTTCCGCAAGCACCTGCTCGGTCAGCTTGGTCATCCGGTACACTTCATCCTCCGTCGGCAGCGCCACCGTCTGCATTCCCGCCTGCTGCTTGACCGCGTCAAACTTGTACAGATCGTAAAATGGCGTCCCCTTCTCAATGATCAGGGAATAGGCGGAAATATGCTCCGGTTTCAGCCGCAGAAGCTGCTGCAGGGTGCGGGCAAAACTCTCTGCCGTCTGTCCCGGAAGAGAACTCATAATATCCACATTGACATTGTCGAATCCGTTTTTGCGCGCCAGCTCGTAAGTCTTCAGGAACTGGTCAAACGTGTGAATCCGCCCGAGAATCTTTAATTCCTCATCCACAGCCGACTGCAGTCCGATGCTGATCCGGTTGATTCCCGCATTCCGGTAGACGGCAAACTTGTGATCGGTGACGGTTCCCGGATTGCACTCAATGGATATTTCCGCATCCGACGCCAGACGAAACGACCGGCGAACCGCCGACATGATCTGTGCCATCCACTCCTCTGTGAGCCACGATGGCGTGCCGCCGCCGATATAGACCGTCGATACCAGGTAGTCGCTGCAACGCGATCCGTAATACACAATCTCCCGAAGCAGTGCCTCCACATAGGCTGCCTGCGTTGCCTCATCCGCCGTAAAGGAAAGGAAATCACAATACTGGCATTTTCTGACGCAAAACGGAATATGAATGTATAATTCCATTGTCTTCTGATTCATTTCACACTCCGCTCCTCTCTTTTAAAATGCCACCGTGCTGCATTTCCTTTTTAATCTTCATCCAGCTTTAAGACACTCATGAACGCTTCCTGCGGAATCTCTACGTTTCCCACCTGGCGCATGCGCTTCTTGCCTTCCTTCTGCTTCTCCAAAAGCTTCTTCTTACGTGAAATATCACCGCCGTAGCATTTTGCAAGCACATCCTTGCGCAGCGCCTTGACTGTCTCACGGGCAATCACCTTGCCGCCGACTGCCGCCTGGATCGGAATCTCAAACAGATGTCTCGGAATCTCTTCCTTTAACTTCTCGCACATCTTTCTGCCCCTGTCGTAAGCACTGTCCTTAAAGACGATGAACGAGAGCGCGTCCACCTGCTCCTTGTTAATCAGAATATCCAGCTTCACAAGCTCGGAACGCTCATAGCCCTTCAGCTCATAGTCGAACGAAGCGTATCCTCTCGAGCGGGACTTTAAGGCGTCAAAGAAATCGTAGATGATCTCATTGAGCGGCAGATCGTACTTAATGAGCGCACGGGTCTCCTCCAGATACTCCATACCGTTGTATACACCGCGCCGTTCCTGGCAAAGCGTCATAATCGCGCCGACATACTCGCTCGTCACCATGATCTCCGCCGAAACGACCGGTTCCTCCATATACTCGATCTCGGACGGATCCGGCAGATTGGACGGGTTCGTCAGATCGATCACCTCTCCGTTCGTCTTGTGTACCTTATAGATAACGCCCGGTGCCGTCGTCACGAGATCCAGATGAAACTCTCTCTCCAGACGCTCCTGCACGATCTCCAGATGAAGCAGTCCAAGGAAACCACAACGGAATCCGAAGCCCAGCGCCAGCGATGTCTCCGGTTCATACTGCAGCGATGCATCATTGATCTGCAGCTTCTCCAACGCATCGCGCAGATCCGGATATTTGGCGCTGTCCGCCGGATACATGCCGCAGTATACCATCGGATTGACTTTCTTATAACCCGGAAGCGGTTCCGCACACGGATGTGCAGCGTTCGTCACCGTATCACCCACGCGGGTATCCCGCACATTCTTGATGCTCGCACAGATGTAGCCGACCATGCCGGCAGACAGTTCGTCACACGGAATGAACTGCCCCGCTCCAAAGTAACCAACCTCGGTAACCTCGGACTGCGCCCCGGTCGCCATCATAAGGATCGGATCGCCGACCCGCACCGTGCCCTCCTTGATCCGGCAGAACACGATGACACCCTTGTAGGAATCATAGAGCGCGTCAAAGATCAGCGCCTGAAGCGGCGCTTTCGGATCGCCGGTCGGCGCCGGAATCTTCTGTACGATCTGCTCTAACACCTGATCGACATTGAGTCCTGTCTTTGCGGAAATGCGCGGCGCATCCTCCGCCTCGATTCCGATGACGTCCTCGATCTCCTTTACAACCTCATCCGGCTGTGCGCTCGGCAGGTCAACCTTGTTGATGACCGGCATCACATCCAGATCATGATCTAACGCAAGATACACATTCGCAAGGGTCTGTGCCTCCACACCCTGCGCCGCATCCACGACCAGAATCGCACCGTCGCATGCCGCAAGGCTTCTCGATACCTCGTAGTTAAAATCGACATGTCCCGGGGTATCGATCAGATTGAAAATATACTCCTCGCCGTCGTTCGCCTTGTAGATAATGCGGACCGCCTGCGACTTGATCGTAATTCCGCGCTCTCTCTCCAGATCCATGTTATCTAACACCTGCGCCTGCATTTCCCTGCTGGTCAAGGTTCCTGTTTTTTCTATAATACGATCGGCAAGTGTAGATTTACCGTGATCGATATGTGCTATGATACAAAAGTTTCTGATTTTACTCTGGTCAATCGACATTCATTTCCTCCTGCCCGGTGCGCATCACTTCTGCCCTCCGGCAGCCACACGCATCACTTATCTGCAATATTATAAGGGATAAAGCCGGAAAACGTCAAGGGAATCGCGGTTCGCAAAAACCACGCAATTTATTTGCAAACCGCGCATATATGAACAAAATTTCACAATTTTACACTGGATTTTTCCCCAGAATATGATATGATATCAACGTCGATATTTATCGGCATGGGTTTTGGTGAATAAACCGAGAAAACCCCCTTCTTAAGCGAAGAACCCCTGCTACGGTGGCTGCAAACACCATAACAGGGGTTCTTCTTATTTTATGTATCATATGATAACTCAGATATCTTTTCCAAAGTCAAGACCGCTCTTCTCGCGCTTCTCTTCCTGCAGTGCAACCAGATCCGCCAGTGTGATATGATCCACGACATCGCTGATCGCCTGGTTCAGCCGCTTCCACACCTCCACGGTAACGCAATCCACTTCGCGTTCGCAACTTCCTTCCTCCTCCACGCAGGCAACCGGCGCAAGCGATCCCTCCGTCAGACGCAAAATATCGCCAACCGTGTATTCCTCCGGTGCTTTCCGCAACGAATAACCGCCCTGCGGTCCTCTGGTGCTCCGCACATAACCTGCCTTGTTCAATACGGATATGATCTGCTCAAGATATTTGTCTGAGATCTGCTGTCTTTCCGCAATATCTTTAATGCGCACAACGTTGTTCTCACCGTTCATCGCCAGATCCAGCATCAGGCGCAGCGCATATCTGCCTTTTGTAGAAATTTTCATATTCGTTCACACTAACACCTTTCCTGCTTCTGCCAGTCCAGAAGATCCTGCAATGTCACATGATCGACCACGTCTCGGATCGCCTTATCGACTTTTTCCCAGAGCATGATCGTCGCGCATTTCTGCTGTTTGGGGCAGGGATTCTCGGCGGTCGCAAGACACTCGACCGGCGCGAGCGATCCCTCCGTCAGACGCAGAATGTCGCCGATCACATATTCATTCAGCGGCTTCGTCAGACGGTAGCCGCCCTGAAATCCCCGGCTGCTGGAAACATAGCCCGCCTTGTTCAGAATGGAAATGATCTGCTCTGTATATTTGACGGAAATCTCCTGTCTCGTTGCCATCTCCTTGACCGACACCGGATGCTCCGTGCCGTTGACCGCCAGATCGTACAGTATGTGGATCGCATAGCGTCCCTTTGTCGTAATTTTCATGCTATCGGGCCCCTTTCATCCTGCTGGCTTCACCGAACAGCTCTTCAAAATCCTCTTTTAAGAAGCGGTGATAAAACGCATGTCCCTCGTCGAACTTGACGCAGTACAGATAAGAATCCGGATTGCCGTCCTCAAAGTAGCACACGTCATCAAATTCATCGCTTTTGATCTCAATGATACGAGCACTCTCAGAATAGTGCCGGAACAGCTCCCACACCTGCTCTCTCGTCACATCATGTCTGCCGAAGCAGTCAATCAGATCCTTTAAGAACGGATGCGCCACACCGTGCGCATGCACATACTCTGCACCTGCTGCCGGAATGAGAAAACAGATTCTCCCGCCGCTCGCCCCAGATACTGCCACTTCACCGAGGGTATCCGCCGCATATGCGCCAAATCCCTCCAACGCCGCAAGAACCGCCGGCTTGGAGCGGTCAGACAGCTTTAACACATGTCCGATTGACGACGACGGTGAATAAAACCGGATCGTCTCACGCTCATAGCCGAGCTTTAGCTGTTCCTCTAAGATCATGTCGCATAAATATTCTTTTAATGCCGTATAGTCCGCTTCATCCTGCCGATTCATTCTTAGTAATCTTCCTCTTCCAGACCTTCGCTGATATCGTTCTTCGGCTTCTCAAGACCTTCGATCTTGATGTTATGCTTCTCTGCGTAATCCCAGAGTGCCGCATGAATTGCCTCCTCTGCGAGAAGAGAACAGTGTACCTTTACAGGAGGAAGTCCGTCAAGCGCCTCCATAACTGCCTTGTTCGTGATCTGCAGCGCCTCGTAAATGGTCTTGCCCTTTACAAGCTCCGTTGCCATACTGCTGGTTGCCACAGCAGCGCCGCAGCCGAATGTCTTGAACTTGCAGTCACGGATAACCTGGTTCTCATCAATATCGAGATACATACGCATGATATCGCCGCACTTTGCATTTCCGACGGTGCCGACACCGCTTGCGTCCTCAATCTCTCCTACATTTCTCGGGTGCTGAAAATGATCCATAACCTTTTCACTATACATAACATATACCTGCTTTCTTTTTTATATTATTTGTTTTTCTTGATGAAATCCTCGTACAGCGGGGACATCTCTCTTAAGTGGTTCACAATCTCTTTTAAGTTGTCAACGACGTAGTCCGCATCCTCCATCGTGATCTGGTCGCTGATGGTCAGACGCAGAGAACCGTGTGCAATCTCATGCGGCAGTCCGATTGCCAGAAGTACATGGGACGGATCCAGGGAACCGGATGTACATGCAGAACCGCTGGATGCGCAGATTCCCTTGGAATCCAGAAGAATCAGCATGGACTCTCCCTCTACGAACTGGAAGCTGAAGTTCACGTTGTTCGGCAGACGCTTTACGCGGTCTCCGTTTAACTTTGCATACGGAATCTCCTTCTCGATGCGCTCGATCAAATGATCTCTGACTTTGATCTCCTCCGCAGTGCGCTCCTTCATGTTGGCCGTAGCGATCTCTGCTGCCTTTGCAAGACCGATGATACCGGTTACGTTCTCGGTACCTGCTCTTCTGTGGCGCTCCTGTGCTCCGCCATGGATAAAGGATTTGATCTTCACACCTTTTCTGATATATAAGAAACCGATTCCCTTCGGTCCGTTGATCTTGTGACCGCTGGTGCTCATCATATCGATATTCATTGCCTCGACATCGATCGGCACCTGTGTGTATGCCTGTACTGCATCTGTGTGGAACAGTACGCCATGCTCATGTGCGATCTTACCGATCTCAGCAATCGGCTCGATGGTTCCGATCTCGTTGTTCGCGAACATCACGGAGATTAAGATGGTGTCCGGACGGATGGCTGCAGTAAGCTCGTCCAGCTTTACCAGACCGTTCTCATCCACATCCAGATAAGTGATCTCGAAGCCTTTCGTCTCCAGATACTCACAGGTGTGAAGAATCGCATGGTGCTCGATCTTCGTCGTGATGATGTGCTTTCCTTTGGACGCATAGGCATCTGCCGTTGCCTTTAATGCCCAGTTGTCAGACTCGGAACCGCCTGCGGTAAAATAGATATTCTCCGGCGTGGTGTTGATGGTCTTTGCAATGACCTCTCTTGCATCCGTGATTGCTTTCTTATTCTCAGAAGAAATGCTGTATATGCTGGATGGATTACCGAACTTCTCTGTAAAGTACGGAAGCATTGCATCAAGCACTTCCGGTTTGACCGGTGTGGTAGCTGCGTTATCCATGTAAATAAGTTTCTTTTCCATATTCTCGTACCATTTCCTTTTTTTATTTCATATCATACCCATATGATATGAATTATACTAGTATCTTTTTTTTTATTTGTCAACAGCAAAAATACCTGCGGGAGGTATTGTACTTCATTCTGTACAAAAAGAGGACATTACACCGCCGCCCTGGCCGTGTAATATCCTCTTTTTATGCATCCTTCCTGCTGTTCTGCCACAAGAAGCAGATCTTCCCTGCACTGCATACGGTTCCTTAAATTACCCTCTGTATCCGCGCAGCACTTCGCAGGTCTCTGCAATGTCATCCGCTGTGTGCGCCGCAGAGACGAACATCGCCTCGAACTGCGACGGTGCCAGATAGATCTGATGATCCAGCATATAGTTAAAGTAATCCGCATATCTGGAAACATCGGAGGACGTTGCAGTCTCATAATCCTTTACTTTCTGGTCGGTAAAGAAAATGCTCATCAGCGATCCGATCTGGTTCACGCAGACGTCCTCTCCAAAATGTCCGCGCATACCATCCGCCAGCGTCCTCGCGCCCGCTTCGATCTGTGTGTAGATTTCCGGCGTCTCCTTTAAGATGGTAAGTGTCTCTATGCCTGCCGTCGTTGCGATCGGGTTGCCGGAAAGTGTTCCCGCCTGGTATACCGGTCCCACCGGCGCAACCATATCCATGATCTCTTTTCTGCCGCCGTACGCGCCGACCGGCATGCCGCCGCCGATGATCTTGCCGAGCGTCGTCAGATCCGGCGTCACATGAAAATATCCCTGTGCTCCGCCGATTCCAAGCCGAAAGCCGGTGATTACCTCATCAAAAATCAGCAGTGCACCGTAATCTTCTGTGATTTTGCGCAAAAATTCCAGAAATCCCGGCTCCGGAAGAACGACTCCCATATTGGCAGCCACCGGTTCCACGATGATCGCAGCGATCTCTTTTCCCTGCGCCTCAAAAAGCTTCTGCACCGAATCCGGCTGGTTGTACTCCGCCACCAGCGTATTTTTCGTATAATCCGCCGGCACACCCTTGCTGTCCGGCACGGACTGTGTGAGTGCTCCCGATCCGGCTTTCACCAGAAGTCCGTCCGAATGTCCATGATAGCATCCTCTGAACTTCACGATCTTGTCCCGTCCCGTAAATCCTCTCGCCACACGGATGGCGCTCATCGTCGCCTCCGTTCCGGAACTTACCAGTCTGGACACTTCCATCGACGGGATACAGGAACGGATCAGCTCTGCAAGCTTTAGTTCCTTTCCCGTCGGTGCCCCGTATGTCAGCCCGTTCTCACACGCCGCCTGCACGGCTTTTATCACGCGCGGGTAGGCATGTCCCAGAATGCACGGTCCCCAGGAGCACACATAGTCGATATACGCGTTGCCGTCCACATCATAGATGTGGGAACCGCTCGCCCGCTCCACAAAAACCGGCGTCCGGTGCACTGCCTGGTAGGCGCGCACCGGACTGTTGACGCCGCCCGGGATACATTTTTTTGATGCCTCAAATAACCGTTCTGATTCTGTATACTGCATAGTTCTCCTCATTTCTGAACCGGCAGCCTGTTTTTTTAAGCCGCCGTTTTTTCCTGTCCTGCTGCGCTCTCCGGCAGCCTGCTTTTTACTGTCTGCTGTCTTCCTCCAGCCATTTTGCAACATCCAATGCGTGATAGGTGATGATGATCTTTGCCCCCGCACGTTTGATTCCGGTCATGATCTCCATCACGATCCGCCGCTCATCAATCCAGCCGTTTGCCGCTGCCGCCTTCACCATCGCATACTCCCCGCTCACATTGTACGCTGCCAGCGGATAATCCGTGCGATCCGTGACCTCCCTTACCACATCCAGATACGCAAGTGCAGGCTTTACCATAATAACGTCCGCGCCCTCCTCAATATCGGAGAAACATTCCCGGATGGCTTCCCTGCGGTTTGCCGGATCCATCTGATACGTTCTGCGGTCGCCAAAGCTTGGTGCGGAATGTGCCGCCTCGCGGAACGGTCCGTAAAAACCGGATGCAAACTTTGCACTGTACGCCATCAGCATGGTATTTTTGCAGCCGTTTTCATCCAGCGCCGCGCGGATTGCCGCCACTCTTCCATCCATCATATCGGACGGAGCGATCACATCTGCCCCTGCCTTTGCCAGACTCACTGACATCTTTGCCAAAAGCGGCAGTGTCTCATCATTTAAAATCTCACCCTCACATACAAGACCGCAGTGTCCGTGGGATGTGTACTCGCACAGGCACACATCCGCGATCACGAGAAGCTTTGGCATCCGCTTTTTGATATGGCGGATCGCACGCTGTGTCACTCCCTCGTCTTTATAGGCTTCACTCCCCACCTCGTCTTTATGTGCCGGAATCCCGAAAATCAGGATTGCAGAGACTCCTGCCTCCGCGATCCGGTCAAGCTCCTCGTCGATCCGGTCAATCGAATACTGATAGATTCCCGGCATGGAATCTATCGGATTCTTAATATTTTCCCCTTCTATCACAAAAACCGGATAGACCAGATCACTCTTGTCAATCCTTGTCTCTCTTACCATATTGCGCATCGTCTCACTGACGCGCAGCCTTCTCAGTCTGTGCATTTTCTTCCTCTTTTCCGCGCACACCACGCGCATGTATTACCGGCTTTTATAATAGTAGGTACTGCGTCCGTTGTCAAATGTCTGCCGCACTATGCCGGCTGTTTTTTCCTGCTGCCGCAACCGTCCCTTTGGACAAGCTCTCACTGACTGCCTCCGCAAGTCCGTCAACCGATGCCTCCTCTGCCACATGGAGCTCCAAAGATGCTCCCTGTTTCTTTAATTCCTGTAATACCGTCTCCCTTGTCGGGTTCCCGATACACCAAATCTGACATTCCGCAGGCAGACTTCTGCCGGACTTCCGCAGTTCGTCAAAGAACGCACGCACACCGGAGGAACTGAAAAATGCAAGATCCGTCAGTTCTGTGAGTCTTGCAAAATCCCCGCAGCGCTTCTGTATCACGTCATAGATGACACACTCCGTCAGCTTTATATCCGCCTCCCTTAAGCGCTCTGCGGTACGCTTATCCGCCTGTGCGGCATGCGGGAATAAAATGGCTGTCTTACGGCACATCCGGACAAATTCGTTTGCAAACGTCTCCGTATCCGCATGTGACGGCATAAAATCTGCATGAATGCCATGAGAAAGCAACGCCTCTCTGGTTCCTTTTCCGATAACAGCAAAGCGGCATGCAGAGAGCACGCGCAGATCGGTCTGCTGTTCCCGCAACGCTTCAAAAAAAAGCTCAACTGCCTGTTTGCTTGTCAGATAGATCCAGTCATAGGATGCCAGCCGCTGCACTTCGGCAAGCAGCCGGTCGTATCCTTCCAGCCGCTTCGTCTGCATGACGATGAGCGGCACGGTCGCAAACGGCGCATAACTGCCCCTTTTCTCCTGCATGCGCTCCGAAAAAGCGGACAGTGTTGCCTCCGTTCCTACGACACCGCAACGTCTCATAAAAGCAGCTTCCTGCCCTGTGGCACGATGTTGCAGCATGTTTCCTGCCGCACCTGGCGCATTCTCTCTGCAAGCCGCCCGGCAGCGAAAATCAAACGCCGCCGTCTCCCCAATAACAATAATTACCGGAGATACCAGTCCTTCCGCCCGTACGCGCTCTGCTATATCCGCAAGCGTTCCACGCACGATCCGCGTAAAAGGCGTTGCTCCCTCCGCAATCACTGCCGCCGGAGTATCAGGCGCTTTTTTGTATTTCAAAAGCTGTCCGGTAATCTGCTCGATATGGGCAAGTCCCATCAGAAAGACAAGCGTCCCGGAGAGCTGCGCCAGCGCCTCATAATCCTCTGTGATCGTATCTGTGCCGTCCTCCTTCGTATGTCCCGTAATCACGTGAAAGCTGCGCGCGATCCCGCGATGTGTCACCGGGATTCCCACCAGTTCGGGGACTGCAACCGCGGACGACACGCCCGGAATTACCTCGTACGCGATCCCCGTCTGCATCAGCGCCTGTATTTCCTCGCCGCCTCTGCCGAACACAAACGGATCCCCGCCCTTTAACCGGACAACATCCTCATATCGTGTGGCATAGTCGACCAGCACGCGGTTAATCTCCTCCTGCTTCATGGTGTGTGCCCCCGGCTTTTTCCCGACATATACACACACGCAATCCTCGCGGACAGCGGACAGCAGTTCCTCCGACGCCAGTCTGTCGTAAATGACGACATCACATTTTTTTAACTTTTCCAGTCCCTTTACCGTTATATAGCCTGCGTCACCGGGGCCTGCCCCGATCAGTGTCACCATTCCCATAGAACCCTCATTTCATCTGTGTTATCAGCTTTTCTGCAAGCTCCTTCCAATACTCCAGCGCAGATGTGTCCCGCTGCTTTACAACCCTGCCATCGATGTCACGCATCAGCGACAACATGACATTCACTTTTTCCGGGGAACCACACAGCCTTGCATACACACCGACCGCTTCATGGCAGTCTGCCTGCAGTCTCTCTAACACAAACCGTTCCATGGCAAGCGCCTGTGCCGCCTCGTTGTCGGTCATCTTCTCATAAAACGCAAGATCCTCCTTCCTGCCCTCAATGACGATGATTCCCTGTCCGCCCGCCGGCACCATCTCTTCCTCCGTAAAATACCGGTAGGATAGATCGCTCTCCCGGTCAAGTCCCAGGCGCTTAAATCCCGCAGCTGCAAGTATGATGCCGTCGCATTCCCCTGCTCTAAGCTTTTCCATGCGCGTCGGCACATTTCCGCGCAGAGAGCGGCAGACGGCATCGGGATACCATTCCCTGACCTGCGCCTGTCTTCTCATGCTTCCGGTTCCGATAACGTGTGGTGTATCTGTGCCATCCGCTCTCGTGAGAAGGACGTCTCTTGCGTCCTCCCGCGGCAGTACACAGACTGCTGCAAGTCCATCTGCCAGTTCCGTCGGAAGATCCTTTGCGGAATGTACCGCACAATCCAGTGTGCCGTCTGAAATTGCCTGCTCAAACTCGCTGACAAACACAGCCTTCCCGCCAAAATCGACGAGCGGCCGGTCGAGAATCTTATCCCCCGTCGTCCGGATGATTACTTTTTCGCACTCCACGTCCGGGTAACATTCTTTTACGCGTCTTATAAACAGCTCCGTCTGCGCCAGTGCCAGCTGGCTTCCTCTGGTACCGATCCGCAGCTTTACCGGTATCTGTGGCATATCGCTCATCTCCCGCTCTCCTCCCCGTTGTTTTTGTTGTTTTCCAGACGGTCACACCCTCCGGCTGCACGCCCTGCCGCCCTGTGCTCTGGTATGGCATCATCGCCGAGCAGTTCCGCAAGCATTGCCTCAAAGAGCTTTTTCCGTTCTGCCCCATCCGGTACACGCGCTAAGATCTCTTCCCGGCAGGCTCCTAAGAGTTCTGCCGCCCTGCCGTACTCCTCCGGAATCACAGGTTCCAGTTCCCGCCGGATGCGCGCCGCAAGCGCCGGGCTCTGACCGCTGGTAGAAATGCCGACCACCACATCTCCCTGCCGCACAATCGCAGGGAAGAAAAAGGTACAGAGTTCCTTCACGTCGACCACATTTACGGGAACTCCCGCCTGCCGGCACGATTCGGACACCTGGCGGTTCACGTCATTGTGATTGGTCGCCGCCACGACCAGTGTACTGTCCGCAAGCATTTTTTCCCATTCTTCCCCGGCCTGAAAACGCGCGCACAGCCAGTGGATCTCGCCGCGCTCTGCCATCTTTTCCAGCGGCGCAATCACTTCCGGTGAGATCACACACACCCTGGCTCCAAATGACCGCAGCTGTCTTACTTTTCCCTCCGCAACCCTGCCGCCGCCAATCACGATACATTCCTTTTGTTCCAGATCTATATATAGCGGAAAATAAGCCATAACTTCCTCCCTCGCACCGGCGCTATTTCTGTACATCCGCCTGCTCTGACGCGTCCACCTGTTCCAGCGCGTCCATCACTGCCCGCAGCTGCTCCGCAGTCAGCTGGTCTTTCAGCTTATAAAATACCGTCCCGAAAGGCCGCGCTTTCCATCTGGCAAAAATACTGCCATCTTTTTCCATAAAATCGGACATACGGATACTCTTTTTTGTCTCCTCAAGCTTCTCTGCAAGAATCAGTTCTGCCTTGTCCGTCTCCCTTAACTTGATCGCATTGTTGTCCGAAGCCGCCCGCTTAAAATCGTCAATATCAGTAAGCACACATCCATTGATTTCTGCAACCTTCCGGTCAATATCCCGCGGCACCGCCATATCGACAAAAAGTCTCGGCTTTACTGTATGTATGGCATCTGCCGTCTCTTTTGCCAGAAATGTGTAATGCGGCCCTGTCGTCGCACTGACGATGACATCTGCCTCATCCACATACTGATAGCGGTCTGTAAAATCCACCATGGCAATCTCCATATTTAAGAACCTGCCGTCAAATCCGCTGTGATGTCTGCTGGTTCCCGTCAGCTGTGTGATTCCCTTGCTGTAAAGATTCTTTGCCAGAATACTGCCAATCTGACCGGTAATCCCCACAATGAGAACCCGGCTGCCGCCGTGCTCCTGCAAAAAGGTCTCAATCCGGTTTGCAGCAATCGTCCCCATCGACACCGGTGTCTTAGAGAGCAGGGTATTCGTCTTCACACTCTTTGCACCGCTCATCGCTCCCTGAAAGGCAATATTGATCTCATTGCAGACTACCCCCGCTTCCTTTGCCAGAAGGTAGCCGTCCTTGACCTGCCGCAGAATCTCATCCTCCCCGAGCACCATCGAATCCAGTCCGCATGTCACGTGGAATAGATGCCGCAGCGCAGCATCCCCGCTGTAAACATAGATCTGACCTAACATCTCACTCTCTGCAATCTGCTTCTCTGCCGCCAGTTCCCGCTCCACTGTGCAAATCTGCTCTGCATCATCCGCCGTTCCGCAAAAATAGAGCTCACTGCGGTTACAGGTAGAGACAATGACCGATCCCGAGATTCCTGCTGCATTGCGCAGTCTCTGATGAAATGCCTGCTGTTCTTCTGTGGAAAATGCATAGCGCTCCCGCACTTCCAATGGTACTTTTTTATAATTTACTCCGATGCAATTCATGATATCCCTTGCTCCGTATCCTGTATTCATAACGATTTATCGGGCAGACCCACAGTCTGAACGATAGATCACTTTCCAGTTTATCACATTGTTGCATCAAACTCTACTATTTTCCTATGAAAAATGTGTAATGCGCTTTGCCTCATTTAGCATCTCAATCAGCTAATCGAAACATCGCATATCCGGGTCAAAGTAATAATAATTTTTTGTCCCCTCTTTTCGTACTTTCAGCAGACCGGCATCCTTTAATATCTGAAGATGATGGGAGACAGCAGGACGCGACAGGTTCGTTTTCTCTGTGATCTCACCGACCCGCACACCGCTGCACTGTCCCATCTGCATCATTTCCAGTATCAGATGCTGACGGTTCTCGTCCCCCAGTGCAATGAGCACCTTCTGACAGGCGGCAAATTTCTCCGCCAGCTCACGTATCTCTGCCTTCCTATCCATCTCCATGTCCGTCTCCTTTACTTTACCGCATGACCGGATGCCAGTTCAAAGTGGCACTTTACAATTCCAAGATCCAGCTTCGTGTAAAATCCGGTTCCGGCTGTGATCTTTGCCGTATCTCCCTCCAGCGCAATCGAAAACTTCTGCTGGTTCATGGCAGTCGGTGCAAGCATTGCCGCCTTTACCCCGGTCTGATACCACTCCGGCGCATCCGCTGAAATCACGGCCAGCTGTTCTGCGGGTTTGCTTTTGTGCTCCACACCCTGCTTCTCACCATAACCGAGTGAAATGATAATGGCTTCCTTTTCTCCCTTTCCTACGACAGCTGCACTTTTTCCGTGTGTCATGGCTACCCAGCAGGTGTTCAGTCCCAGTTCCTGTGCTTTAAGCACCAGCTTCTCCCCATAATAGCCAGCTTTTTCATCCAGATCTTTTCCCTTTAATCCCACAACGGAAATATAGTTTGCCACGCCGGAAAACTTTCCATAATGTGCCATCATACTGTCAAAGCATTTGGGCTCGTCGTAGATCATCTGCATCTTTAACCCGCTTTCTTCATTGCAGGCCTGGCAAAATGCATCCAGCTGTGCCCTCTTCTCTGTCTCAATCTTCCTGTCTGTATACTGACGCACACTGTGGCGCGCACGCATAAGTTCCATCATATCCATTTGTATTACCTCCATTGGTTTTAGTATTTGAACGAATTATATCACATATTTTTCTAAAAAGAACATTCGTAAAGAAAATCGAGACGAATGGCAAAGCTTTCCCGCCATTCATAGAGATTTTTCCCTGGCTATGCCAGCTTTAATCTGACCGCACATGACCGCACGTATATCTACCGTGGGGAAAAGATCGACTGGGAGAACCTCTCTGCATACTGTTCCAGAAGCTGATCGATCTTAAGCTGGATACTCTCTGGGAATGTGCCGGTATCTCCCGGCACAATCTTCAGCCAGAAGTCCAGATTGCAGTAGTCTGCCCGCCCTTTTTTTCTCTCCTGCTTCTGTGCAATCCTGATCTTAACCTGTACCCTCCGCTGCTCAAACAGCGGTACGATGACATAGTACATCCGGTCATCCCGAAACGACAGGTAGCCAAGTTCCTGTCCCTTCTCCGTCTGCAAGTACAGACGATGTCTGCGCACAGACGCCGGATAAAGCGTCATTCCTGCCGGTGTTCTTACCGCCCCTGCCGTAAGTTCCAGCATGGCAGGGATGGAAAAAATGCCTGCATCCTCTTTCTCCTCCGGTGTCACAAGTGTGCGCAGTGCTGCTGTGCCATCGATGAACTGCTGTGCCAGCAAATATGCCAGCTCTCCCTGCACTGCCAGCCGCCCGTCCGGCAGGCATTCCCGCCCCTTTTCCCGGTCGATGGCATCCAGCAATTCCTTACTGCATGTAAACATACTTTTCAAGAACAGCGGGAAATCTTCCTCCGGCGTCCAGAGATATTTTCCTTCTGCCGCCACAAAGGTTCCCAGTATTTCGCCTTCTGCGCCCTCCGCATAATGGTAGATCTTCCGCACGGTGTAGGCATATTCGTTCACCGGAGCATCCCATTGGGGCGGCTGCTGTTTCTTTTTTGCCGCTGTCCTGCTTCTCTTTGGTACATCCGCAGCTTCTCTCTTATATAATACGGCATACGCCTCATTGATCTCCTGCGCTGTATAGCGGTAGAGGGCATTCTCCGCCACTCCGGCATCCGGATGCACAAGATGCATCAGCTTTCTATATTTCTTTTTTACTTCTTTGCGGTCTGCATCCTCGTCAATTCCGAGGATTCGACATGCCTGTGTTCTTGTCATCCTCTGCCACCGTCACAATTATTATGATAGATATATTCCAGTTCCAGTATTTCTACTGATCATATTCGCATACATACCCTAGATTTCCAGCATAATACGGGGCTACCGAAATAACATCATAATTAACATCATTTAAGTAAAACTCATCCTCTGATTTTCGATAAAATAATGTTGGACACCCCTCCATTATATGTTCTCCATCATCAAGTATTGTGTAATAACTAGGTTCTCCCTCCAGCCAGTGGGTCTCTTCTGAATAGTCCGTAACCGTTCCAAGCCAAAAAATAATATTTTCCTTATTTTCATTTACTATCTGCGCAGTGATTTTCTGAAATTCTTCCTCTGAAGAAATAACTACTAAATATCCGCCCTTTTCCTCACACAAACTTTGAGCCTCGCCCCATGTACAATCCTCTTTTATCAGCTCATATCTGTGCGCCGAACTATCTCCACTTTCCAAAAATGCTACCATTTCATTCAACGAAAAATATATTTGAGGACTAACCGCATTGTCTTCATTATAAATACGCCTTAAACTTTCATTGTACTCATCTTTTGTAACTATCTTTCCGTCCCATACATAATCTTTGCAAAGAGGTCTCCCCGTCTCCTCATCCCTCTCCGGATTCGCTTCATTTTCAAATCCACTATATTCACCATTCACTATATTTACCCATTTTCCATTTACAATTTTATAAATGCGATCATAATAATATCCCATATGTCCAGCAGAATTATTAATAATATTGGAT
>ERZ1034873.429-NODE-429-length-23593-cov-81.752443_pt1 | contig 23593 bp, 19 predicted proteins | sample MGYA00520689_ERZ1034873 | MGnify/ENA primary metagenome ERZ1034873 (study PRJEB33766, sample SAMN09781722) | gut metagenome | biome: gut microbiome | host: Homo sapiens | place: Madagascar | study: EMG produced TPA metagenomics assembly of the PRJNA485056 data...
TCAGCTATGTCGATTAAATACTTTTGTCCTAAAAAGGAAAAATTTTTTCCAAGAGGTCTACAATACTAGATTACCCGATCGGTTCCGCGTAAAAAAATTAGCCCCTTACCTTGTGAGTAAGGGGCTTTTCTTATTTATTGTATTCTTTGTTACATTTCTTAACTGCGCTTTCAATGAAGCTGTTTAGTTCATCAGTGATAGCATAACCAAGTGCTTTGAGTTGATCCTCAACGTACTTCTTACGAATAACACCAGTGGGGTCATCTGCCTTGTAGAGTTGATCCGCCGCAGTTACGAAGTTCTCGATTAATAGTAGAACTTTTGCGGTTCCCTCTGAACCAATCTTAGCATCTAGCCAAGCCTTGATTTTAGGGACTAGGTAAGCAAATAGTGCGACAACAGCTGCCGCGAGAATTTTACCTACGATTGCAATAATTTCATCCATGAAATTTTCCTCCTTTATATTTTATACACGAGTAAATGAGATTTTGCTGAGGTCAATAGTAAAAACAGCTCTAGCAGGAGTTGCAGTAAAGGCAGTTGTATTAGCTAACATAGGCGCGCTATTATACGGACTTATGCTTAGTCTCCATGAGTCATTTACTGTACTTTTATGAGAAGAACACATAACAATATCTTTATAAGGAGTTCCAAATGCCAATTTATTAATATCGGCTTTACTAACTTTATTTTTTCCTGTATATTCAACAACATCACTGCGCTGTTTAACGTATGCTGTCTTTTTATATTATCCTTCTTTCGGCATGTTCAGTTTCTCTAAATATGCCGCCAAATACTTCTCTGGGCTAGACTGCTCTCCTACTATACTTTTTACTGCTCGAAGTGTATCGATTTCAGTAATGTATTCATCTTCACCAACGCAAATCACTGTTTCGTTTTCGTAGTTAAAGTTTTTGATAGCCTTTGCTATTCTTTCGTCCTTACAGATTTCTCCTGCCTTTACAACATAGCCTGTATACATTTTTGTTTCCTCCTTTTAATTTATATCGGTTGATACTCCATTTTTAATAATGGCTGCGGGTTGTTTACTGAACCCAGATGCAGATTGATAGTACACTTCATCTACACCAAAGTCAAGGGTAGTTAGTTTATCTGAATACATTTCAGTAACGTTTGAGGATAAACTGGGGGATACTACTACGGTTTTGTTTCCAAATTTACTTGTGCTTATCCTAAATTTGGCTATCTTTTTTACGCCATATCCATAGGAGCCCGAATGATACCCACCACCAAAAACATAGGCAATCCCATTTACTACAGCAGCACCACCCCAATAAGAATTGTTTGTTGTATAGTTAAGTGCGCCTTCTGTTACATTTACTTCACCAGTTAGTAGGTTATACGCATATATGTTATTGTTTACCTATGAGGTTGATCCTCCACCGATGCTATAAATAGTATCAAGAAACCTGCACAATCCTGTAGGAGCATTACTACTGTTACGATTGTTTATATATTCTGTGGGGGAAACAACAGTCATTACGTTAGTAGACAAATCAAATTTTGCTTTTATAATAGCGCCAGAAATAAACCACAATACCTGGCCCACCAAGGTAGAAAAGCCGCTGCCATAATTTGAGTTTAAGAGTTGGCCACTTTCCTGCCATACGATCGTAGTTGTTTGTGTTTCAATGTCTAACTTTAACACAAATGATGAGTTTGATGTATTATAAGCGCATATGTATAAAAAATCCCCCGCCTTAACAACACCTGTATATTTGTAAGGATATATATTTTTATATGTTTCTGTATTTGTTTCTGTATCATACATGAATTGTAACATAGAGGACGTAGAATTATTCGTCCAGTAATATATTACCTTTCCTATGACAATGGAGTTTCTTGATGAAAGTTCATGACCCGCAGTACTAACCGGGTGACTTAAATTCTTGGAGGTTACAGTTTCAGTTTCTGTGTCAAAAATTTGAACGGTTTCAGCAGCAAAATTGGAGCCTCCAGGACGAGTATAACCAGCTACATTATAAATTTTTCCATCTACAGCGGCACAGGCCTGTTGATAAACGGTTGTATTTAACTCTTGTCCTAGCACAGTGGTTTCTCCATCAGGTAAATAAAAGCTAGGCTTTATAAGCACATTTTCAACTTCGTCCTTTGCTCGCTTAATCCAAAGACCGTTTTGTTTATTTGGTTGTGTTGTAGAGCAAAAAACATTTAATCCATTATTCCCTCCTCCTCCAATCAGGAGAGGGTTGCCATAAATTGTACTCATTTAAATTTCCTCCTTTTACTGCGGGACCGCATTAGCTTGCAGCCAAGTTAACAGCTCACCCGCTGGTGCGGTTTCGAAAACAACTGTGCGATAGGCTTGATTATCCCAAGACCCTTCTGAATACGTAGTAACGCCATTAGTCCCTCCGTAATATAGCTCATTTACTCCATCTATTATTTCTATGCTAGTAAATTGAATATTATTAGAAGTAAAGTTTATGGTTTGTTTCCATAAACTAGTAGTTGGGAAAACAACAGATTGAGTATTAGGAGTTTCATTAATCACCCAAGTTTTACTTACTGGCACCTCTGCTTGCGGAACCGCATTGTTAAGTAACCATGTAAGCATAGCGCCAGTTGGGATAGCGGTAAATGTTAAAACTTGCTCAGAGGTTGTTATGCTACAAGAAGTATTACCAGATGGATAACGAATAGTTGAAGTAGGCGTCTGCTGGTACCTTTTACTACTGCCAGTTCCTAAAGTTACTGGTGTTGTACTGCCAAGAGCTGATAAATGCATACGTGTTTCTGTATAAGAGTTTATATTTCCTTGTCTTCGTTCTGTACCTCTATAATATGTTCCAGAAACAGAGATTTCATTATATTGAGTTCCACTAAATGTAAAACTTACATTTTGTATTAATGGACGACATGAGTTTTTAGGAATCTGTTTGCCTGCATTAGCTGTACTTGCCGGATATGTGGTTGTGGTACTACAAAGTATGCTTGGATTCAACTTCCAATTCAAGCAATCAGACTTAATTGCATTGGTAACAAACCAATCATAAAATGCTAAATTGTCTGTTCCATCAAAAGGAAATGCAAATGTTACTATTCGATAAACTGCATCTGACCACGAAGTAGTTTTAACTGTTGTTGTTCCATACTTAATGCTAGAGCTATCTCCATTCACAAAATCAAAATTTTCAAATGGACTACCGTTTGATACGCACCTCACATTGACGCTAGTATTATTAAGTGAAGTTGGCCAGGCCATTAGCGTGTTATTAAATACCCAAGTACCTTCTAACGTAGCACTATATCGTAGTAGTTTTCCATCCCGCATATAGAACTTACCATCTTTTGATAAAAATTTAGCCATTTAGGAAATCACCTCCGTGGTTTTAGTGAAAAGAATTTTAGAGAGGTCAATTTGGAAGGCAGGACGAATCTTTTGTCTACCACTGTATCTGCCTGCAGAGAACTCCCCCTGTAGGTCTTTAACACGACATACATTTGATTTCGTCCTTCCATCATCTGCTATTGCAGATCGCAACCACAAAGGAGAAGCCCCGGTATCCGGAGATGTTTCGGTATTCCAAAACGTTTTCCAGATATTGACATTTCGTAAAATAGCAGTTTTATCAATTCTCATGTTTTCATCACTCAGGTAATCAATAACTTCTTGAACACTAAGAGCATAAACGTATCTAGTCCCAATCATTAATTCGGTAGCTGCGTATTTACCCGCAACGCAATTCTCTGTTCCAGGTACAGTCGTGCCACAGGTACCAGTGTAAATAGGGCTGCCCTGATCGAATGCATTTAAATACCACGCATCTTGTGTGATTATTTTAGGAACAATAGCTTTTTTTGAAATATCGTTTAATGTATTATACCAAGTAGTATTAAAATATGTATCTAAGGCACTATCTGCATATTGTAGAACAGTCAAAGTGCCCATCGTACAAGTAGTTCCATCATTCCAATTTTGATCATAGTCGATATCGCTCATACCTAACACTTTAGCAACTTTGCCATCTATACTTAATACCCTATAAGTTTTATTCCCATTGTCATCTAAATCCATATTAATCAATTCACCTTTAATTGGATAGTCAATAGCGGTCACAACACTCCCACTCAAGGTGATTATTTTATTATTTAATTTTAATATACTCAAAGGATTGTCTCCTTTCATTTATTAATACACGTTATTATAAGTGACTTGAACAGTCAAATCCACACTTGGTTTACCACCTTTTGCTACTGCTGTGAAAGTACCATCAACATTTTTAATTGTTAAATAACCTACATTATCTGCAACAAGTTGATCGTAGAGTTCTTCTGAGGGTTGAATATCTACTTTAGTATTTGTTCCAATTATTCCGGTTGATGATGGCAATAGACTTGTTACTACTTGTGTATAAGGATCAGAACCTGTCCAAGACGCAGCAGGGATAGTAATAGTGGTAACACCATCACAAACAGCTCCTTTAAAGCTAGGTGTTGTCCAAGCATCTCCGCTCATTAGTACAATAACACTAAACAACCCATTATCTGTTGGGGTAAAACTATAAAATTTAAAAGCTGTTTTACCTACTTTTTGTCCTAGAGAATATTGGCGGTTTTGATAGTTAAATTTAACAAGTTTATTTGTGTTATATGCTTCAGTTACGTTGTCAAAGGGGGTTTCTCCATACGTTGCCCAAAATACTTCTTGTGGTAAATCAACTAACTCTACTTCTGTTTCATCCGCAGCTGTAATATTGCCTGCACCATCACCTTTGAGGACTCCGTTTGCAGTGATTTTACTCTGTGCGCCAATATCAGAAGGAACAAGGGGATCACTTCCTCCTGTTTTGTGCGTATCTGCATGAATAGCTGGGAATGCTCTTGCCAGTCCAACAAGTACACTTGAAACAGTATATTCAAAGCCACTATTAGTTTGTGTTTGACTACACTGAATTCTAATGCAGTATGGGCAAGAAATATTGTTTGTTTCTTCTTCTCCCATTTGGATAAGCTTATCAGAAACAAAATCGAAAATATACATTGCCCCATTATTATCTATTGCCGCTGATAAGAAAAATGGTACCTTACCCGCAAGTGATGTTTCAGGATTTGGGACAGCTTTTATAGCAATAACTTTACCTGCATTATAAGCCTGTACAACTTCTGTCATATTTGTTATGGTATCTTTTGTTGGTGTATCTCCTGTATAGTTTACATAGACTATTTCAGTATCATAATCTTTTCCAGCAACGGCCGCAGTTACACCGCCATTGCCATCGCCTTTAAGCAACCCGCTCGCAGTAATCTTCGCTTGCCCGCCAATATCTCCCAGCACATTTGCTGGGGCTCTCTTATAAATCCAACCAGAACTATCAACAGTAGCAAAATTACCAGCTTTATCTCTAGCCGCAGTAGTCTTTAACCAAGTTCCTTCAATGTAACCATTTGTACCAATACTTGAAGAACCAACCTTTAAGTCACCTGTCATAGTATCGCCAGATAGGTTCACTTTCTCTTGACCTGTTAAAATACATTTAACTGCCATTTACATTCTCCTTTCTAAATAAAAAAATTAGGGAAGGACATACCCATCCTTCCCTAATCAAAACTTTTTTCAATTAGAGAATATCTTATCCTCTAATATATTTAAAAAATCTTCTATATCAATTATCTTATTTTGTCCAAAAATTTTTATTGATGGTCAGTCACAACAATACTTAAATCTGCACTAGGCTTTTCTTTAGCAATCACCACAAGAGTTTTATTTTCTACATCCGCTTCAATAGACTCTAATAATGCAAAATTTATCAAACTTGTTTCTACCGCAGGACTGATTACAGGTGGAACATTGCCTTCTCGCCCGCACACTAGCGAATCAAGAATAACACTTTGCTTTTGCTTACCTTCAACTTCAGTCCAATTAGCAAGAGGAAGAATTACTATCATAGCAACTGCTTTATCAATACTTAAATTAGTACGTGCGGTTTTGGTATCGCTAGCACCAGTTCCACCATTAGCAACGCCTATAGTTTCATCCTTAGTAAGAATTTTATCTGCGGTTAGCTCTTCGTCAACGCCTTTTTTTAGCGCTCCTGCAATATCAGCTTCTTCTGCATTTAAACAAATTCGCTCATTTGCAGTATCTACAAACATTTTACCATTGTCTGTTAAAAAATAATTTCTACCTTCTTGAATGGGAATTGTAGTATTCAATTCCTTTTCAGTTCCATGAAATTGTTTAAATAATGCCATTTACTCAATTCCCTCCAATCTTTCCAATTGTCAAAGCATTTTCTAATACTACTAACCTAGTCTCCAGCGCATTAACATACTCTGCACTATAAACTTTAGAACTAGCTGTAGCATCTTCCACTTTAGTATTTATAATAGCGCCGCCCATGCCGCCAGAGAGTTGTACTCTTTGCCATGCCGCGTCAATCTTAAAATACCAATAAGAAACAACATCATTTTCAGCTTTTTCATATGTTACTGCAATTAATTCTCCTACTTGCGGATTTCGACCACGCGCAGTCAGTTCTGCGCCCACCGCCGCGAGAGTATCCTCCGCAACTTGTGCTGGAGTAATAGTCTCAGTCGCAATAATATTTAAAGGATTACCAATCGGGCCTTGCGGGCCTCGGATGTTCACTGTGGTAGGATTAGCCAATTCACCACCACTATTATTAGTCCAATTTAAATTACCATCAGAATCGACGGTAGGCAAGAAATAATAACCCCTAGGGCCTTGCGGGCCTTGCTTACCTACTAAGTTATGAAAAGATAAACTATACTTCGCACTATGATAATCAGTAGAACCAGAGTGTATTTCTACATCTGGAGCAGCAGTTTCACTACTACCATTATCAACCGTAACGCTAGTAATCTGTATTGTACCACCATCACCCTTGGGGCCTTTAATGTTTACTGTATCAGGATTAGTCAGTTTACCATTATTACTCCAACTTAATTCACCTGTGGCAGAAACAGAAGGAGTAAAATAATAGCCTTTCTCACCCTTTTCTCCTTGCTTACCTACAATATGACTAAATGCTAAATTAAAACTTCTGTTCTCTGGGGTGCCGCCTGGTGTTACTACACATTTTGGCGCTCCAGTATCAATACTTGTATCATCAATCTCCGCAGTCATCGCAGAAATAACACCAGGATTGCCTTTGAGATTCTTAAACTTAAATATAATATCAGCATTGCTCTTATCGCCGGTAGTTTCCACGGTCACTCCTGGGGTTCCCACATTAGTGTCAACAGTCGCAGTAACACTTTTAATCGTGCCAGTTGAACCTTTAGACCCATTTTTAACAGCAATAGGTCCAACTTTAGTACCATCAGATTTAACAAATGTAATAGAATTTGTACCACCATCCTCACTTGAAGCGGTTTCTTCTACATTAGTAATGTCAATGCCGTTTTTAATATTATAGCTTTCAGTGCCAGTGGAGCCATTAGAATATTTTACCTTGAAGGTATTATTGCCGCCACTTGCTGTAGAAGGGGTGTACTCAATTCCCGCAAAACTAACACCAGTATCACCTTTCTAACCTTTAATGCTTTTTTTTGTAGGCTCAGGCAAATTACCATCATTAGTCCAGCTAATTACTCCATCATCAGAAACAGATGGAGTAAATGTTACACCACGAGGGATCTTAGTCTGGAATGATAGTTCATTCCCTAGAGTACCACCATACACTGGAGTGGCACTTGCTGCAACAGTAGGAGCTACTGATTCAGTAGTATTCGCGATTCCCGCTACTAAACTAGCTGGCATCTTTAATCCAACTTTGGGATTAGCAAGAGAAGAAGAATCTATGCTCAGTTGCGGCGCTTCACCGAATGGAAGACTAGATTCAATGCTCCCCGCCGCAAACTTGGGATAACTGCTAGCCACAGATACGATTTCTCTATAGTTATAACCATTATTCCATTCTTTTTTCCACAGTGTCGCATTATATGAAATATCGCCATCTGCCGTGAGATTTGCCGCAAATTCTGACGAGTTAGGGTCACCATATGAAATTAATACATAGTCACCCGCATAAATAATGCTGTCATTTCCTAGCACCACATCTGCGTCCATCGCAGCCTTGTTGGGGAAGACTTTCGCAATGGTAAAATCTTTGCCAGCAGGCCCGCCATAAAAGGAAAGCATACTCATATACACTCACCTCACTTGTTATAGATAAAGTCAATAATCACATTTTGTAACTCTTGACCTGTCTTAAATTTAATTTTTTCAATAATAATATCGTCATCAAGCTCATAAATGCCAGTGTTTCCAACTTGAATATCTCTACCATCAATAATCATTTTAGTATGCGGCGGTGCTTGCACACCGAGCTTAGTGACCTTCGCACTACGGTAGGAAACCCCTTCCGCAAATTGTCCAAATAAGTCACTCGTCATATCTAGATCACCTGTGCCCGCAACTACTATACCATTCTTGTTGGTAGAAACTTCTGATTCTCTATTATGATAGTCTTGCAAACGATATACAATTTGTCCTATTTGCATAACTTAACCTCCTTATACTCTAGTTAAAGCCTGTGTCATTGTAATTGACATAGTGCCATTATATGTTAAAGGTAATGAATATTGTGTAATTACATAATTTCCTTGGATACCATTTTCACGATTTTCAAGATAAATCATATTATTAGGTTCATACCAATATCTTGGTAAGCAAGAGATAGAAATAGTGGTGTTGTAAACCAAATATTGATACAATAGATTTCTAATCTCATCAAACGCAGACGATCCAGTGGAACTGTGCACAAAGCTAGATTCTACTTGCGGCGAAAGTTGAAAAAGATAATTAGTCTCATTTGCCGCGCAATATTCACGAACTACAGCTGCATAGTTTGCGGTAATCCAATTTTTCATATTTTCTGTGCATTGATATGTTTCGTCTCTATTGATAAGTAACAATTTACCCTGACTAACTGCCGCAGCTTTGATGTAAGACATATCTTGCCATACTGTCCAGGTAGTTCCATCTTCTGTTACCAATGAAGCATGACCATTATCAAAACTATATAACTTATCTTTGTATTCAACTAAAATCTAGGAATATTGTTTTTCAGGTAAAATAACAAATTCCCAATTTTTACCATCTGCTGAAGTTATTACACAATCTCGTCCATAAGCAGTTGCAATAAACTTGCCTTTAAAATAAGTTATCTTATTCCAGAGACAAGAAGTTGTAGTACCAGGCCGAACAGAAGGAACAGAGATACTCTCCCAGGCTAATCCATCTGTAGAATACATAAAACCAGAATCGTTAGATCTCGCAATATAAATCCCATTACCATAGACAAAAGAACCCCAATCATTTTTCCATCGACTAGGCAAAACATCTGATGTTATAATCCAAGAAATGCCATCATAAGAATAAACAATCTTAAAAGATGAGCCTGAGCCAGTAAATCCTAAAAACTTATCATTACAATAAGCTATATTAAGAACGTTGAAACCTACGTTATAAGACCCTGTTTTCCAGCTTGCGCCGCCATTATCAGAATAATATGACCTCTTATTAGTATTATCTATTGCTACCATTCGCGTATTAGAGCATCCTACTGCATCAAAGCCATATAAAACCCTAGCAGGAATCCAATCAGTGCCATTAGAAGAATATCCTTTTTGAGAAACATCTCTCCAACTAAAAGTAGCAAATCCACGATTATTACCAAGACACGAAGTAGCTCCTGCCAATGTCCCAGTAAACTTAAGAGCGGGAGCTTCAATCTCAAGTAACTCAGCTACTTTCTGGTAGTCAGGAATAAAAACAATAGGAGGAATCTCTTTGGTAAATAATATCTTAATATTATCATTATTTACCACTTTCATGCGGCGACCGATCTGCGACACCGCATACTTGCCCACTTCACTAGTAGTATCAATAAAGTCTATCCAGAAAACCAAGCCAGCAGGGTCTTCTCTCACACTAGGATTCCAATGGTTATATTCAGGATAATCTGGGCACGTCCAGTCTTTATTATCTGGATCATAGAGCAGTCTCCAGAAAGCTAACATTTCCGCGTCGTAGGGCTCAGTAGATTGTGCTTGTACTTGACGCTCTAAGGCATTGCGATAGATCTCTTCCCGCCACTCCTCACAAGGGCTCGCCACAAGTTCTTTAGCGCCAGCTGGTTTTGTGCTTGTATCAGTATACAAGTAATTAATCACATCACCCGTATCATCAACTACTGACCACATATATTTCTTACACTTGTTGAGAATAGGTTTTTCATCAATTACCAAACGATAATGAATATCTACTCCGCTATCATTTTTCCCCCAAACCACAAAATCATTCTTAATATCTTCGTATCTAGGGCTACGAGTTAGAGATACCAGCGTATCAGAGTCTTTAATCTCATAAGCAGCCTCAGTAGAATAAGACTGAATATAATCTTGCGGGACGAGGTAAGCGAGGGGACTAACCGTATTTAGATAATTTTTCTTCTCCTGGAAGATGAACCGTCCATCTAAATCAAAAAAGTATTCATAATTTCCTAAAATCTAACAAATTTTTTCAAGTAAATTAACTACTGTAGCTCCAGCTGCAAGCACTAATTCTCCAGGATAAGTAAATGCGGTAAATTCATATCCCACATCTTGTCCATAAGTATATTTTTGTTTGTGAACCGCATCTTCAGTATAAGAGAATGAAGCATAGTTCTCCGCAAAATAAATTGGTTTACCACCAATGTATTTAATCAAGACCTTCGCAACTTTATCTAAGTCATTGATAATAATATCATGTAAAGGAATCTCGCCATAGTGATTAACTGCTTCTTGAATAATTTGATAAATCGTTGGGTAATCTATCTTATAATTTCCGTCCCCTAGATCCTCAAAGATTTCATGGAAAGTTACCGCGGTAGGCAAGGTACCACCCGCAGTTCCATCCAGTAAAGCCATCTTATCCTTGCCAGAAATATTAATCGCCCACCCTGAGGTAGACTGACTAACACTGGCACTTGATATAACATACAGTCCGCAATTAAACCAAACAACCTCATTCCCCACAAGGCGGCCAATATAGACCTTTACCTTTTTATTAATTGCAATCTCATTGTCAAGACTTTCGATATTAGCAATTTCAGGTTTTGCCACCATAGAGAGAGATAGAGTGCGGCGGACCGCCGAAGCTCCATTAGCCTAGATTGACCCGCCGGATACTCTACCTTCTATGGAGGAAAGGGGCTTCTCATCAAATGAATATGTGACGATTTTTGCGTATGTCGTTTGTATTTTTTCATTTACAAGTTTTTCAAGGAAAGCATTATCCATAATTAATTTCCTCCTTGAATGCGTCTAACTAAACGCACCTTATAGTTAATAAGCATGGGTTTATCATTGACCAAAATAATTGTGCTCAGTTTATCTTCAATTGGCTGTAAACGATATTGCGACGTACTGCCAACATAAACACTGTTCCCATCAATTTCAAGAACCGCGCCTTCGGCATTTTGTAGACTAATGGTTTCAATTCCATCAAGGGTAAAACGCATTTTCCCGTCAGAAGTGGTATAACTACCATCTTCCTGCTTAGTTAATGTAGTACCATTATTATATATTTTAGCCGCGCGAACCATAGTATCAGTTGCGATCATTTCAATTACATCTTGATTCTCGCCACCACCCGCGGTATGATTGATTTGACCCCAATCTCTGTCAATATATTGGGTATAAACTGTAGCTTCACGGACTTCTTCTAGCACTTTCTCAACAGAATAGTCTAGTAAGATAGTCGCAGTTGATTTAAGTTTAATAGATGTAATTCCACTAGTTTGCAAGCCCGCAAGTGTATATTCTTTTCCACTAGCTACATTGATTTCATTTCCATTGATTAGGAAAGTTACTATATCAGGAGTATCCGCATTATTAGCTAGTTTCAATGTTCGCAAGGCAGTTACTCTATACTTATATCCATCAATTTCTGTCTCTTGCTGTTGACGAATAATATCAAACAATTCAACAGATGGATCAAATGTTCCTGCGATTTGGCCTCGCTCTGCTTGCGCTTCTATACTAGATACATCTTGCCATTCTCCAGATCTGAGAATCCCCAGAGCTTTAAGATTAGGCAAAGTATTCTCGGCTACCTCATAAGCATTTGTAGAAAAACTATAAATCATGCGGTTGAGGCTCTGTTGTGGTGACAAAGTAGCTCCAGTTAGGGCAACAATAATATTCTTATCTGCTTCGGTAGGAGTCTTGAATAACTTATATTGTTTATCATTCAAAAATGTTTCTACCTTATGTCGAAACTTGCGTTCAATCCGCATAGATTCCGCAGTTGGATTAGTTGAGAGCGCTTCAAAATCCTTTTCCATAAAAAGATTTTCTTCATCCATATATGCAGATACTAACGCAGATAAAGGAAACTCTGCATAATAAGCGTGGCCATTATAAGCAATAGTTGGATAAGTTGATCCTAGAGTATCCATTTTTCCAGCTAACTGGGTATGCTTAAAGCTAGATAATTCGCCATTAAAGTTTAGTTTAATCTGCGTACCCCGGCCGCAGAGATAAGAGTATTCAAAATTCACCCAATGTGGCGATGGGTCTTGCGGCAATAGCAATTCACTCCGCGCATTGTTAGTTTGTTTGCGCTGAACTGCATACTTGTACTGCTTGCCGCACTCGATATAATAGTCAATAAACACCAACTCATCAGTCAATTCTTTACCAACGTAGGTAAGATAAGCAACATCATCCCACACTTGATAATTAGTATCTTCATCAGAACGCACAATAACATAGTTACCATTAAGCTCCCCTGTAGAAGTCAGTCGCACTTGAATCATTGCATTCTCAATACAAGCGATAGACGTACTATCAACAGTCACCGCAAGATTAGTAATTTGCCCTGATGTAGTTGAAATAACTTCAAAAACATAGGGCTTACTAGTCGCTTCATAACCATTATTGGAAACAATAGAAAAGGTAACTGAATATTCATCATAGTATGGGAATTGTTTGCGGAAACGGTATTGCGGCGCCGCGTTGGTAGAACTGTTATACTGGATATTTTCAGAAGTTTCTACTATTTCGCCTTCATACCATAGATCAAAACGATAAGTATCTAGATACTCAGATTCGCCAGCCGCAAATGTAGCTTCGCCATAGAAAGTCGGCATTGTTACTGTTTCACTATGAGTAGCAGAAATCTCATTTGGATCACTTGCTGTTGTTTCGCCATTGAGAATTTTAACTTGCGGTAAAGTGATAGCCTTAGTAATCATTACATTAGACCATTCAGATTTCTAGCCAGAAGTGTTTACTAATCTGGCTTGAATTTTATATAACTTACCTGCGGCCCAGTGTCCAGTTTTGAGTGTCCCCTTGTTGATAGAGAAACTTCCTGCGGTAGCAGATACAGATAAAATACCTGTCGTGTTATTAACCACATTGGTATTTGTATCTTGCGTATTCACCTTAACTTCTATGTTGGTAATATCTGTTAAAGAAGCTGCTTGCGGCAGCGTGTAATAAACTGTCAGTGCATCTTGGCTTGCCGCAAATGCAGGCTAGGTCGTTCGCAAGATTGGCGCAAATAAAACTGCCATAGACGTGCCTCCTTTATCTCATTTTTATTTCCTATATATTTTGAAAAAACAATTGAATAGATTATCTAGTTTTGTCCAAAAAAAATAAGGGCGGAAGTTAATCCGCCCTTAGTTTATGAATTATTCCATGCTATGATCGCCGCATTTAGCGCAGATTTAAGAGAAGTTGATCCATTAAAATAACTAGCCAATACTGGTTTGTTACTATTAACCTCGCCCGGTAGCGTTGTACTTCCTTCAAGCGCAGCAATGGCTTCTCTTACAGCATTAAACGTACTAGCCGTCAAAGTATTAGTAGGCTATACTGTAGAAGTTGCATTTATTTTATTTATAGCAATTACATTTGCTCTTGCATTAGCAACAGCTAGTACCTTTTCTCTTAATCTATTCCATCGTTCTGCAGTTAGGTTTGTTATAGGTAAGCCTTTAGCTATAATAGAATCATCTGTTGCGCCAGTATTTCCATCCCAATAAAATAATCCTATATTTTTTGTCCAAACCGCATAAAAATCTGTATTATCTGTTATCCAATATTTTCCATTCGGCACAGTGACCTTTCCTCCGGTTGCGGATAGTCCCCATCCATCTAGGTCACATCCAAATCGTTTAACGAGAGTAGAATAATTAGAAAAGTCAACTTGTTCAGTTGATTTAATTGATTTGCTTTTAGGGTCGGTGCCAGTTGTCCAATAACCTTTATTTGCATATATTTTATAGGTATAATTTTTTGCAAAAGAACCAATTAAAAAGGTATGGTGATTAGGTCGAAGTCCGGCCCTAAATCCATAACTATTATATACAGGAGACTAGGTAACAGATCCAGGTATCTAAACAGTTAAATAATCGCTTTGGTCTTGATAACTACTACTATCAGCTATTGCTGTAATTAAGGGAGCAGTAAAACCATTTCGATTAATTTCTTTAGTTCCATCTTTAATTACTACAATGATAGCTTGAGTTATTTCTATATAGTTAGAACTTGGCGCAAGAATTTCAGTAAAATTTATATTACTACTGATAGTTTTACTTTCAAGTAAACTGCCACCCTGTGAAGCATAACGATTTACTTGAAATGAAACTAATCCTTCGTTAGTATCACTTAATTTAAATTTAAAAGTGGCGGCATATGAGCCAATTGCGGTAAAATAAATAGTTCTATTTTCCCCTGTATAATTAATTGATTGTATTGAACTCTCTAATTTGACTATACCATTTGTAACTGTCGCAATAAGATAAGAAGTTGACCCTTCATCGTCCCCCCAATAAATATTTCCAGTCCACTACCTTGCTATGGCATTTTGTGTTAAAACTACCGATTTAATTTTTTGTTGAGTAGAATAATAAATACTATTACTACTTAAAGTAAATGTTCCATCAGTTACTTCTATGGATTCTAGCATAGAAGGAAATGTTCCAGCCAATAATTGTTTTCTAGCCCTAGCGAATAATTTTATATATCTTATACCATTACTAAGAACGTATCCATCCTTATCATCAAATGTTTTCTTTTTTGTTTCAAAACTACTATCTGTGTATTCTACAAAATAATATGTACTAGAATATCCATTCGATGGAGTAAAAGATTTTAATTTAGCATTAGTTCCTTTTCGAACAAAAGCTGTAATAGACCGATCTGGGCTAGTAACATCAACCGTCTATCCACTTTCAGTAGAATTAGAATACTCCATCGTATATTTGTCAATACCTTCGCCTGTACGAAAATATATAGCATTAGTTTCATAAGTAGGAGTAGTAGTACCTCCTCCACCTCCGCTGCCATCTTCTTTTCCATAGATGTAGATTGTTCTATCTTTAACCTTAACCGTCCAAGAAGAATTTAAAGAAAATTCACCATTAGTAACAGTACCAATTAAAGTAGGGTCTGTATGGTCAGATTTTGAATCCCAATAAATTTTACCAGACCAATTTCCATTAGGCTCAGCGTCAATAAACTCTAAAGGTGTAGTAAATGAAAATGGCCTACTGGTTCGATCTTTTTTACCATAAGATCTAAATGTTACTGATTTGACTAAAGAATCATCAAACTAAATTGCTATTGTTGACATACTATCTCACCTCTTATCCAAACACTGCTACTGGTTTAACTAGAGACGTTCCTGTTTGATCAGTGCTACCGTTTAGCCATATAACATCTGTAGCGCGTAAATATATTCGGCCTGAACCATATGTCTGCTTTTTATCTATACCACTCATAATACTACAGCAGTTACCTAAAACTAATCTACCGTTAGCATGGTTTAAAAAAATATCGCCATCACTCTCAATTACCGTATTCCCATTAGACAAAGTATTTTTTGTCATTTTCCAATTACCATTTGAGCCTCCATCCACGCCTCCTATAATTTGTCCCGTTTCTGAAAGAATTATATTTCCATTAACAGTAAGACTGCCCATAATGGTACCGCTAGAAGCATTAATTTCACCTTCAACACTAGCTCCTTTAGCAGTCATCTCTCCAGTTTTAGTAACAACAAATTTATCTCTACCAATCGAAATGGCATTATCTTTACTGCTACTTAGTATAATTGATTCTCCTGTATTAGATAAACTATCTTTTTGAATCACCCATCCACCAATAGTGCCAGACTCTGCAGAAACCTTGCCACTTACATTCGCACCAATACATTGTAAATTACCACTATAGTCTACCTTAAACTTATTGCCTATTTGAATAGCTATATCTGAATAATCATCACCATTCTTTTCCATTGAATTAACTAAATTCAATGTCATATATGCATTTTCATCTGTCCCATCAGCACCATTCTTACCAGTAATTTGTGCATTTTCACCATCAATAGTAATCTAGCCCTTGGTGCCAAATGTAGCTTTACCATCTTCTCGCAACGCAAATGTATTAATGCCATCTTTATATCCATACAAACCAGTCTTGCCTTGTGTAGAATCCTTGCCCATCACAACACCAGAAAACTGATTAGAAGTATTTTTAGTACCAGCACCAATTTGCGGCGCCAGGATAGTCCCACCTTCATTATCAATTTCTACAGAAGTACCATCCCAACTATTAATAGCCTCATTTCCATAGGGATTAAGATACATAAATACAGAGTGAAGCAAATAATCTGCTTCATTGTTTTCTATGCTCATTTTTAATAATCCCACAGAATTATTTTCACCAGTATAGTGCGAAGCAGGGGTCAGATAATTATTCCAAATACCCAAGAAACCACTTAACGATTCTACATTACCATCTGTCCCATCATAGCTGAAAGTAAGAAGTTCACTATCATATTGCGGATTTACTCCTGAGGATGAATATTTAATATATTGCGGCGCCGCATACGATACTTTAGCTAGATCAAGCGCTCCAACGCAGACATCAATTGGATAATAAGCATATACGCTAGTTTTGTTTTCTGTTTTATATTTTACATCGACTTGTACCTTAATATAAAACCCGCCCATCTTCTCTGGGGTAAGCGCAGTATTACCAGAGCGAGTATAATGGCCTCCATTAGAATATCTATCAGTACCACCATTCTCCATAGGCTTGATATTAACCTTATGATAAATACCCTGTCCCGCAGTTACAATCTCAACATTTCTACTTTGCCAAGTATAAGAAACATTAAAATCAGCCTCGTCTGCACGTTGCTCAATTAACTCCCCATTACAATATACAAACGCTTTAAATGCTATTTGGTCAGTTCCCCATGTTCCATCTGCATATTGTAGAGCTACTTTGTCAGTGTGTTTAATCTCACTATTTAAATCAATAGGTCTAATTAAGCACAGATAGGTTGTACCATTAGTGCCTTGGTCGCCATCCTTGAGAAAACTAATCTCTTTTTCATAGTCCACATAAGTGCCGTCAAGGGCGGTCAGCCGCACATAAACAGTATTATTATTCAACATTTCATAGAATTTGGTACGAACCTTAAAATGCAACGAATTATCTCCCGCGTCTACCCATATCGACCGCATCATAGAATCTTTAAACTCTTGCTCAGTGGTAATGGGTTTCTTGCTGCTATCTAACCACCGCATTGTAAATGTTAAAGAGTCAGCCTGCGAAGTTGCGATATTACACCGCAAAACGTGCTCAATATCATCATACTCGGTAACATTATAAATATCGCCATTAGCGTCATAATGGAAAACATCATCACCAGAGTATTGCAAGATAAAATTAGGTAATTCATCTTCATCATTGGACTTATAATTCGTCCAATTGAGTACACCGATCTTGGTACTACCATCAAACACATCACAATAAACTTTAATCCATGGATACGCAAGATATGGTGTTAAATCAAGAGAAGAAGATTTAGTATCACCCGCCGCAATGCGAGTCGTATCAGGTAACTCAATATACCATAACCCACTCACTGTGAGTGTATCATTTTTCTTATCTTTTATTTCTAAAATCGTATCAAAGGTTAAATCTAAATATAAATCATATTGACTTGTTAAATTAATCAAGGAAATTTCCTTAGATAAAATCTTATCTTCATTATAAATTACTACTACTTTAAAATTTGTAGTAGCAGCTGGGCATTCGGATCGTGAGATAATAATAGTATCAAACTTATCTTTTTGAATGCGGCGCCAGCCTACCCCTCCGGCCTTCTCGTATTGTTCGCTGCCAATCAAGACTCCCGGATCTTCTGTATACCATAAACAAGAACAAGAAGATTTACTCATTAAAGACTCACTACCTGACATTAGTTTAGCTTGAAGTGTAAGACTGGGATAATTGTCGGTAAATACCATTCCTTGCGGCGTTGCTACGGTGAGGTAGTAAGAAGAGTCTGTTAAATCTGTAACGTTAATCCATTCTGCCTTGAAATTGCGGCAGTAAATATTCGGTTGTGTAGAATTGCCTGCGGGATCGTAGTCAGTAAACCCTTCTTGGAAAAATACTATCTTGCGGAGGCCAGTTAAATACCGCTTCGGGACAGTCAATAAAATAGTTTGCGGCGCCCAGTATGAGTTGCGATAAGGATCACCATTAAAGAGCGAAGTGTCTAGAGTATATGTAACTTCAGGAGAATCTTCCTTTGATGTGGCAAAGGTCAGCCGCAGACCATAATTACCAGTAGTTTTAGCGTCTACAAATGTAGTCATAAATTCCGCAGAAATACGAAATTCAGTTCCTCGATTTGCATATTGTTGAAACACACTATGGCTAGTTGTGTCATCCGCCGCAAACAAAGTAATTTCACTCTTGTGGTCAGCTCCATCGTAGGCAATTAATCCCATCTCACCAGACCAACTTTGTTCATAAATTACTGACCAATCTGGACTAAAAGATTCTTCAATCTAGTTAGATTCATTGCTAGCCGCGATGTCGGTATTATAAGTATAACCCTCTATATATTTAGTCTTAGAAAAATCGCCCAGCGGAATTTTTACTAAAACATTATCTCCAATTTTATATTTTGTTTTACCCTATGAAAATGCAGACCAAACACCATCTTGATAGCGTACTTTATATTCTCCTTTTGTTGCATCTACAATAGAGAATATTTCACCAGAAATTGTTTTATCTGCTTGATATTGAGATAACTAATTACTAGCTTCATTAGATATGACTTTATAGAGTCCATCAGCTAAGTTACTCATATTCATTCTCCTTTCTCACCAGAGGGGTGGGCTGTTACACCCACCCCATTAAGTTATTTTGTATAGAAATTAATGCGTTGTGCAGAAGTTTGAACTAGAGATTCAAGAGCCTCTTTAATCTCAATTGCGTCACGTACTCCAGGGAAGTCTGCATTAATCTGAACAGATTGTGCTAGCTCAGTAGCCTTACGATCGAAGGTCGACCGCATACTAGAATATCTAGATCCAAACAAGGACTGGCTTGCGGCCGCAGTCCCATTGATGCGGGCACGCATTTCTGCAATCATAGAAGGAGCCAGCTCACGGATACTTTGAACAGCCGCAAGCATATTTTTTGTATCCTCTTGATTGAGGACGAGTTCCTTTTGATGCAAGACCGCAAGACGACCACCTGAACCCCAGTCGCCAGTATAACCACCAGTATCATAATGCTTTAATTGACTTCGGCTATAGTCAGCAGCAAGAGATTCAATCTGGTTCTTCATTCCAGAGGGATAGTTCCACCAACCGCCTCCCTCATAAACTGCACCATTCATAGCCATTAATTTATAAGTACGACTACTTGGATCAAATTGACCTAGTTGCTTCCTAATTCTTCCAGTAGAGCCAGCTGATGTATTAGGAGTAGAAGGTGTAGTAGGTGTATTATTAGAAATATTTCCATTTGTTCCAGTTCCATTACCTCCAGAACCAGAACCTCCGCTCCAGCTGCCAGTCGCGCCTAGTCTATTAATACTACTTACAGCCTCATTATACTTCTGAACCGCAGTCGCGGTTTCTGACACTAGTTTTTGAATCGCCGCGATCGTATTATAAACTTCTTTAGTCCAGGCAGCTTGCGCTTCTGTAACATCTTGAAGTTCGCTAATCTTGTTCCAGATTTCATCAATAGCTGAGGTAGCCTTGTCTCGTAATTCCTCATTAGCTTGCGTCAACCGATCAACCTTATCGCTGAGTTGGTCATAGGATACGCCAATTTCAGAAGAAATATTACTAATATTGCCCTTATACTTAGTCAGAGCTTCATTGAGTTTCGCAAACATCTCAGCAGTTGTCTCAGTAAAGGAACCCTCAATAGCAACCAAGTTAATCAATTGATCACTGTATGCACTATTGAAGTCATTCGCATTGCCGCCCATTTCCTCTAGAATACGTTGGAAATTCTTCTGGAAATTTTGCGCGGTTTCGCTAGTATCGTCTCCATATTTGCCAGCAGCTTTTTGCTGTTCATCAAGCGCCGCATTGCCAGCATCCTTCATATCCTTGGCCGCATCAGTTTGCATCTTCGCCAAGTCAGCATATTTCTTTTGGTAATATGCTTGAATCTCATTGATAGCATTTTGACGCTGTTCAGCGTTAAGGGTGTCATCCTCATAAATTTTACGGATTTCCTTAGACATCTCTTGCCATAGGGAAACAATCTCGCCAGTAATATTTTCAGTCTGATCTTTTGCGATATTGTAATAATCCTGCATCGCTTTCAGATATTCTTGCTGCTTGTTATTGATGTCTGCTTCGTCTGCGGTGAACAAATAATTATAATTGCCATTTGCGCCACGCACCAGCCGCACCTTACTCTTAGCATTTTGTGCTTCTTCAAGAGCAATTTGCTTGAGTGTCATGTTGTATTTGGCTTCCATAATCTTGAGGTCATACTCAGACAGATCAGCATTAGCTTGACGCTCTGCGAACTCATCCTGTAAGGCTTTCAGGGTAGACTTAGCATAATCTGTACTTGCCTTAGCAATAGACTCTTGAACTTTGTTGTTGAGATCTTGTGTTTCCACAAAACGATTAACCCCATCTAAGAATCTATTATCCTCGTCTTTAGTGCGGTTATATTTGGCTTGTAGCTGATCAAACCCTAGGCCACGAGTCATTTTATTCTCAAACTCATAGAAAATATCATCAAGAGCATTGGAGTAAATATTCTTTGCGGCCTCCATAGCCTGCGCCGTAGATTCAAGCATTGCATCTTGTGCCTCTTGATAATCCTCTAACAGCGCATCGCGATTAGCTTTAAGAATATTATATTCAGCAGTTCCTTGTGTAGCATTTGCCAAAGCAATTTCTGCTTCATGAAGCTGGGTTTCTGCGCGCTCCATATACTGCTTTTGAAGTTTAGCCTAGGTGAGTGAATTCTCAAGTGTAGCACTATAAGTCTTGCTCAGCATAGCATACTTATCAGCTAATGAATTATTGATTGTTTGTAGGTCAATCAAATCATTCATCGCATTAAGTACACCCATATTGCTCTCAAGCATTGAGATAAATTCCTCAAACCGATCGGAAGCCGCGTCAAGAGCATCAGGTAATGTATCTTTGAGAGTTTCGATATAATCTAACATCGCGGAGCCACTATCAACCAACTCTTTCCGCAAATCAGCCAACTCGTCTTGCAAGGCTTGCACATCAGTGTATTGATTAGCGTTGCGAATCATGTCCAACAGAGAATTCATCTTAGTCTCATAATCCGCAAACATTGAAATCTCGTCTCTGACGCCTTGCGCATCCAGTCCCGCATTGCGGACCCCATTATCTAGCGCGTCGCCAACAGACTCATTGATCTCCTTCTGGAACTTACGCAATGTATCTTGCATTTCCTTCCAATCAATACGAATTTGGAGTGCTTCCTTTACCTTCTCGAGTTTAGCATCTTCAATCTGCCGCATAGCATCTTCATATTCATTAAGTTGCTCACGGAAAGTATCAATAGAGTTCTCATAGTTCTCTAAGAGTCGCATTTTATCATCATACTCTTTTTGAACCATGTCTTGCTGATCCTTGCTCACAGAGTTAATACGGCTATTATACTCGTCTGTAATTTGTTGCAGAAGTTGAGTATAATTCTTAAGTTCCATGCTTGCGGTATCATATTCCACAGCTAGACCATTTGCTCGTAGTGCCTCGAGATCAGAGGTAACAAATGCGGCCGCAGCAGCCTGTTTCTGGGATTGCAACTCTGCAACCTTATTGAGCTTCTCAATCTTCTGCGTGAGCATTTCAATCTTATCGGTACCATAAGCACGATCGGCCGCTGTAGAAATGTCATCAAGGAGTTCTTTCTGATATTCAATCTCACGAGTAATTTCATGATAGCGCTCAAGAACCTCTTTTAGCTCTTTTGCGGTATCGCCGCCCTTGCCTCCGCCTACCGTAGAATTAATGAGGTTTCCTGCTTTCAGGCGAGCGAGTGCCGCATCAATTGCGCCAATCTGAGCACCAACAGCTTTTAGCTCATTGTCGGTTCCTGCGATTAAGCTGTTTGCGGCATCTTGAATATCTTTTAATGTGCCAAGTTTATCAATTTCACTTGCCCACTTTTCAACTTGCTTAGCAACCGCATCAGGATCGGATAGCTTAGACGTATCAAATCCCTTAACTTCAGAGCCAGAATAACCAGTTTGCACATTAGCAGAAGCGGGATCAAACGTGGTATTCTTGAAATTCTTTGCATTTTTCTCTGTGATATTGAAATAATTGGCTTTAGCTTTAGCCATTGTATTCCAATAATTAACCACATTACTAGCTAAATTGTGTGTTGAGGTATCAATAGCAACATTAGAGTTGACAGCATCTAGTGTTGTAGTATTGAGAGTATCTGTAGTATACTCTGCAACGGCTTTCGCATTTTCAGTTAATGCTTGCGATTTTGCGGTATCCGCATCAACAACGCCAGCAGCTTGTAGAGCAGCATCATCCGCAATGACTTGTTGCATCATTGCTTGCGCCATGTATCCAGCTGCTGCAGCTTTGGTCTCAGCCTAGGTCGCCGCAATCAGTAAACGTCTCTTCTCTTGTAGGGCCTTTTCTTGCACCACAAGCATTTCGCGTTGAGTTTCTAATTGAGCAATCTTAGCTTGCCGATCGGCCTCTACTTCGTCTTTCTTTTGCTGGACATAAGCATCAACAATAGATTGATTGAGTGAGATTGTACCGTCTGCATTAGCTTCACAATTACGAAGAAGCTCGCCGTAGCCAGAGTCAATAAGAGAAACTACATCCTCAGTAGTCATTTCAAGACCATTAGCAATTTTCTCTTGAAGTACGTCAAAATCACGACCAATATCAAACGCCTCATCAACGTCTTGCCGCAAGGAAGAATCAATAGAGAGTTTGATTTTATCTGCGTTTTTTGATAGACTATCAGCCAGGTCATTGATTTGAGATTCGATGTCTTTGTACTCTTCAGAACCTTCATCAACATCTTTTAACTGAACTTGTAATTCAGCAATATTTCCTAAGATATTGTCACGTTCATTGAGAGCTTTACCCAAGTCAGAACCGAGATACTGAATACGGTCATGGTAAGTTTTATTATATTCACCAAACTCTGGTAGTTCGGTACCTTTTACTCCAATACCTTCTAAAATTTTAGTAAATACATCTGACCCAAGAGATTGAAGTTT
>ERZ1034873.438-NODE-438-length-23327-cov-8.402673_pt1 | contig 23327 bp, 45 predicted proteins | sample MGYA00520689_ERZ1034873 | MGnify/ENA primary metagenome ERZ1034873 (study PRJEB33766, sample SAMN09781722) | gut metagenome | biome: gut microbiome | host: Homo sapiens | place: Madagascar | study: EMG produced TPA metagenomics assembly of the PRJNA485056 data set...
GTATTATATTATACTGATAATGCTACATGCTATTCAATTATTATTGAATGCATTTTTATGAGGGAGTGACCAGCGTTCGTTGTTGGTCACTCTTTTTTTTTGCTCTTCTCTATACAATTCTCTTTCATCCAACAGTTTTTGTAAGTCGCAATTGTAGCCGCGGCGAATCTCCGCTTCGTATCTTTTAATCTGCAATTGTTTTTTTCTGCAATACTCAGAACATACATTCGAAGAAGTACCATCCCAAAAAGATTTTCCGCAATATCTGCAAATTTTTATTCTTTTCAATCTGCTTTCTGCGTGCTGCTTCTTAGCTTCCTCTGGGATATACTTTGCTTTTTTATGTTCTGATTGCCATTCCTTGACAGAAATTTTGGCACATTTGTCAGAACAATATTTTTGACGTCCTGTTTTTACGACATATTCTTTTCCACATCGCTTGCAGTAGTCAATACTCCCAAGCGGACGCATAGGCCCGGACTTACGATATTTGGCAGTGTTTTCTTTCCTCGCCAGTATACGGCATTCCGGACACCTTTTAGCACGTGGCCCGCCATCAAAAGTTTGCCCGCAATCTATGCAAGTTCTTTCTCGAATTGTAGAACTTGCAATTTTACTTTTTTGACAGGCTGGACATAGTACCGAACCGGTTGTGCCGAAAAATTCAGTTCCGCATTCCGGGCATTTTCTTTTTGTCTTTTTCATTTTCTCATTCCTCCCTTGTTTAATCGTTAATTTTATACATACGCCTGCCAGTTGTTACTTTGATTTTTCCTTTGGATCTCCAGTATTTTGTCATAACTGTACCATGTACCTCTATACTGATATGAGCATCCTTTGAGGCATCCGTGTTCGATATCCACAAAAAGTTCTGATATTTTTTCCTCGTTTCCGAAATTTTCCACCGGAAGCAAGTCTTTTCTTACCCGTATCTTCTGAGATTTTCCAAAAACAGTAAAATTTTCAATCTGGTATGTTTCTTTCAGCTCAGAAATAATATAACCGCTCTGATTGTCAACGTTTAATTTGCCTTCGAAACTTCTATAAATTTCCTGCATGTTCTTCTCTCCTTTTCTCTGTGAAGTTTTACTTTCTTTAACTGTCTTTATTATATATCATTAGTGCTTAATTGTCAATAGAAATTTGTGCTTAATTTATTATTTTTTCATCTTGTCCATTCTGTCCAGTTCTGCAAGAATTAATTCCCTTGCGAAAGCGTTTGTTTTTAATCCATATGCGTTTATCCTGTCCAGAGTTCCTTGCGGTAAGATCACATTAATTCTATCCTTATTTTTCATACATTTCTTAACTGCTTCTCTATTTTTTATCGCTTTTTCTTCTGCTGTTAATTCTGCCATGTTTAGCCCTCCTTTGTTTTGCTTCATTATAATATATATGTGCTTAATTGTCAATGATTTTAGTGCTTAATAAAATTGCACAATTTGGTCATTATAATTAGCGCTTAATTTAGCTATTATGTCAATTGCAATTAGTGCTTAATTATAGTATTATAATATCAACGAAAGGAACACAAGAACAGGAGGAAAGACAAAATGAAAAAAGAAGAAAGAACAACCTTAGAAACAATCGTATTTGCATATCTGATTGGAGAATGTAATTGGTCACCGATTAAAGCCAGAACAAAAGTTGAATCAATGACAGATCAAGAACTTGAAGATTTCGTAAATTAATTTTTTTCCCGGCGGCGGTTAAGCCGTAGCCTCAACGCAACCGCCGGATTTCAAAAAAAATAAAAAAGAGAGGTAAAAACATGAAAGATTATACTATTTTTGCAACTCCTGACCAGGAGCAGAAAAGAAAAGATGCGACGCTGGCACTCGACAGCCTTACATATAACACAATGTGTTATGGTTGCAAATCACTTCACAAAACTTGTGACGGAACCAAAAGCAAGTTTTACGGTGGTTGTATCTACAGGGAGCCAAACAGTTTAAATGTAATATACGGGCTCGCTCAATTTGTCCCGGAGCTTATCAAAAATGAGGATTTTTCTTCATACGATGAATTTCTGGAAGTACTGAGAAGCAACCGCACCGGCGTTGTTGAGTGGCTCGAATCCCGGGCACGTGGTGAACACTTCAAAAGCGAAGTGCTGAGCGAGAAATATATTGCAGCCTGCAAAAAAATTTTGGAGATTTTAAAGGAGGCATAAGGTTGCTCATTATATTTTAATTGGATATTAACGGGAGGTGCTAACAATGTCAAAACACGAAAAAATTCAGCGAATAACTATTTCCCTTGTGGAACTGTTTCCGGAAAAGAAAAACCAACTTGAAAAAAATAAATGGTACTACGATCATAGTTATATTAACTATGATGAATGGGGCAGAAATATTGAGAGCATATTAGATGACTGCTTTTGCAATAAAAATATTCCTTGTTGTGGTTGCTGCAATTCGGAAGTATGCACAGCAACAAAAATTTGAGGAGGTAAAAAACATGAGAAAAGAAGATCTATTATTCAAAAAATCTGAAACTATAAAAAATATCCAGTGGTACGTGTTAAACGTGCTTACCGACGAGGATTTGAAAGCGTTTTCGATTCCGCAGCTCGAAAAAATGATTGACTTAATGGAGCGTGCTGAAAAGTTCCGCGAAAGTTGTGAACCTTTTTGCACACTGTCAGCAACTGAGGTCGTGCAGAAAAGCACCGGTAAAATTGCATGTTTCGAAAATTCCGGCGAAGTTCGCGAAGAAACCGCTGAAGAGTATTTGAACGGCAAGAGTGAATGGGACGGCGGTGTGAGAATGTACCGCGAGATTTTAAAAAAAGTCAGAGAAAAAGCGTGACATATGTCACGCTTTCCCATTTTTCTTGTTAATCACAAACAAGTATATAATAACATATTTCAACTCAACGCACCGCCATTGATCGGGGCGACTCTCAGCGAAATCATGGAACGCATGAGAACCAGCAACTGTTGCTAGCTGATATAATCATATTATACCATAGTATGCAAAAAGTCAAGCAAAAACTTAACTCGCGAAGATATAAGGAGCAGAAAAATGATTAAGATTGTAAAACCAACATCCAAGCAGACTGTCGCCGCCATAAAAAGCCGCGATTTTTCCGAAACTCAAAAAATAAGGGATGCCGCCAGGCAGAACGCCGCCGATGTTTTCCGGGCGGTTGCGTCCGGATCCGTGTCGCTGATCTGGTACGACTTGCCGCCAGTCCGCTGTCAATCTGGGGCGGTGTCTGTGATGCGGTATGCGTTGCATAGATCGCCCAAAAAAGCGGATCATTTGCAGCTGTCTTGTATGGAGATCAAGGATGGTTGTATAATTCCAACGTCTGACCAGCAATACAATATTCTTGACGGCTCCGGCTTCTTGGAATTCTTCCGGTACTTGCCAAGTGTAACAAATATAAATTATTTAGAGCAGTAAAAAGCTGCTCTTTTCCTCGTGCCCTGCATCCGCTCCGGGCGGCGTTGGTTCGTGGCCTGTGCCGGGATTCAACTTGTAAGCGTTCCTTACAGGTTGGCTTGTGCCTTGACAACTGCATACTTGTTCCTGATCGGTTCCGCAGCACTTGACGCGCCAGCGTGTCTGGTGGTATGCTTATGTCGTATGTACGGTTGTCGTTCGTGTCTTACTGTCCGCGCCTTGCGTACACGGTCGGCGGTTATATTATTCTTGCCTAATTTGACGCGAATAGAATGACGCTGTATTTGGCTTTTTAAAGCGTCGTGTGCGTTTGTGCATACATCTTTCCATTTGAAACGGTTAAAACGATTCTAAGGGCATCCCACGGCGTTACAGGAGTATTCCGCTATATCATATAAGTGTGCAAGCAAGACGTAGCTCTACAAAGCTGCATTTTGCCGTTAAACGGTTCTCCCCTGATAGGCGGTAGAAATATAGCACAGTTGCGCTTGAATGGATTCTAGGCGTATTCTAGCAATGCACAGGTCTATAGCTACATGACATGACCGTCTCCGTTCATATGCCACCGATTCAAGCAGCACTTTCACAATGTGAAGCGTGAATGCATCTCGGCTGCGATTGCCATTCCCAGGCATCATCCCGCGGTCCCGGAATCAGGGAAAAATTCAAGAAAAATCATCATAGAAAAAGGAACCTGACAAAATGCAAGTTCCTTTTATTTGTGCATCTGGTACAATCCAATTTATAACATCTATTCTGGTGCTGTGAGTTTTGCACAATCATACTATTTCAGTCTGTTCAGTCCATCAGATTTTCCAGTCTTCTTTGTTCCGTTCCCTCGCCCGGTTAACTTTCGTTCTCTCTCCTGCTGTTTCTTAGTCCGTGACTTCTTTCTGACATATGCGTCGGTATTATATCCCCTTATACTTTCCCTCCTTGTCCCTGATCTTCTGGCTTCTGGTTTTGAAATTGATAATTTCCACGTCTGTTTCCAGTTCTGGCGGTATCTTTCCGACAATAATAACTCTGAGTGGTTGCAACCGTCTTTCCATTTCCTTGAACCCTACACAGAATTCCTCTCTGGATGCCTTAGACTTTACTCTGCCATTTGTGCAGCACGCTACGGTGCTTCTCTGTGGCATTCCGTCAAACGCCCAGTTAAAACAGTATTCCGGCGGTATGTTCACGTTTGGTATTACCCTGATACCATTCATACTGAGATAATGAGACAATGCATGATTACGATATTTCTGCCAGATATTCATAGCAAATGGCATCCCGTTCTGTCCTACAGACATGGAAAAGTCCGGTCCGATCACACTGTGAAAACACTTGAGGTGTTCCAGGTATCTATCCGGGTTATTCCAGATCTTTTCGAATTCGCAGTCGTGGATGTAGAAATTCACTGTCAGTTTGCGGTGATTCTTGATCTTTGGACTGAAACTGTCCTTGAAATCTACAGTATCTTCGCCCGGTCGGCCTGTGTATCTATCCAACATTGGAATTTGATACAGTCCGTCCAACTCTGCTCCTGTAATCATATACTCTCGCATTACATCATATGCGGTATGGATATTCATTCTTTTTCACTCCTTTCTGTTTAATCTCGCTCCTTCTTCTTCATCCTATGTTAATTATAATGCAAAACGATAGCTGTATTTTATCTCCTGTTCATGCCCTATAGAGGTGCCACTTTTCCTGTAAAATATAGTGTTTCGTTCGGGAAACATATTTAAAAAAATGTTATCTGAACAACGCAATTTTTTTTTAATCTCTAAAGGCATTTCTGTTGTGATTCCGTTCTTTAGATAAAATACAAGTCTTGCTTCTTTCTCGTCTATTCTGCCTTCGATCGGATAAACAACAATTTTATCCAAGAAGGTTTCCAGAACAGGTCTTGTAATGTCTTCCGGTGTGACCCCGTCAAGTTCCTTGACTGATTTCGCAATCATTCTGATGTTTTCCTCAATGGGGAGCACGCTTTTCTCTGCGCTCCTGAGCTGTGCAATCCGATCTTTGCACTTCTTAATCTGTTCCTCAATGCTCTTATTTTTCTCAAGGAAAACAGAGTCGCTGATTGCTCCGTCAAGATTGTACTCCAAGAGTTTATCGCTCTTTCGCTCTGCAATGCTGATCTGCTTCTCTAGTTGGCTAATCTCCGAAGATGCATCCGTCTGACTGGTAACAGTGTGATAGATGCTTATGAAATCGTCAGCAATACGGTCTATGTCGCCAGATGATTCACATATCAGCTTTGCGAGCGTTTCTCGCAACTCCCGGTCATCCACGTAAAAAGAATCGCAACTGCTCGCACCGTCCTTTATCTTCTTGCTACATACCCACTTCACGTCTTCTCTTCCTCGGAGCGTCCGCTGCTTCAACCAGTATGTTGCTCCGTCGTTTCCACAAAAGATGAGACCAGTAAAAAGATTGTCAGCCTTTTTTATTGATGTTCGCCTGCTTTTGACGATCTCCCCGCGCTTTCTCAGATATTCATTCGCCTTTTCCCATGTTTCATCATCAATGATCTGTGGAACCCGGCTCCCATCATCCTTGAACATCACCCATTCAGATTCCGGGAGGAACTCTTGTCTTTTGGTGAACATATCAACAATCTTGACTTTCCCGCCAGCATACACACCTTTGTACTTGGGATTCTTGATAATATGCTGTATGACTCCTCGGTTTATCTTTCCGCCTTTATAATTGCGGTATCCCATTTCGTACAGCTTATCTTCTAAGCGCGGCGTGCTCCATTCGCCGGAAGCATAGTCTCTGAAGATCATCCGGACCATTTCTGCTTCTACTTCATTTATTGTGAGTCTGCCATCTTTCTTGTCGTATCCATACAATCTGGAATTTCCAAGAACAACACCATTTTTGATTGACTGTTTATGCCCAAACTTGATGCGGTTCGACAGCTTTCTTACTTCATCCTGCGCTACCCCTGCCATAATGGTAAGACGAAGCTCACTGTCTTCATCAATCGTATTAATATTGTCGTTCTGGAACCACACGCACACACCCCAAGAAAGCATCTGTCGAGTGTACTGGATACTGTCCAGCGTATTTCTGGCAAAACGGGTAATTTCCTTGGTAATCAGCATATCAAATTTACCGTTCTGAGCATCATCGAGCATTTCCTTGAACCTCTGGCGGTGCTTTGTCTGTATGCCAGATATACCGTTATCAACATATCCTTTGACAAATGTCCAGTTCTTATGAGTTTTTATAAAATCCCCATAATACTGCACCTGATGTTCAATAGACACCTGCTGATCGTCGGATTCTGTACTTACTCGCGCGTAAAAAGCAACCCTCAGAGGTAAGTCATGTATGGAACAGGTTCTTAATTTTTCCCTCGTATGATAGATATTCATAATATTCTCCCTTTCAAAAGGAGCGAGATCATTTGTATTATACATCTTCAAACAATCTCGCTCAACACATTTTTAACATTTATTTATCTGCATGATAATTTTATTGTACACTTCCTGCGTAATCAGACCGGATTCGTACATTTTTTTATTGATTATCAGCATAATTGCTTTGTTCATCATATTCCCACCTCTATTTCACAAAATCATATATATTCATTTGTCCTTTAAGTTCTTCTTCATGTTCTTTTGTGAAAAATTTGCAGGCAACAGAGTTCGGATTCCACGGAGCATCCAGTTCATAGTTTCGGCATTTTCCATACTTCTTCCCCGGAATATAGTCCGCACACTCTGAACAGTTATGCTGCCAACGGGTTCCTCCTGATCTTCGGTACATCTCACTGACTTTTCTCATTTTTCAGTTCCTCCCAGTCGCAAGGACAACTTGCGAAGTCAGATTTACAATCTTTCTGGAATGCACAAAGGTCACATTTGTCCATTGTTTTCGCATATTGTATCATCACATTCCGAGCTTCTTTTGCCAACTCCGGGGTAATATCTAACTTTTTACTTTCTTTCATGTTTTCTTTCTCCGTCCTCGTTTTCTTGGTTCAAACCGCCCTTTCTTAATGCAATCTCGCGGATCGCATTTTCGGCTATGCTTTTCTTCCAAAATATAATTGCAAGTAGCTGTTGCGTAAAATGTAGTGCTTTTCCTGTTCTTGGAAAAATATTTGCACTTATCACACTGTTGTTTCTTTAAGTTCGTTATTTCCTGCTCTGTCAAAAACTGCCATGGTTTCCTCATCATTTTCCTTTCTGTATGGCTGCAATCATATTTTTCTTTCGCTCCTCTGCGATATGTTCCCTCACGGATTCTTCCGGGAACGGGATTTCTAACGACCGTTCCAGAATTCTATTCGTGATACGCTCATCATATGGAAGCCTGGAAATACAGTAATTGCTTGTGAAAATTGTGATTTTCCGATTTGTATAACGCTCATTGATAATTTCGTAGAAGCGATCATTGATCCAATCTTTCATTGAAGTTGCGCCAAAATCATCAATGATGAGAATTCCTACTTTCGACAGATCATCAATAAGTTTCTGCTCGTTCCCGTTCATTCTGTCCCATGTCGCCTTGATCTCGCTCAGAATTTTCAATGCAGTTGTGAATTTTGCAATGATTCCATAATTCTTCGCAATCTCATTTGCCAGAACACACGCCGCCAGAGTTTTTCCTGAGCCTTTGGAATCGGAATAAAGATACAGCCCCATTCCTGTTTCCTGCATTTCGCTCAATGCATCATACCATCCCTTAACCAATTTTCCAGCCTGAGAGAATACTTTCTTACTCTCTCCGCTCTGATATACGCTGCTCCTTAGGTTATCCCACCCACATTCCCGGTACATTTCTGGAATTTCAGCAAACTTCAATTGCTCCTGCAAGATTCGTTTCTTCCTGATACCGCAAGGGCATTCTTTGGTAATCCACCGCCCGTCCTTGTCTTTCCAGAAGATATAGCCCTCGTTGTTACAATCCGGGCAACTATGCGAATGGAGTCTCTGAGTTGTTGCTTCCGTCCCACTGATCGAATGGGATGAGTGGTGTTGCCTGCTTTGTGGCTGCATTATTGGATTTTCCATTTCGTACCTCCTTGCTACTGTTGTCATAAAAACCGTCCAAAATTTTAGGGAAATATGTCGGTGTAATAAACCAGTCAAACTTGGCAATGAAGTCTGATTTCTTTCCCAGCAGGAAATCACTTTCACGGATTTTACTGATTGCTTTAATTACATCATCAATTCCGTATTCACGAATTCTCGCCTGTAACATCTTATACCGTTTTGCGGATGATTTCATTCTGGTAACGGGTGCGATGCCGACATCCTGTAACTTGTTCCATTCTTCAACCGCTCGTTTGATGTCCGTTTTCTGGATAGTATCTTTTGAAACTGAAATATCCTCCGATTCTTTTCTTACCATTTTCAGCTCAATTCCGGGAACCTTTGGAAATTTTATTGAAACTTCTTCTTTCCCTTCCATCTGGTTCAAAAACCACTGGAATACAGAAGCTATCGCCGTTTCGGTAACTTCTTCGGTATCGCCTACCCACTCTTCACTGTCTACGTTCATATTACCGTAATAGATACGGTTTGTAGTAGGGCTTACGCCCATTTCCTTTTTTGTATTATCTTTCATTTTTCGTTTCCTCCCCAGTCCAATTTCTGCCCACACTTATCGCAATACTGCCCCTTAGATTTTAATTTCAGCCGTCCACCGCATGTAGGGCAAACGATAATATTGCAATTCTCATACGCACAGCTGGCGGTATCATCAGGCCTGGTTTTGTTGATCGGTGCTTTTGCAGCCTGTTTCTTCAAGGCATCAACAGCCACTTCCAAGGCGCTTATATAATCATCAAGTTCTGGCTTACATACAGCAATTATAGCAATTCGAGATTGTAAAAAATCAATAGCTTCTTCTATATTCATTGCCTTTCCTCCCATTCTCCACAGTAATCATAAGCGTCCGTTTCCAGGTCGAATCCCTCAGAGCTTCCATTTTTACAAATAAGGATGTGCTTTTTCGAATCATAAGTGCAATACTTGCAAGTAACGCAACATTCAATGTATTCTTTTTCCATACTATTCTCCTATACATTATTCTTTTCATCTAACGTCGCTCTCTCAACAGCTTTCAGATAGTCAATCTGTCTCTGGATGTAAGGATCAGTTTCTTTCCCGCCGGACGCAAGCCAGTCTGAGATTCTACTTTTGACATCCTGCAATACCGGTATAGGAATCAACTTAGTATTTATGGTTTTCAGTACTTTAATCATTGGCTTACCTCTCTTTTAACCTCTTTGTTACTTTTCTATAATCTCTGTTCGCAGACCGAAACATCATTAGGAGAATTTCGGATACAGGTCTTTCCCTGTTCTTGCGCTTTGCTTTCTTGACGCACATAAGCTCATTCTCTTCGGGAATATATATTCCCACATAGTATGGAATTTCTATAGATACCGTCGCACACACGTCTGCTGGCATAACCAAGTAATTATAATCGCCTATAAAATTCAACCCATGTCCAGACTCGAAATCTTCAACAGATGACTTAATTTCATAGCAATAGCAATCACCTTTTTCTATTCCAGAAACACTGTTATTTACCGGAACAAATTTCATATAATCTACTCTAACTGCATGATTCGTAGAGTAGTCAAACGTAACCTCTTTCGCCCAATAAATGCGCGGGTCATTATGAGGGTTGATTTTCTTTTCAACCATAGCTGATAATTTTGCTGTAATCTCAGGTCTTGTCATTATTCATCTCCTCCAACTTCTTCTCAGCTTCTTTGAGAGTCCAAAACAGTGTTTTGCCAATTTCGTTCACCTCGGCATCTGTTGTATTAGTGCACCAATCAGCAGGCTCTAAATCCTGTTCTGGATCTGGACTTCTACGAGGAAATATCTTTTCATCTGTCGCAAGCGTAATGTAGGCTTTACCGCTCAACGGGTCAATTCCCAACCCGCAATGCACGCATTTAACGATTTCATAATCATCGATAAGAAAAACGTAATCTCCACACTGCGAATATGCTTCCTTACACGGCAATCTCACAAGCAAGCCCTGTTCTTCTAAGTCTTCGTAATCGGCAAGTTTTTCTAAAATCATTCTACAATGATGTGCATTCATTTCGCATGGTTCAATTTTTAAGCCCTGATCTTTAAACCAAATCATCTTATCTAATTTTTCTGTTAATCTCTCCATCTACTTCACCTCTTTCAGCTTATCAATCGCAAATTTCAAGCATTCAACGAACTCATCATTTATTTTAGTACGGTCAGGTGCTTCAATAAAATTTTTAATTATTGAAATGTTTTTTTCTTTCATTGACATGATATCCGTTTCGCCTGCTTTAGCAAGTTCAAGCAACTCATCCTCGTTGCCTTTCCATGTATCTGCATCGCACAGCATTTTCTTACATTTTGTATTCTCATTTCCAAGAACACATTTTCTGCAATTATTACAGCCGCAACCCACAAACCTTACCATCCAGTCAATAAATTCTCTGGCAGTCAGTTCTTTTGTTCCAAACAGTTCGGATGTTTCATACAACTTATATCCATGGTTAGGGCATGCCTCTCTTACAACAGTTTTATCTGAATAAAACTTTAATATATCCGGAAATTGCTGATCTCCAAACATAAACACGCCTTTTTCTCCATACCATTTATATCCCTGCTTTCTCGCTTCTTCCAAGATCTTCTCGTATTCCTTTTGTGTTCTGACTAATACGCACTTATTCGCTAAATCAATCATTAACGTACCTCCTGAAATCTTTTCATGAAATGGGCTTTTCATGATTCATCTACTTCTTTTTCAATAATCTTTTTTCTCCTGCAATTTCATTAAGACAAGAATTATAACCAGCCGCATATTCTAAACCATCTACATTCCTTGCTCCTCTTGGGATTGCCATTTTCTCCGGCAATGGTTTCAGCGGACACCACTTAGGTTTTTCCTCGCTATCGTAATCGTAGTATTCCTCGGTTATTAATGCCTCTTCTGCTAACATTGCTTCCACCTCACAGTATCCAATATCAGTATCGTTGCCATCCACGATACTAAACGGACATTCAAAACAATTCTTTGGTGTTTCCATCACCAGTGCTGATTTATTCATTCCTGCGCCTCCTGCAATAATTCTGGTTTATCAACCACTTCCAGCTCACACAACTCGACATAATCTTTTGTGAGCGGCATTGAATAACAGAACGGCTCTATTCTGCTAATCTCGTCTGTCGGAATAACTTCATAATGCCATCCGATAACCTTATCTACTACCGTTCCGGTTTCAGCATTTCTCACTCCAAACTCACCGAACACCACTTTCACAAGATCATTCGGATTTCCATGACACATCAGAATATCATTCTCCCAGATTTTCTTACCGTTCTTATCAGTCAGACCTGTGTACTGGCAAATGGTTTCTTTATCTATTCTGTGCCAATATCGAAAGCCCAAATTTTCCTCTTTTAACTGTACAAATGTATTTCCGAATTTAATTGGAATAATAAATGCTTCAGACTTTTTGCCAACGCTCTCTGAAAAAATCAGATTTCCCTCTACCCATTCGCCGTTATCAATTCTCTTGGCTCTGAAAAGTATCTCTCTCATTTCACACCACCGTCCTCTACGATTCCAATAATTTTATCTAACCAATCAGCTAGTTTCTTATATTCTGAATTATTTTCCTCATCTCCGGCATTTGCCATATCCAGCAAAAGATTCGCTTTCTCTAAAAGAAGCTGTTCATACACTATATTTGTATCAAAAGCAATCGGCTGCTCATTGATAACCTCCATGAGTGTTTTCTTGCCGTTCAAATATTCCTGCAAGATAGTTTCTTTAAATTTATCTGCATCAATCAATCTGCTCATCTTTCCTCCTCCCACACTCCCAACAACCGCATTCTTTCATACAGTACAGCGACGGTCTTGCGCCTGTACCCGTAGAAATCCTTCGGATTCATTGGGATGTATCTTTCTCTGCTTATTTTCCTGTAACTTTTACGGTGCAAGATATTCTCGATCACCATATCCGCTATCACCGTATTCTTCGGGCAAGCTGACAAGGCGGCACTGGAAAGCAGGTATCCGTACTCTGCCGGAAAGTCTTTCAGCATCGTATTCAGTTTTTCTATGTCCTCTGCCGGAATACCGTAGTCTTTCAGCTTTTTGTTCCTTGTCAGCATACCGTTGCTCCTTTCTAGCCTGTATAGTCTTCAAATCGTTCGCACGCCATGAATGCGAATCTGGAATTTACCCACCTCTGCATTCGTTTCAACGGATCACGTTTGCTTAATTTATATTTGTCATATATCATCACGTATGGCGAATATCCCAAGTTTCTTAGCGTATATATTCTGTCAAGATCTTGCTCAAATGTCGTATCAAATCCGCAAAGAACATATACAGTCATTTTTCTCCTGTCCCATCCAGTCTGCTGTTTGAATATCTCAAACTTTGGAACGATCTTATCCTTGTCCTCATACCGATCCCACGCAAAATGAATCTGTTTTATTTTCATTTGCTTAATGTAATTCACCTTTTCTTCGGTCATAATCCGAATGTCACAGCCCTGTGAAAAATCTATATATGCTTTGCTGTCTATTAACTGTTCAGATAGACTCTTCCATTCTGTACAAGCGAACATATTCGGATCCAGTAACACTATATTCTTTTGTCCTGACCAAAATTCCGACAAATCTGCCACTTTACGGCTTTTCTTTCCCTCTTTGTCCTTTACAATACAGAAGTCACACCCTCTGGGGCATCCTCTTGTAAGAAAGCCATAGGCAGTATTCTTACATAATTCTGGATAGAGACTATAATCAGGATAGATATGTTCAATTTCGCTTGGTAATGGTTCCCCGCCAGACGGATACTCGTACCCTGTACCGCCCTTTATGACTTCCGATCCACATACAGGATGTGGATAATCCGGTGTAAACGTAAATACCTTGCTCATATATACTCTGTCTGGTGGGTTTACCCATGCAGTCAATGGTTCGTACCATTCTACGGAATCACCTTTTTCCTTATGCCATGCCGATATTTTCATCAATGGCAAATTCGGAAAATTATGACCGTCAACATCTATAAGTTGTACTCTCATAGTTTCCTTTCTATTCGTCTGAGTGGTGCTTATCGTACATGATCGCTACGCATACAAGTCCGGTCACGCCGACTATGATACCAAGGGTGAATCCTAATAAGAATGTAATCATGTTTCTTCCTCCACAACATAATCTTCGCAGTCTTCTGCGTATTCGTAGCTGTCCATCATGTCACACCGGTACTGGCAGGAATCCTGTTTCTCACAGCAAATACAACACTGTGTTTCGCCGTCAGGACAGCCTAATTTACATCTTCCCATTAATCCAGTCGCCCTCTTTTTCGAAATAGATGTATCTGCTGTTCTTCTTGACCGGTTCTGAAGTATCAATGCCATACCGCTTCAGTAGACTTTTCCAAAATTTAAACTCTTTTAGCGTGACCTTGAATCTAGTGTAGGTCTTGCCGTCCTTTTCGAAAATTGACATTTCCATGTTTATTCCTCCTTATACGGTTCTGGCAAGTGCATCCAGGCAATAATACTGTCCTCCGCATAATATTGCGCTTCTTCCAAGCTATACCAGCCATGTCCAATTGGATATCCCAGTACGGTTCTCTTACAAGAGCCATATCCTACCATACAAACTTTTATTCCGTTCTTAAACGTCACCAGATACCTTCCGTCTTTCTCCGGCAATCTCTCACTAACCGGAATCCATCCATTTTCTTTCTCGTTATCCATATTTTCAATGAAGTTCATAATTTTAACCCCAAGATCATAAGCAGTTCCCTTGAAAGGTTTTCCATAGGGATTTATCGTCCTTTTTATGTAATCGTAAATTTTACTTTTGTCGCTCATTCTTCTACCTCCTCATAGGTTTCCTTGAATATATCCGGCTTACACGGATAAAATTCTCCGTGAACACCTTTGATGATGTAATCACCAATGCTTGCCAGATGCTCGTCCTCTAATGTCTTGATTACCAATCCGCCCGGCACTTTCCAGTTGTCGATATAGAAGTTGTCAGCTATCACTGGAAAGGCGGTTGTCATATACTCATTCGGACAATTGCCATTTGTCAGGAAATCGAGCATTTCTCGCTTATTTGTACCAGTCCACTGTATAGCGTCAATTACAACTGGCTTCTTCCTGTATTTCATACTTCCACCTCCGAATCTTCTGGCATCTGAAAGACGACCGATTCTATTATCATTTCCGCATAACCTTTTAGCACTTTAATTCCGTGAGATACGCTCTCAGGCGTATCGTAGCTTCCCGTGTATGCCGTTGTAGTCAGTCCAGTACTTGTGGTTTTTGCCGATTCAAAATCCGCATAGACTTCCTGAATCGTATCCAGTACTTTCATGGCTTTTGCTTTGGTAGAATATTCTGCGATAATGCAACAACTGCTTAAACTTCCAACGTAAATTGCTGTTGCTCCATTGATATCTCGAATTGCAATGTTAAAAACATTGTCAACATTTACTAATATTGTTTTGCCCTGACTTCTGATTAACATTTTGTGTCCTCCTTATCTTTCTCACAGAATCCTCTGTGTTCATGCACTGAATACTCAATTCCGCAACTACATTTCATGTATGTAAGCTTCTCCCCTGTCAATTCGCATTTGTGTTTTCTTGCATTCAGATATTTACAATTTCCGCTACAATAACCCATTTTTTACCACCTTTATTCAATAAAACTTTTTCCGCACTGGCAATGATAACTAATGTGTCCGTTATACTTGCTTACATTTGCCATTACCTTTCTGCCGCACGAAAAGCACGTTGTCTCTTTCGTCAGTGGCTTTGCATATTCTTCTACTTCTTTGTCTTGAATGAACCTCTGACCGCACCAGTGGCACTGTTCAGTGCTGTACGGCATTTCTCCGCAAATGGGACATTCCGGAATCATTCCGTAACCATCATTTACGATAAGAGGTTTGATCGGCTCTCGTTTTGAATAGATATTCCAGAGTTCTTTTCTACGGTTTTCTTCGTCCTGTGCTATTAAAGCCTTGTACTTCTCTTCCTCTTCTTTGTCCCAGTAAATAACACAAGCTTTGTCTTCTGGCGAAATGTCTTTTTTATATGGCTGTGTTGTGCAATGATAGCCTGTCTCGCCTTTTCTTTTTCTCAGCTGACATCTCACACAACCTCCACATTTTTTATCCAACAACTCTTCTGGATAAATACTTGTACTGGAACGTCTTTCTCTTTTTGGCATTCCGTCACTGAACTTAATCTCGCTCATTTCCATCCTCACTTTCCCCATGTAAGCAACTGGCACGCTATTGTGCAGTGGTGCATGGTTTTAATACTCGATAAAATCAGATAATTCCATCTGACCAACTATATTGTTATCTTGCATCCACCATAGATATACTTCTTCGCCACAACTCCACTTGGTATCTTTCCCACGCTGCTTGCGCTCCTCGATCATTTTGCCAAAAGCGCGTATGTATGCTCGTTTGTACTTCGGAAAATCATACATTTCCTTTTCGCGCTGTTTCTTTGAAGCAAGCGGGCAACCCAAGCAGCCTAATCGGTCATATCCACATTGGTACAGCTCGCATACCTTAATGTCTTTCTCTCCAATGAATTGCCAGATATTCTGATCTGTCCAATCAATTATTGGATTGACTACTGTCTTTGCTTTCATCTGGCAATTTTCAAACAACCTTCTGGTATCGTCATTGTCAGTGATAAGCATTTTCTCATCAGAAACACCGATGCTTTTACTTGCTGTCTGCCCCAATACTTCAAATGAGCTTCTATTGCTTCTCTTGCTACTTTCGGCCCATCTAACACCTGTTGCAATTAATCTGTTTGGATTGCCACCCTCTTTCAGCTCTGAACAGCAATACCGAACGATTCTTGTCGGTGGCATTAGTTTTCCAGGAATAAGGTTCCACATTGTAAGACGATTTCCATTTTTCTGTACATGATAGTCAATTTCGCATTTAATGCCTTTGCCTGCCAATTCAGAAAACACATTCTTGATATGCCGCACTGTCTGTGGTGCATCAACCGTGGTGTGAGAGTTATGTACCTCGAACGGGATTCCAGACATTCTGAACAGCCTTAGAAGCACGTCTGAATCTTTTCCGCCGGAATACTCGCATACAAGTGGTTTGTTATAATGCTTCAATGAAATATCACTCGCCAGTTTCAATCTATCTATGGATTTTTCAATTAATTCTTTCACACGCCATACTACAAATATCCGTATGGCAACTCTACAATCTGCTTTATAGCCTTGGGAGTTATTACCTCTGACCATTAGCCTGTACCGCACTACACGGGAGAACCAAGGCATTCCAATTTAGCATTTATCAAATTTTACCCATCCTATTCTGATTAGGTGGAACCTCGTTTCACGAGGATAAGTGTTATTCCTTTCTTTTAACTACCTTCATGTTTATTCAATTCCTATTAACATCAAACTCAACTTGCTGTAGCAAGGACAAATCCTTGTGTGATCGTAAATATCTTCCAGCAAAACACAATGCGGAAAAAGCTGCTTCGCCTCGTAGATATGTTCCTTTTCTTCCTCACCGCGTTTGGTACGTTTGATTCGACTTCCGACATCCAGTCTGAATGCTTTAGATACATATGCTTTTAATCCATAAGATTTTACTTTACTCATTTTTTATATGTCATTCCTTTCTTGAAGGCTGCTATTGCAAATCCTTTATGATGATATGTTGTTGTTATTGTTTTACACGTCAGGCATTCGCACCAAAACAAATCTCCTCCGCAATGTCGATTGTAGTCGTGGAATAAATGAAACCTGTTTCCACACTTGGGGCAAATCATGCTTTCGCTATTTTCTGGATTAGTTTCCATTTTTTTATTAAACATAGAACATTCCCTCACTATCACCGTCAGAATCGAAATCTGACGTTTCTTCGCAATCAATTGCTTTACTTCTCAACATATTCTTGCCTCGCTCGATCAGTTTTGCTCTCTGCTCTTCGGTCAAGATTTTCGGTGCACGTAACTTCACGTATTTAGCCGGAACATGAGCAAAGATAGAACCGTCTTTGTTTATAGCCAGAATCTTCACATCATCTGGGAACTGTTCCGACAACTTAAGGACTCTTCCTTTTAATTTACTCCCACTGTACGCTGATACCTCTGCGTACTCACCACCGCGAATCCACGCAATACTGCATTCATTACAATTTTCTGCCATCTCATTTCTCTCCTATAGTTTCAACAGATTTCTAATCCATTCAGTCACACGATCAAATTCTTTCAGAAGTTCAATATCATGACCGACTGTTCTGGTAACCGTATCGTTTCCCTCGTATACAGCAGTGTATCTTTTCTTCATCGGATAACCATTCGAAACAGCTTCATAGACATATGTTTTCGACTTTCCAGTCAGCTCAGCAATTTCACTGGCGGTCATTTCTCCGATGGGTTCGTTTCCGTCGTAAACCTCATATAATCTCATCTTAATCACTTTCTTTCGTTTTATAAGTTTCTTCGTTCAGAAGATTTTTGAATTTTTCCAGTGCCTTGATAGACACTTTGTTGTTCTGCTTCTCCGGCTTCAACGATACTTCCAAGTGCGTATCAATAATATGTGATAGCTCTCGGGCAAGCATTTTTCTTCCCTGTACAAGACCATCATGGTAGCCTTTTGCCGGACGGTAATCTGCAATCTTTTCTTTTCCCTCATCTTGACCGCCGCCAGTCTTGTTCTTTACAATCCACCCGGAATCAATCGCTTTCTGAATGTATTCTCTTTCTTTTTCGTCAAGCTGTGATTCCGGGCAATGGAAGAAATCTATTTTATAACCGCCCTTGTTCTCTTCGGAATACAGACCGTGTGCTTTTATGGAACGGTCTATGTGCTGCGTATAGCCCGCCATGTGCTGTGCTAGTCTGGTAAGCACGTTTCGGGACTGGCCTACATATGCGTGGGTTTCTGTTCGCCAGAGAATATATATCCCGGTTCCCTCGTCTAACTTCGGATTGACTTTCAGGAGCCGCTTCTTGTTTTCCTGCTCAATGGCTTTTACCTGCCGAAATTTCTTATAGTTAAACCTTTAATCACTCTCCTCTCACTCGAAAGGTATTTCTTTCAAATGATGTGCATTTAGCCATTTGATTCATCTCCTAATTTTAATTTCTCTGAAATTGCTTTAATTACCGAAACTGTTACTCCGTTTCCTGTCTGTTTGTACAACTGACTATCTGAATTAACGAACTGAGCTTTTTCAAAATAATCGTCCGACCAACCTTGCAACCTGAAGCATTCTTTTGGTGTAAGTTTTCTGATTGCTATGTAGCATTGATATTTTTCATACCACACTGCATATACGATCAACTCGTCAGAAACCTTTACAAGTATTCCTTGATTGCAACTGGTATCTAATGTGTTTGCAACTTCTTTTCCAACTCTTCCACGTCTGGTTTTACTTCCTGGAACTGATAAATTTACTGTATCAATACCGACTCTGCATTCTGAATATCCTTGCTTAGTTGCTTCTGTAACTTTTACTGCAAGCTGGTTATCTTTCTGAACTGTAGACAACGTATTTGAAACCCCATCTTCTTTGATTTCGCTTACAAGAAAATCATGTCTGGAAATATCAAGTTTGCCGCTTTCGTAATCTTTGCGAATTTCTTTTCCATATTCTGTGCGAACATTTCTCAGTATGCCGATTGGTTCAACGGCCACACCATGTCTATCTTGACTTGTAAGTGTGAACATTGGTTCGCCATCGTCTTTAAATCTTCTGCCATTCTGACGTTTTTCTGCTCGATCTGGTGTAAGAACCGGGATTGCGATCTTATTTCCCTCGCCTTTATTTGTCGTTAAAGTAGGGCTTAAACCAGTCGAATCATACACATTGCCATTCATTCCTTTACCTGACGGATTTACATTGCATACTACCCCAACGCTTCTAGGTTCTTTATAATCTCTACTTGTTAGTGTAGGACAAATATTTTCGTATACTCTTGCTTTTCCATCTTTACCAATATAACTTGTGCCAAATAATATGGAGACTTTGGGTTCTGTATTTCCTCCCGGTTTAGTGCTTATTGTTGGTGCTAATCCATCATCACTATAAACTCTATCTCGCTGTGAATTTCTTCCGTTAAGGCAGCCAAAAAGATTTAACGAAACACTATTTTCTCCGTCTGCTCCTTCGATAGGAAATATCTTTGAGGTACTTCTTCCTCTAAGATGTCCGATAATGAAGCACCTTTCCCGGTTTTGTGGCACTCCGAAATCTTTGGAATTGAGCACCTGCCATTCTGCATCATACCCCCCCTGCTCCATTTCAATGAGCAGTCTGGCGAAATCCCATCCTCCATTAACACTAAGCAGATTTTTAACGTTCTCAATGAAAAGGTAAGTGGGTTTATCTTCTTCTTTGAGCTGTCCGACAAGGTACATAACTCTGAAAAACAGGCTCGAACGGTTTCCTTGAAATCCGACTTGTTTTCCTGCGACTGAGATGTCTTGGCAAGGGAACCCGAAACACCAGCAGTCTGCTTTTGGAATGTCTTCGGCATACACTCTTCTAATGTCATTTGCATACCATTCTCCATTTCTGTATTCCTCCTTCAATATTTCTTTCTGTCTCTTCTTGATAGGAATATCTTCTAATACTTTTCGCTGCTCGTCTGTCAGCAAATGCATTGAGATATAACTCGCAGTAGCGAATTTATCGAATTCGCAAAAACCGACACATTCATGTCCTGCCAATTCCATTCCTCTTCGGAATCCTCCAATGCCTGCGAAAAAATCTATGAATTTCATTTTTCACTCCTTAACTAAATGGAAGTTCATCATCTTCCGTGAATGCCGGAACACTCATGAAATCATCCGCACTCTGTTCTGGACTTGGAATCGGTGGATGCTGTTCTTCTGACTGGTTCTTCTTGCTTTCTGCAAATTCCTGTTCCTCGATTAGTACATCAGTAGTGTACACTTTCTGTCCCTCGCGATTCGTATAACTTCCGGTCTGAATTCTTCCAGTGACTGTGATTTTGATTCCTTTATGCAGATATTTCTCAGCAAATTCACCGTTCTTTCCAAGAGCCACACAGCCGATGAAATCAGCTGCGGGTTCATTGTTTTTGTGATACTTGCGATTTACCGCAAGTGTATATCTGGCAATCTTAGTATCATTTGTTCCCATTCGGACATCTGGATCTTTAATCAAACGTCCGATCAAAATCACTTTATTCATGTTTGTTCTCCTTATAGGGTTCTGGCATAGCTGGTAAAGGCATCCATGCAATTACTTCTAACTTTTCGAAACCGTCTGAAAAATATTCGCCATTCCACACTGCTCTGAAAGGAACTGTTCCTTTTTTGGTAGCGATCAAATATATGTCTCCTTTGAAACTATGATTAGGCTTAGGCTCTGGCGGCAGTTTCACATCTACTGGAATCCACGCATCCGATAAGCTAGATGAACAAATCAGTTTCTCAACCTTTTCGATTGCGTCATTCCATCCCTTGTTATACCTGCAAAAGAGAGGATCTAATTCTTCTGGATTGCTGTACCCTGACGGTTTCTTTAATTTTTCCAAAACTTTTAAGAAAATTTTCATGCTATTCTCCTTTCAAAACGGGCATAAGTTCAAATCAACCTCAAGCCCCGACTTCGCAATTTGAACCTTTGCATATTCTCCTGCAACTTCCTGAACTTCTTTCTGCATCCGGTCTGGGTCGCCCCATCCATCAGATAAGTGGCACAGTGTTACAGTTCTTAGGGATGTAGTCTTGTTCACCCGGATGATTTCTTTCACCGTAGATAAGCTGCTGTGTCCTCGGATAGAATGCTCGAACTTGAACGAACCCCGCTCTGGTGCATCGTCCATATGGTTGCACTCGATCAGAAAATGATTAATGTTCATGTTTCTAAATGAATACGGGAAATGCATGAAGTCTGTAGCATATATCATAAGCCCCATTTCCGGGTGTGATATAATGTAGCCGAAGTTCGGCGTACCGTCGTGTGGAACGTAAAACGGAGTTACTGTAAAGTCATTGGTCAAAAGCCGTGTTCTTCGTTCCGGTAACCCTATCATTAATTCCCCGGTCATAATATTCAGATTCTCTACCGTTTCATCATTGGTATAAATCTGCACCCCGGCGTTCATTAGGTCTTTGAATGACTTCTTGTGATCGTCATGGCTATGTGTAAGCAAACACCCAACGACATTTCTTATTTTGTAGTCAATTCCCCGGAGAATCTTCTTGTAATTGCATCCGCAGTCCAGAAGAACAATCTCGCCTGTGCTTGACTGCAAAGAGTAACAATTTCCTTTGGTACTTCCTGTCGAAATTACTCGCATGAACAAATGGCATCACCTCGCTTTCAATTTGTAAGTTGTGCTACATGTAAGGAAACTCTTAAATCTTCCAATGATTTTTTTGCTTTTTCAGAAGGCTCTTGTCCGCTTAGGATTTGTGGTATGGTTTCTTCAAGCAATTTTACTTCATATCTTCCTATTATATATGTGGACAAACATGTCTTTCCTTCGTTTGGAAAAGTAAAAGACTTATATTCTTTTCTGTCTGCTTCCAACACCATGCTCATTGCCTCTTTTGCCTGGCTTTCCGTCGAATAACAAGCCATAACTGTTCCTTTTTCACCTACCATTGGCACATATGCTCTTATGATATTCCCAGCTCTGCTTAATGATGTGATTTCATAAGGAACATCAAATTCTCCATTCTGACTAATTAATCTCACTTCATTCTCCTTTCAATTTCTAAATCCATACTGTGGCACAGTTTGATGCAATTTCCATGAAGCATGTGATTCTTGCACGCTCCGTATTTTTCATTGAATTTTTCTATCGGCATCTTCCTGTTATTCACTGCCTGTACCCATCTTCGGATTTTTCTTTGTGTCTTTCTTTTCCTATCACCACGCAGCTTTCTGATGTATTTCCCATCATCAGTTATGTAATGATGGAATCCCAGGTAACATATTCCCATTCGGAACGGTACGATTTGTGATTTAGGATTTAATTCCAGTCCAAGGCTTTCGACCATCATTCGGATTGCTTTAAAAAGTTCTTGTGCTTCTTCTTTTGTCTTGCACAGAACATAGAAATCATCGTTGTATCTTCCGTAATACGGATTCCCAAATTCAATCGTTACCATTTGGTCTAACGAATGAAGCAGCAACAATGCATATTTCTGATTTACTTGATTTCCTAATGGCAGTCCCGGATTATCTGTGCTGTCAATAAACAAATGGTTCAACCAGACTGTAAAATCATCATCAAAGTAATAATCCAAAACATCTTTCATGATTTCATGGTCTATGCAATAAAAATATTTGTGAATATCACATTTTACAATCCAACTATCCATTCCATTTCTTTTATAGAAATCCAGCATTTGATTTCTTAACCCATCCATTGCCATGTGTTGCCCTTTTCCTTGCTGTCCGGCAGTGTTCCATTTAATCAGAATCTTTTCAAGTTTCGGTGTCAGAATGTAATCAGAAAAGCATCTCTGCACTACTTTGTCTTTAAATGCACATGATTCTATCGTTCGCTCTTTTGGCTCATGAATTTGAAATTTATTATACGGATTTATGGTATACGTTTGACTTTCCAATTGTTCCTTCAAGAGATGAACGCCTTCAAGAGACAAATTAGAAAACCTTGCAGTACCTGAATTAAACTTCTTACCGCTCTTAACCTTCTTGTAAGAACGATATAAATTCTCAAAATTTGCAACAATTTCTTTATCCATTTATTTTGTTCCTTTATATTTGTCCATTGCGGAAAGGTTATGCATTTGCTTGTGTCTTTTCTGATTTCAGCTTTATGCTTACTCTGTCTGCATGTGATCCATGTTGGGCGAACACCATTTTCATTGTTGTAATTGTTGTTGTTGATATTGCCCGAAGGGGAAACAAC
>ERZ1034873.439-NODE-439-length-23228-cov-8.277737_pt1 | contig 23228 bp, 25 predicted proteins | sample MGYA00520689_ERZ1034873 | MGnify/ENA primary metagenome ERZ1034873 (study PRJEB33766, sample SAMN09781722) | gut metagenome | biome: gut microbiome | host: Homo sapiens | place: Madagascar | study: EMG produced TPA metagenomics assembly of the PRJNA485056 data set...
ACCTTATACAACTGTTCCATAATAAAATCTCCTTTTCTAATAAAAATGTTGTTTAGTTTTCATTATAGAACTTGGAAAATATGCGTATCCATCGAATCATTGTCATTTCACAAGGATGATCTTCATATCCAAGCGTCCATATTGTAATCAGTCCTTGAACAACGCCTCTGATAATCTCAGCATCGTATTGTTTGTAAGGCAAAATATCATCTGGAATAGCTCTGTGAACACTTCCACACTGCTTACATTTATACCTTGTTAAAACCAAATGATCTTTGACTCCATATTTCCCTCTGCAAATTCGGTTGACGTGATCATAATATACTAACTCGCCACCGCACTTTGGACAAATATAATTACCGCATTTTACCATAAAATCACTCCTAAAATGTAGGAATCAATTGACGGTTCATACACTTGGCTGTATAATATAGTTATCAGTTATAAGAAAGGAGCTCTAAAAATATGTTGATTAAATGCCCAGAATGTGATTTACCAGTTAGTGATAAAGCTATCATATGCCCACACTGTGGATGCCCACTAACATCACAAAGCCCACGTCTTCGAAAGCAGAAACGTAGACGCAAGTTACCTAATGGTTTTGGACAAATAACCGAGATTAAAAATAGAAATTTGAGAAAACCATTTAGAGCAATGGTTACAATTGGGGTGAATGAAAATGGTAGACCCATACAGAAAATGCTGAAACCAGATTCGTATTTTGAAACTTACAATGAGGCTTATTCAGCACTCGTCGCTTATAACAAGAATCCATATGATTTAGACAGTACGATTCTTGTTAGTGAATTATACGAAAAATGGTTGATAGAATATAGCAAAACAATTGAATCAGCCTCCAGTCTCCGTTCAATCAGTGCTGCTTGGAAAAGATGTTCGTCTGTGTATAATATGCGAGCGACTGATCTGCGTGCACGTCACATTAAAGGCTGTATTGATATCACACCTTCAGCTAGTTTAAAAGGCCGTATCAAATCGGTATTTAATTTGATGTTAGATTATGCATTAGAATATGAAATCGTAGATAAGAATTATGCTCGTACTTTTACTTTAGCAAATGATAATCCAGATGTAAATGGGCATATCATATTTACTGATAAAGAAATGGATAAGATTTTGGAAAACATTCATTTACCATACGCAGATTTGATTATTATACAATGCTATTCCGGATGGCGTCCGCAAGAGCTAGGACTGATAAAAGTTGAGGATGTTGACATTATCAATTGGACGTTCAGAGGCGGCATGAAAACAGAAGCTGGCAAGAATCGAATCGTACCAATTCATTCAAAAATACGTTCATTAGTCAAAGCTAGATACGATGAAGCCATTTCTTTGAATAGTGAATATCTTTTCAACTGTACAGACACAGCGACTCATCGAAGTAACCTTAAACTAACTTACGACAAATATCGTCACCGTTTTGATAAAATTCGAGATCAGTTAGAATTGAATCCCGAGCATAGAGCCCATGATGGACGTAAACACTTTATCACTCTTTGCAAAAAATATAACGTCGATGAATATGCAATCAAATATATGGTTGGGCATACCATTTCGGATATCACTGAAAAAGTCTACACTGACCGTTCGATCGACTGGTTGAAAACTGAAATAGAAAAAATAAAATGAGTTGGAAATTGTGTATGAACGATATGTAGGAATAGTGTATGAATCATGTATGAACCGTACAAAATTCGCTACTTTTTACTACTCCTACATACGTTCTAAATGCTTGATTTTACTGGATTCTTTAGAACTTATCTGCTCTAGCGGCTTCTTCAACGGAAACAGGAATCCTTGTAAATCAAGCATTTTTAATACCAAAATGTATGAACCGTGAATGAACGGCCTGCATTTAACTCTTATGTATTGGCAGCTTGTTTACTTCATCAATTACTTTCTTAGCAGAACCATTTCCGCCCATTGCCGCATAAGGCTCATATAAATAAGTAAACAAATTCTCGTATTCATCTTGAGTGATGTTTCCTCTTTCGATATAAGCCATACCAAGATAAATAATTCGGTCATGTGCTAAGCCAATCAACATTCGAGTTTTTGCATCTTTTCTATCCATTCTCTTTTGCACAAACGCCCACAAACCTGAAGATGCCAATGCTGATGCAACAATTGCCCCTATAATCTGTATCCAAAATTCCATTTTATCACCTCCTTACGCCATCATTTTTTCGATTTCGTAAGGCACAAAATAAAATGTATCTTGTCCTAAAAACGAATATGCAATAGAGAATATCTTTGACCCATAATCCGCGATAAAATTGCAGACCCATTCTTCTGCTTCAGTCCAATACCTCTTGTAGACCATCCGATGTATATCATCAAGCAGTCCAAAACTGATTAATGCGCAATGCCCAATCTCATGGATAAGAACTCGCTCTAGCATCGGCCTGTCTAATCGATTTGAAATATAAACACATTTCGTCTTCGGATCAGTAGTGCCAATTGTTCTAGTACCAGTCCTATCCACAAGCATTGGATGATTTGGGTCCACGAATAGTATTCGCCATAAATATCCATTCATAGAGAATCTATTCATAGAGATTACCTTATTCCGCTAACTCATTTGTTAGCATGGTTAAATTATTCTTGATATTTTTTCTAAGCTCTGGGTCAGCAGCTTTCCAAATATCACGAACAGTTGTCATCATGTCAGACATGTGCTCCATCGCATGTGTGTCCATTTCTTCCTTATCATGAGGAGAATTGGTTTCTGTATAATGCTTTCTCGCCATTTTGAAATCACCATAAGATTTACCATAACGAATCGGCAACTCATACTGCCAATCAACTTTGTCCATCGGATACCCCATACGATAATTGTCGTCATAGGACTGATCCATATATGGTTTGTGAATATACATCCGCTTCCAAAGATCAGGTGTGTATCCGTATGGTTCCGCTGCATCTTCCATCGCCTCAACAGCAGATTTATAATAGCAAGCCTCCATCAAATATTTCTTAGCCTGAGCCATATCCTTAATCATATCTATTACTTCGCCAAGTTCCGAAGTACTAATATACTGTGGTCCCTGTTCCAGCTCAGATTTAACAATATCCTCTAGCTTTTCTTTGATTTCGCCGATTGCCTTGCATTCATTTCCCATACTCTCTCACCTCCTATGCTACACGACGAATAGCGAATGCAGTATTTGCGTCAACAATTACGGGAACGGTACCAGTGTTAACAACTGTTAATCGGTCATAGTCTCCGCAGCAATTCCGTAAAATGGTTGTTGTTGAGACATTATTCAAGTCATTTGCAGCTGCTGGTACTGAGATCATTGTTGTTTCTGGCAAAGTTTCTCCGCCAACCTGAATAGACAACTGGACAGGCGTTGCTGCTGTTGCTCCACCAATATTGCCAGAGAAAGTCGCTACATATATACCATTTGCTCTCATTTTGACAGAACCCGTGTTCGCACGATGGCACTCACCGCATCCTGTATGAAGAATTTTATTGTTAAAGGTAATGGTCTGCCCCGGCTGTAAAGTCTGAGCAGTCGTATTTGATAAAACAATCATAATAATACCTCCAAATATCAATTAGTTGCAATTACCGTTGTTACAATAGCAACCGTACCCATAACTTGCATATGGATTTGGCACATTAAATGCTGGCACTGCGGCAGGTCTTAACTGCTGAACCAAATACTGATTCTGAGCAGCCTGAGAAGCAGCAAGGTTCAATGCCTGAATTGCTGCAGCCTGTTCTGCAATCTTAGCATCTTTTGCATCCATCTGAGACTGTACAAGCTCGTCATGCAATGCACGATAATTGGCATTGTCGTTCTGCATAATCTGCTGTGTCTGATTCTGGATAGCGGTCTGAATTGCACATGCCTGTGTTGCTAAGTCATAACTAATCTGTGCCTGTCCCTGTCTGTTCTCACAGCAGCAATTAGCTAACTGTGTAGACAAAGCATTGGTGTTCTGCATATTAGCGACAGTGTCGTTGTTAATAGCCTGCTGAATACCGAAATTGCCCTGCTGAACAGCATTCTGCAAAGCATTTGTACTCGTCAACAAACTTGTGTTCATAGCATAGAAACCATCACACAGACCATTTTCGAGGCCATTCAGTTTGTTGATAACGGACTGCGTATCAAAACCACGCTGAATATCAGCCTGTGTTGCAGCGGATTCACAACCGTTTCCACGATTATTTCCCCATCCGCCGTTGCCCCAGCCACCAAAGATGGCAAAGAGAATAATAAGTACCCACCAACCGTTTCCGTCGGCCCAACCATTGTTGCGATCATTTCCTGCTACAGCTGCGATGTCAGATAAACTAGGTGCTCCATTTCCATTAAACATAAATATGCCTCCTTTAAGAAAATATGTTTATACTAAAATAAAGCTCGACTATAGACGCGCGCTTTTCCATAATGAGACTTTATTATGTATCAAATATGAAAGAACTGTTTTGCCTGTGTCAATGCGTCTTCTTTAGTGATTCCGTATGTCTTGCAGAGATTCTCAGCAATCATTTGACCACGCTGGGAATCTCCATTTTGAATAACCTTTAACATCTCCTGTGCCTGAGGATTCTTTGCCACGTTCGGATTGTTTCGTAATAAATTAATAGCAAATTGCTGCATATTAATCATTGTTTGTTTCCTCCTTTCTAGGCTGAGTCTGTTTCATCGGCTTTTGCATACGATCAAGTCGTTTATCAATTTTGTCAACTTGTTCTTTGATTGAAGCTAAAGCAGCTTCTATATTATTCTGTACTGGCTCATCAGATGGGGATGGCTGCTCTGCTACAAACTTTACAGTTGTGATTGTGCCATCACTATTCCATGCTTTTGCGTAAATGCACGAATAATCATTTTTAGGAAATAAACTAACTCGACCATCCATAGGAATCTCGTTCGGTGTCACTTCGTTAATATCAGAAACAACTCTTCCCGGAATTATGGGAGGACGCTGCTGATAAGACTGTAACGGTGACTGCTGAGGTTGAGGTTGCGATGGATAATTCGGGTTAGGAATGTTAGGGTTGAACATTGGATTATATGGTTGATAAGGTAACATATTATTCAACTCCTTTCAAATATATTACTCTTGCATTACAATGAAGTCACATGCTGTCATACCGGTTGGAAGTCCTTTTATCGAGCCGTCATCTCTTATTAAAAAGCCATTCTTAACCTGTATTGGACTACCGGTGCTCTTCTTATAGTATGAATTTCCAGCAAATGACATTAACAGTGTAGAACTCTTAGCGAAACCATACACAGTAACGGCACCAGCATTAAACCCTGCATCTGTAATTGGTGACAAATCGGATGGACTTGTAACATGGGCAATCTTTGGACCACTAGTTGCCTCTGCAGTGCCAGTTATAGCCAAGCCATTTCTGGATGTAAATGTCTTACCCTTAGCGACATCACTAGCTGTAGCGTCTCCAAAATCACTTGCGTCTTTCGCAATAGTGATAGATTGTTCGCCGTTTAATATTGTCTTTTCATTGGCTGTTTTTGGTTTGATTTTTGCCTTCATACGAATAAAAGGTATCTTAACACCACCAAATGCAGTAGATACATAATAATCAACTGTTTGAGAATTTGATACTACAGATAAAGCGTCATTCTCAGTTAAAGAGCCAGTGACCTGTGCTCCAGTTTTATCATGAAAAGTCTTACCTTTAGTAACATCTTCTGCAGTAGCTGTATCTGAAGTTAAATCCATTAAAACCAAAGTGCCATAAACAACTTTATTTGCAGCCATTTTGAATTATCCTTTCTTTCTCAGTCTAACCGATTGTGATAGTCTTACCTCCGGCTTCGTTGTCAGATTCCACATAAGGAATTGCTGCTACAGTGACCTGAGACAAACAGTTATACTCTTCATCCGGTAAAATTTCCTGTGCAGTCGCTTTTGGTGTCACAGTCTTTGCCTGAGCTTTCATATCCTCAGCACCAGACATTGTACCCTCTACACCTAAAACCGTAATACCTTCACGAATGTTGGCTGGAATTAATTTGGCCTGTTCAGTCGCTAAGATGTTTACTTTACCAGAACCATCATGGTAACCCTGTGGTATTGTGTAAGCACCAGTCACTGTGGAAATAGTTCCTGTGACTGCGCCATTGTTTGGCATTGTACCTGTTACTTTAGATCCCTTAACATAAGCTGTTTTGCCTTTCAGGATCTCAGCGGCTGCAACTGTGGCGTCGTTTGTGTTAGCATTGTAGGCACAAGTACCTGTGATTGCATTACCTGCTTTATCATGTGCTTTAATACCTGTTAAAAGTTTACTTGCGTCGACGGTATCGCCTGTTAAGTCGATCAGGACCTCACCATTGTAAATAATCTTACTGTTACCCATTAATTTCTACCTCGCTTCCAATATATATTGTTTGACCACCAGACGGATTAGAGACATCAAAATATGGAATAGCAGTAATAGTGACATTATCATCCATATACTTTTTTTTTGTCAGAAGTTCCTGTGCTTCAGCTTTTGGAACCACTGTGTAGTCGCCTTCATATGCGTCAGGTGTAATCATAACCTGTTGAAAATAGTCAAAACGAACTTTGATGTGTGATTGCATTCCATCAAATTTATTAATATCGAACGTCATCAAATCACCCCATCTTTTAAAATTTGTGAAACAGCAACTCTGAAAATATCAGAAGCCATCACTTCATCGTTTTTAGTTCTTACTCGCAGTTGCACATGCGCATCGTACTTGTCGTTAAGTTTCAATGTATCTGCTTGTGATAATTGAATTGTAACGGTGTTTTCTGATAATGTCGCGTCCGCAATCGTTTTATTTATGATAGGCACATTTTTCTGTGCAACTGTCATTAAAATATTTTCCAGCAAATCGGTATTGAACGGCAATACGAATTCCAACGTTGGTGTCGTACCACGAAACATAATCTCACCGTCCTTACTTATTTGCCTGTTTAATCATCTGATTCACGTATACAGATAAACCTGCTACTAATACACCCTGTACGAGGGCTGTAAAAATACCTGCAAAAATATCATTGGTTGATCCGAATGAACTTGTAGCCATTACCCAGATTGCACAGAGAGCAATACCGAGTACGCCTAAAATCATTGGAATATAATTGTCTTTGATCTTCTCTGTTTTCTTGATGCCCATACCAATAAAGTAGAGAACAATGGATAAGACAACTAATTCTGGTTTGACATAGTTGATAATCTGTTCCATTTTGAATTCACCTCCTTATCATATTTCTCCAGTGTGCTTTTAAGCATTCTGGAATATAATCTCTCCAATCAAACACATGATCGTTTTTGATGGATTCTTCTGTCTCTGTCTCGGTTTCTGTTTCAGGAAATTCGATCGGATGGTCTTTCAAATACTGATTTACACCGTATTCGATACCTTTCTGAAATTCTTCGCTCGGTGTCCACTCAAATTCGATATGTGGAGAACTAGGAGGATTCAGGGGTGGCGTACAAGCAAATGCCTGCACAGTCATCCCTAAACTTAAAATTGTTGCTAAAACCAATACTTTCTTTTTCATAGCAATCCTCCATTTTGAATCTATCGTTTGATTGTCTTTGCTTTTGATAATGAAGCTGGTCCAAATGAACCGTCTGCTGCCAATTTCTCCGCTTTCTGGAATGCAATCACAGCTGCTTTTGTCTTTGCGCCAAAATCTTTATCGACTTTAGATCGGTACGTGCCATACCAGCGTAAGAACAACTGAAGATTCTTTACAGCTTCTCCTGTATCGCCGAAAACAAGACAATTCTTCTTTGGTAATGTCGGCAAAGTGCCTGTATATCTACGCTTAGAGGATTTCTTTGTAACAATCCAGATACAGTTCGTGTCGTAACGGAGTTTCTCTGGTGAAAAATATCCAGTATTACCACGAGCACCAGAATCCCGGATATAAAGCTTGTTATTAGACAAATCTGTACAAGCTAAGAAATGACCGCCACTTGTCCAGAAATTATCTTTAGCGCCATTGGATTTACCGACCGTTAAAAATACTGCCCACCAATCTCCTTTAAGAGACTTCATTTTAGCCATAGCATTTTTCCAAGAAGTGCCACCACCATGCTCCGGTTTGTAATATCCTTCGATTGTGAATCCATAGTGTTCGAGAGCTGACGTAATGCCCGCTCTTGTTGTGCCCGATGAGTAAAAGTCGCCGTGATCAGATAGCCATTCTGCAACCTTTCGAGGATTGAGACTAGGATCGATATTTGTGCCAATACAAGCAACAGAACAAGGCCCGCATCCACTAGCAGCCATCGAAATGCCTCTGACTCGTCCCCATTCGGACTGTGTAAATGTTTTAGACATAATTTTTTCTCCTTTCAGAATTTATGCATAAATAATCTTTTTGCCATAGCGAACAGCGCATTCGTGTTCAATTGTACAGCCACGATATTTATGCCAATCTTTACAGAAATAAACAACGTCCGCATCAGACATACGTTTGATAGATTCTCCGATATACCATAACGGTTTAGCGTCATGCGGAGCATCTTCGAAAAATGAATCAATGACTTCTACCTCTTGACTTGACGGAACAATTAAACGAAATAAAATAAACACCATATTTCGTTCATTAAGAATTTCTTCGTTAGTCTTATCGGCCATAGGCTGACTGATAAATATTTTCATGTTTTAATCTCCTATTCCTCTGTATGGCAAGTGTTGGTTGCCTTCTTATATACATCCTCATACAATTCCTGTTTATCACCGTTGTAAGTGTACTCTGCATAGATGCCATCTCCATCGATTGTAGTAGACGCAAGACACTTGTAGTTCTGTAATGTTTTGCAAGACCAGACAATAAACACGTTACTTAAATCAATCGGCGGTATCTTAAGAGTGCCTGCTGGTCCATAATTGTTGTACCATTTAACAAGTTTCTTTTTAGCTACGCTCTGAAAGTGATCCATTCCTGTGATAATCATAATTTAAACCTCCATTTTGAATGAAATAAAAGGAAGAGAAGGAGACACATTTCTATATCTCTTTCTCTTCATAAAAGGGATTGTAATTTTTGCGTTGATTGCTCAAAGCCCCCCCTTTAGTTAATTAGTTTAAATATTATTTGACATTTGATACTAACCCATCACCCCAAGATTTCATAATTTCATCTCTTGTAAGAATGCGACTATAAATTTTTAATTTACTAATGTAATAAGGGAACGGCTGTGCGTTTTTTGTATCTCCTATTATCATATCAAAATCAGACATATTAACAATATCCCACGATGTCGCCTGTCTCTCTGTGCCTTTATAGTCATAAGTAAATGGAGTTAATTTTGGTAATTCATCTGCGGAAATAGTGATACAATAATGATTGTAATCTGTTAGGTTGTTCGTTCTTGCATCGAATCCAACAAAGCCATTGATCCTATCCCCATATTTGAATTGAACTTGATTTGATCTCATAACGATATTAAATGAGCCAATAGAAAAAAGACAATAATCTTTGCCGTCATTCATTTGAGAATTGTCACATTTATTGTCAAGCCAAAACTCAATTGTAATGCCTTTGTTGCTACATAAATGTTTCATCTTACCCATGTTTACAGGTTTTTTGGGCTTTCCAACAATAGAACGATATACGTCAGATGGCACTAATATATTATGATTTCTCTTTGCAGTATAGTCAGAATCCATTTCGCAATATACTTTTTTATTACTCATAAAATCCGTAATTGAATCTTCGTTAAATTCAATATCGCAAACAAGCCCATCAACACACACTGAAAAATCATCGTCTCTATTGCATACATAATCTAAGCTAATAGATATATCTTTTCCACCAACCGGAATATCGCCAATCTTAACCAAAACAGTTGACATGTAATGATTTCCTCCGTGGTGTAGATAAGCACTCATGTTATTACCATATCCACTCAACCAAAATTTATCTTTGTATTTTGCAACGTATCTAAATCCGTTTCCAGCCACTCCGTTCATGTCTGTGCTATCAACCCAGACTGTTTTCCAAGTGCGCCCGGCATCGTTAGATTTTATAATCTGTTGAGTGAGTACGGTGCCGCCAGCAACCAAAAAACAATAAATTGTTTCGTCATCCGAAATTGCAAACCGTCTAGCAGATTGTTTGTTATTTACTACTATTTCATAATCATTTGGATTCATAACATCATTACAACGGTACATCGTTACACCGCCAAGAATATTAGATTCACCGACTCCCAGATAGTAATTTTCTCCACATAATCTGCATGCATATTCTCTGTTTGAAAACGGAATTGGTAATTCAACCCAATTTTCTCCATAATCGGTGGACATCATGCAGCAAGCGCCTGTCGGATGTTTTGCGTCATCAATTCCAACAAATATCTCATTTGGTGTCTTATTTTTGTTTATATTTATCGAGTGAATATGCTGTCGGACAGAATCCCTTAGGCATTCATTCCAATTATTTCCACCATCAGAGGATTTGTAAACAACTGCACCAATCCATGCAGCTTGATACGCTCCGAAATATAGATTTCCAAGCGAATCTTCTGCCATATCGCCAAATCCTCTCTTTTCACTAGACATATCGAGAACAACTTTCCCACTTTTGTAAGGTTTGATATATTTACAAAGTTTGTAATTTGCAACAAGATACAAATTATCATTGCTGTCAACAAAACATAATTCTTTAGTATCAGAATTATCTTCACATATTTTAGTCCAAGTGACACCGTCATCTGATATAGACACTCCGTTGTTTGCAATAATAATTTTCCCGTCAGATGTAACAAGTGGTGATTGTTGACCAAAACTAATCTTATCATCCCACTCAACATCCATATTAGCACTTGCAACAACCTTGTAAGGAAGCGCATTATATTCGTCAAAGAACTTAATGCCATTAAATTCTTTCCCAAACCTAGGCGAGTAAATTTCATTCCATCTGCTATTTTTTAATGACTGTTCCGCATTGTGAAGGTGCACACAAATTGTCTGATTTTTAAGATTGTCTGATCCATCGTTCGGCACATGGAAAGAAATCATTTCGCTATCGGACACTTTAACATTAGACATAGCATTGAATTTTTCGATAGAGTTTTTTGTTGACTGCGTTTCATATTCGTTCAACGAAATATCAGATATAGCCGATAACCTTTCTAACGAAATTCTTGAATCAATAACAACTTCTTCAATTCGTTTTTTATTGTTTTCTGCATTTTCAACCAATTCTGAGTAACCTTTTGGGCTTAGCGATGTTGTGTAAAACACAATGCTATCAAAATCTTTTGCGTGAGATACTAATCTAATATAAGTTAAATTGCTCACAGTGGGTGTGTATTCAACCACCGTTTCAATCCCGCTGACAAATGACAATTCTGCCGAGATTAAATCGACCATAGCTGAAGCAGTCCCATCTGTGCCCATTTTAACGTCTGTCAAATCAAATGTATCCGTTGGCAAAAATTTTATGATATATTTTACGCCAGCAACTAACTGATTACCAGTTTTTTCTAAAGCTGCATAATTAAGCCCACTTGCCGACATTAAGCATTGACAATACTCTAACTCGTTCTTGTCTGACAAATTACCTAAATCTTCCTTTATCGAACCAACATCATCTTTAATCGGTTGTAAAGTTTGTGTCAGATATTCCGATGTTACTGCTGGATTCTCTTTAAAATATGCGGCAACCTGCTCACCGATATTTTCTTCGACTTTATCCATACGAGAAATCAACTGAAGAACAATATCGGCATATTCTTCAGCAACGGCTTCAGTTCCTTCGATAGACTCATAGCAGTTGCCTTTTGCTTTTCTTGTGGTAAAAACTGTATCTCCGGTTTTAGTCTTCGCCTGAACTGCAAAGAAAATCTCACCTGAAATATTCTTGTCAAGTACGTTCCTTGTGATTGGCCAACTGAAGACGATTTCATCTTCTGTAGCGGTACCATTTGGCGCATCGCCAACGTCACAAAGAATCTGCCCGATTTTTGTTGATGCTGAAATATAATTCACATAGAGATAGCATTCTGTTAAATCAATACCATTACCTACGATACGAGGTGACTTGAAATATTTTCTTTCAGCATTATTATCACCATAAACACCAAAAGCAGACTCTATTTCTGGTATTGTGATATTTCTCGAATCAGGATCAACAATTAAATATGCATCCATAAATCATTCTCCTTCTATTAAGCGTTTGTTCCATTGTCCCATGCAATGCTAACTAAAAACGCATGAACTGTTCCAGTTGAGCCTGCAACATACGATCCAATGCTAGACGCTGCTGTACGACCAAAGAAAAAGATTTTTTGTCCAGCTTTCAGATTCACATCCATATGTGCAGATCTAATATCAGCATCGTTATAAGGTAACTCGACAACTTGTAAGCCGCCTAAATCATCACTATACAGTTTGTTAGAGGCTGTACTGAGATATACGCGAGCTTTATTGCTGTTACCGCTTGATGCCGCATTTGTCCATCCAACAAATGTAAATCTATATACACCATCTTTTGGTGCTGTGAACTTACCCGATCCTAATTTATAAGCGTCACTGCTCGAATTGCTTCTTGTTGAAACGGTTTGCAAGTGCATCCAAATCGGTGTATCACCGGCGACAATTTCACTCGGCAATGAACCCGATGAACTTCCTGCTTTTCCGACAACTTTGACACCAGAAGCGGAAGTAAATGTTCTACCGCTAACCACGTCATCTGCGGTCGCATTACCAAAATCTGATAAAGGTGCTTCCACAATTGTGTTTGTGTTTGAACGTAAAAGCACATCTTTTGTATTGCCAACTGTTAACTGAAGATCATTGCCTACTACACTATTCGTAACTGTTCCGGTTGGTGTATAACTGCCAGAACTAATTTCTTGAACTGTACCTGTGATCTTAGAACCTTTAGCATATGCGGTTTTGCCTTTCGCAATGTCACTCGCTGTTGCTGTTGCATCTGATGTACTGATTCCACCAGTTCCTGATCCGCCGGTATTTGTTCCTGTTACTTTTACACCTGCGGCGGATGTGAAAGTCTTACCAGAAGTAACATCGGCAGCTGTGGCATCTCCAAGACTCGACAAAGGCGTGTCGATAATGCTCCAACTGTTAGCTCTCATAATCTTGTCTGTCGGATGCTTAGCATTTAATCGTAAGTTACTGCCGTTTGCGCTTGGTGTCTCATCAGTCATCGTAAAACTATTACTGGCAGTAATATCAACCAATGTACCGGTGATCTTAGCTCCTTTTACATAAGCAGTCTTATTTTTTGCAATATCACTCGCTGTAGCTGTTGCATCTGATGTTGAACCGCCAGAAGTGGCAGCACCTGTTATTTGGTTGCCATGACAATCATGTGCTGTATAGCCAGAAAGTAACGTATCTACGGTCACAGTGTCGGAGGAAATATCCATAAGCACTGTTCCGTCTGATAAAACGACCTTGTTATTTGCCATTTTGAATTATTCCTCCTATCCAATTGTAACTGTGGTGCCATTATCGTTGTCAGTCTTAGAAACTGGAATGGCGTTAACGGTGACCTGTGACAAACAGTTATACCCGTCATCCGGCAATACAGACTGTGACAAAAATGTTGGTGAAATTGTCTTAGCCTGTGGATTCATACCGCCTGATGAAGTTCCTTTGTAATTTTTAATGCCGACGACTTTTGTGATTGTACGGTTGGAATCTGCTTGTAAATTCTTTGATCCCGAACCGTTTTCGCCCTGAGAGCCAGACCAAGAATTTGTAACAGACGTGACGACCTTCAATCGCTTATCACTAAATGTTAAACATAATTCAAGCATCTGATAACCAGATACACCGTCATTACCACTTGGATTATCCGTCAAATTTGTATATCTAAGAATTCGTGTGAATTCGCTGCTTGATTTAGCAACTGCTATACGCCGAACGTCAGACATGCCATAGTAATTAACATGAATGTCCAAATAATCGTAATTCTTCACACTATCGCCAAGTGTGAGTGCAGAATTCGTAACGGTACTACCATCCCCGGAATACAAAATAGTTTCTTTATTCAATAAAGAATCATTTACCTGCTGAATCAGAGTTCGAGTTTCTTCAAGTTTCTGAGAATATGATGCTAAATCGTTTGCCAATTTCGCAACACTGTCTGGATTACCTGTAGCGTCAGCATAGCATTGTTCGATCGCATCATGAATAGACTGGCGTACATCTTTACCATAAACAGTATTGAGAATATCGCTCAATAATGATTCGAGTGTGGTTGCCATGATATATCTCCTTTATATAATTGTTTTCACTTTATTCAATTTCAGTGCAGAAGTGAGCTTAAACATGATCTTGTTATCTTTAGCAGCTTGATCACTCAGAGAATACTGTGTTGTCCCGAAAGTATACTCGCTTGACATAGGATCTTCAAGATGATGCACGACCTTTGTGCACTGATAATAGGTGTCAATTCCGTGTGGTGCTGAAAAAATCTGATGATAATTTCCACATCGAATCCTATCAACGTCTAAACCTAAATCAAATAAATCAGCTGCTGTCACTGTAATGGATGTTGCTTGCTGAAACAATTTACTTAGATACTGTATACCAACTGTTTTTAGAGTTTGAGCAACATTAACATCGTCAAAAGTAACTGCTTGAACAATTCGTCCAAATGCTTTGATTCCATTTTGATTTTCGAGATAGTCTTTTCCTCCGTTGACCGACTTAATTGTCAACGGATCTTCTGGTGTCGTTCCATCTGCATTTTCTTTTTGTGTGCCAAGAGGAATCAGGACTGTACAAATATCACTCGCTTCAACAGCTTCTGTGTAATTTAACATATTCACACCGAACTGAATCGGTTGGTTCGAAATGTCTCCACTTATAGATGAATAATAAATCCTATCACCTTCGAACAATATGTAGCCGCCATAAGTGTCGAGTAATTCCTGTAGTTCAGTTAACGTTGAACGATACTCATAATTTTCTGTGACGAAATTCGTTTTATAGCCAAGGTCGACAGAGCCAACAACGAATTGTTTTCTCGACTCAACCTGCTGATTATGTTCTGTCAACAAATAATTAAAGAACTTTTCAAGTGTGTAATTCTTCAAATTATAAGGACGAATAATCGAGTCATTAAAGAAAGCAAGCTGCCCTTCGCAATAAGCCTGCTTTGCATTATAGAAATCTTTCGTATCGTTCAATACGCGTCCTCTCCAAACAGTCTTGTCGTTCTCATCTTTAACCGAAAATATTGTCGTCATTTTCTTATACTTATCGTATAATTGATGAGTCGGATAAATTGTAAATTCTAAGGAACCAGCTTTGTTAATTTCTTCAGTCCAAGTTGGGTCTATGAGATTGTACTTCGGATCATTCTGCATATTAGGAGCATACAGAATATCATTTGTAGATTCATCAACAATATAATACACTTAAATACGCCCCTCTCTATATTCAATGGATACTGTGCCGTACCCAACAAAAGTCATTCGAGTTAGACCGCCTTTGATAACGATATTCGGGTTTTGGAATTCACCATCGGTCATTCGTATGTTGCTGATCAATCTGGATCGTTCTCCATTTTGACTGTAGATAAATCCTAAACCGTCAGAACTCTTTACATGGAAAATCGGAACCACTGGCATCTTTGCATTAACGAGATTGACTGTTGTCGTACCGGAAATTTCGATATCTTTATAGCTATGAACATAGTCTTTTTCAAAATTAAACGGGTCCCAAAGCCAATCATCCAATGAAGTGACGATACGTTTCTTGTATGGATACAGGTCATAATCAATCGTAATCATTGACCAATCTTTGTTAGATTTCCATTCATTAACTGTAAAACGGCCTTCGAAATACCAATCTGGATCATCTTCTAAATACATTTGCATATACTCACCATGAAGATAATCACAAATCTCTCCGTAAATTTCATACCATTCCTGATAGCCATTCATGACATAAAATTCAAGTGAACCAGTTCTGTTTTCGAAAAGCGGATACCCGGTTAAAGCCTCTGTATAATCCAGAATACCGTTGCCTCCCGGGACATCCACGTATTTTGTCTTAACCTCTGGTGGATTAATGACAGGACGAGAAGACGGGACTAAATGCCAGTCGTCCCAAGTGTTCTTCTCTCCGAATACTACTGAATGATAAAATTCAGATCTTACTGACATTTAGTTACCCCTTCCTTTATAAAGTGCTCTCATGCCTAATCTTTGATCCATCTTGTTTTCAATAGAACCGACAAGTGCTCCAGTGTCCATAACCATTTCCATGCTATACATAGACGCTTCGAGACGGTCGATTGCCTCCACAATATCCTGATTACTATACATAGCATTCTTGTTTCGGATATTTGATCCACTAATTCGTTCAGTTAAGGTCATACCATAAGAACCGATATGAAGTCCCTGCAGCTGACGATTCATGCCGTTAATAGCCATTGTTCCTGCATGGATATTATTTAAGTCGACAACTGGCCGAATCACTGGTTGTGTATCGAGATCACTATTCAAAACTTTGGATATCTGATTGACTGCAGCATGAATACCATTTGTTGCAGAGTTAGCCATCGCCATAGCTACATCATAAACCGGTTTGATATTATCATGCAAAGCGTTGATGAAACCCAGTCCTGCATAGTCACCGATCTGATAGAAAATCTTTGACGGCGAATGCTCGTTCAGTGCTTTCTTTGCTGCTCTGGATGCTGCATTAGCCATGGCCCTCGCTTGAGCTTCTGCTTTATATGCATTCGCACTGATACCATTTGCAAAGCCTCTAGCTGCATAGGCACCTGCTTCATAGAAACCACTATAGCCTACTCGTGCACCTCTCGCCGCTGAATAAGCCATTGAAGATGCAGCACTTCTCACTCGACTTCCTCCGTTGCGGATGCCGTTTGCCATTTTGACGGCGAAACTCATGCCAACCTGAGCAAACTGTGAAGCAGACGACCGAAGACGACCAATTGTTAATTTCACAAGATTCATGAAGATCTGCGGAACCAAATTCTGTCTGCTTCGAATGCCTGTAACAATAAACTGGACAAATTTTGAGCCGACAGTCTGTGCTTTACCATAGGCACCAGTAAATGCGTTGATAAATCCATCGACTCCGGCTTTTCCAGCGTTTGATAATGCTGAACTGAAATTGGAAATAACACCAGCGTCTAAGCCTTGCATAGATTTCATTGCGTTGACAAGACTTGAAATGGCGCTTGCAACTCCGTTTAATTGATCGGCTGATACACCGGACATTGACTCATAAAATGTATTAAAGTTACTTCCAAATGAAACCAGATACGTTCCTAAATCAGCAAGTGTGTTAGAATGCGAAAACAAACCATTTTGACCTTCTGGCACAATGCCATTCAACATTGTTACAGCTCTTGAAATATTTGATGTTGTTGTAACTATTCCATCATCGATTCCTTTGACAGATTCTGAATATTTAGCAATAGCCTGACCGAATGCAGTTAAACCTTGAGCGAATTTGCTTATATCGTTATCGCCTGAAAACAAGCTGACAATGCCGCCGCTATTAGGTAACTCTGTAGCTAATGCAGCAATTGCTTTTCCTGCTTCAACAGAATTATTAATAGCATCAGTGTTAATCATACCGTCTTTGGATACTATTTCGGAATAGTCGGCAAGTGCTTGACCAAAATTCTTCAATTGCGAACCAAATTTCTCCATATCATTGTTGCCTACGAAGAAGCCTAAAACGCCTCCACTGTTTGGTAATTCTGATGCTAATTCAGCTATCGCTCGACCCGCATTTGTAGAAGCAGTAACCGCCTCGGCATCGATTTTTCCTTTAACTGCGTTCGAGTATTCGGCCATCGCTTCACCGAATGGGACCAACTGATTCGCAAAATCTGATAAAGAAGATCCACCAGTTAGCCATGATGTTATACTATTTAAAACGTCTGCTGCAGTTAACGCAAGAATCGTCTTTGCGATATTCGCAGCCCCTTCTGCAGAAGCACTGTCAACACCAGACACACCTTCTATAAACGGCTGAAGATGTTCAATGAAGTCACTCAAATTATCTGCGACATCTTTCAAGCCATCAGTCATTCCGGCCATAAATCCGCCAACAATATTTCCTACAAACTGTCCAATACCGTTAGCGACTTTATTCAATAATGGAATTCCTGTATCAATCAATTGCTCCAGTCCAGGGAAATATTCACGTAATAGTCCAGCGGCAGCCATAAATGCGGCTACGGCGGCGATTACAGAAGACATAACGCCAACACCAACTAGTGCTGACGCTCCAGTATTTCCAATTAAGCTAAGAATTGCAGTAGAAGCCGACAATGATAATAATAACACTGATAATGCGGCTGCAGTTCCAAGTGTTTGCTCAACTGGAAGTCCCGCTAAAATATAAATGATCCCAGCAAGAACCGCTACAGCAGCTGTCATGACAATCAAAGTCTTATTAGTGCCTGCCATAAATTTAGTGGACACAGAAAGAACCGCAAACATGCCCATTAAAACAGATAGAGCAGCTGTCGCTCCAGCCAATTTACTTCCATCAATCATAGATAAAGCGGCAACAGATATTGCCATAACTGCAATTGCAGCTGTCAATGTAACAATCGTCGCCTTAATATTATCTGCCCGACCCGCAAATTTTGACACCAGAATCAAAGCAGCAAAACATGCTTCCATTTTGACGATTGCATCCATGGCCCGATCAAGCCCAACTGGTTCAATCTTAGACATTGTGTATGCGACTAGGGCGATAGCAATCATTGCTCCGGACATAGCAAGAATCATGACACCAGCCTTAGCAGCATTCTCACCTGCAAACTTAGACAAAGCCATAACTGCACCAAACACAAGGAACATCTTTGAGATAGCATCAATCGCCTTGTTCAGCGAGCCTTTACTCATCTTACCCATCTGTTTAACAGCATGAATAATCAAGTTAATCGCAACTGCCATCATAAGAATGCCGGCACCAGCAGATTTTGCATTCTTTCCAGCAAGTCTAGTAATCAGCATTAAAGCGGCCATCATACCGAACACAATAGCAAATTTACCGAGATTACTGGTGATTTGGTCGACATTAATTTTAGTGACATTCTTAATTGCGCCAACTAAAACATTCAATGCAATAGCTGCCGTAATTGCGGTTAGAAATGAACCTGGAGCAATAGCAGATGCAATTTTTGACGCACCAGCCAAAGCAAGCATCATGACTGAAATAATACCAGCTGATATGGCGGCTGTCTCCATATCCATACCCTGCATCTTACCAAGAGCTCTTACTAACAAATTAACAGCAACTGCCATCACTATAAGCATCTTCGATCCTTCAGATAACTTTGGAACAAATTTGCCCATGATCGCCGCAAAACTGAACATAGAAAACATCAATCCGCCAAGAACAGTTAAGTTTCTGTCTAAAGTCGCACTGTCTAATTTTTCCATTTTCTGAAGAGTCTTTACAAGAATATATAAGGAAGCGGCTAATGCTAGCATTGGCTTATATGATCCAGAGAAAGCGCCTAACTTGCTTGCGGCACCTAAGGCTAAACTTAAAAGAGTTAATCCACCAGCTAAAGCACCGAGAGCAATACCGGCTTTAATCAAATCACCTGTTTTAACTTTGCTTAAAGCAATCAATGAGCCAGCTAAGATAGCAACAGATATGGCTATATTACGAATCGCTTTAGATTTTGTTTCAAGAGCTTCTGCCTTAACTTTAGTCGCAAAAGCATTCATGACTCCTTCAAACGATTTCAGCACATCGCTGATCGTTTCGAATGGTTTTCTCAGTAGCTTAATAACTTCGACCAATTTCTTACAAACATAAATAATACCAAGACCAGCTGCAACCGTTCCAATGGCACCCCAGTTGAAACCACTTAATGTCTCATAAATGTTTTTAGCGGCAGCTATAACATGATCCTGCATCCATTTGAAAGCTGTTACAATGTTGTTAGTGTAACCAGAAAATGTCTCAGAATATTCCTGTCCTTTTGCTACAAGTTTCTGAAAAGTTCCTTTAGGATCAAATTCTGCATTTGTTACTTTGTCTCTAATTTTATTAAAGACTTCGACGACCTTGTTTCCTATAGCATCGAAATTTGTAAAATAGTCAAAAACATTATGCTTAAATTTGGTAATCGTATCAAGAAATCCGGATAGAGTAATCTTGTCCATGCTTTCAAGACTCTTTGTAAAATCTTCTATTCGTTTCTTACCTTCACGCAAATAATCTAAGATTTTTGTCTTACCTTTAGAGAAAGTATCTGTCAATTTTTCCACATGAGTTTGAACCTCTGGAACTTCCATAAATGCATTAACCCATTCTCGGAACAAGTGTATAACCATTTTGACGCCACGAGCAAAGTATTCTAGCCCCTTGGTTAAATAGTTATTGGTGTTTATCCATTCTGAACACTTATAAAGGAAATCCCCGACTCTGGCCGTAATATCCAGAATGTCAACATCCATATTTCGAAGAATGACTCTTAATGCTTTCAAGCCAACTCCAAATGCACCGCCAGCAAATGTTGTAAAGATCTTTAATACTGAAAACAGACCTTTAAATGTTCTTGTTAATTTATTAACTTGTTCGTCGTTTAAAACAAGATAACTTGTAAATGTATGGAAACCGTCAATCAGATTGTACAACTGATCAGAATTGATTGAGAATAAACTATCCCAGGCTGTTTTAACTGCTTTTAAAGGATTATAAATCGCTTTAATAGTATTCCATAAACTATCAATCAAAAGCTCTCGTCCAGTTGGCCTGGTCATCTTTTCAATTAATTCGTTTAAAGGCGTACCTGTTTCTTCAGCCTGTTTCGCCAATTCTTTTAATTTCTTCTTCTGCTCATCTGTCAAATTCATGGACTCAATAGTCGCAGCATTGACCTTATCCATGTCGATTTCCCAGCCAAGAAGCATATGATTGACAACACTCTGAATAGCTTCGTAATCATGACCCGCTTCCGCCAAAGCTTTCTTTCGAGCTTCGCCGTTTCCCCAGTCGCCTCGAATAACCTCTTTGGCCATCTTTTCGAATTCTTCGAGTTTAGCGTTTGTAGAGGTTGTTGAAGAATCTAATTCTCCGGCACATTTTTTCATAGTGTCTTTAAGAATATCCAAAGATAACCATCGTTGCTTTAATGTTCCTCTGAAACTGCCTTCATTTTTTATCATTTCATCGATAGCAACACCATGTTCTCTAGCCGTTTGCTTAATGACTTCCATAAATTCTTCAGTAGCATATCCGGCATTCACAAGTCTCGCCCAATCTTGCTCGGTAACAGATTTAGCGCCTAAAGCTGCTTCTAACAGATTGTTTCTAGCTTCACCCGATTTGTTAATTATACCGCTAAAGAAATCAGACAATTTTGTATAGAATTCTTTTGCCTCTTCAAAGTCACCGATAATGATTTCCCATGTTTGAGTCCACGTTGACTGAGCTGCTTCTTTTAATGTGTCCATCAACTGAGAAAATGTTTTAACTTTTGTTGCAGCATCTTCAGCAGTGTCAGACATCTGAATCAACTGCTTAATTTCATCTTCTGACAAACTGCTTTTCTTAGCGATGGCGGCCGCTAATTTATCATAATTGACAGCACCGTCTCCAGCAGCTTCGGCTTCTTCTCGCATCTTCTGAACTGCTTCTGCTGTTAAATCAGAATTCTCAGCAATATATTCATTAACGCCACTCTTAGTGAATTTACTCAGTGTTTCCGTTAAGACATCAGCTGTGATCCAGCCTTTCTTCAATGATTCTCGGAAAGAGCCTTCGTCTTCAATCATTTCATCAACAGCAATACCATGGACACGAGCTGTTTCTTTCAGAGCATCCTGAAAGACCTGACCACCCATACCAGCATTTACAACCGAGTTCCAGTCCTGAAGTTTTACAGTTCCGGCTGCTAACGCCTGAGACAACTGATACATAGCCGTCGAAGCCTGAAGTGAGTTTGAACCCGATACAGCAGCCAAGTTAGCAATACCCTGAATAGCACTTACTGATGTGTCCAAATCAATACCGGCTGCCGTAAATGTACCGATATTACGAGTCATTTCTGTGAAGTTGTAAATCGTCAAATCAGCATAATGATTTAATTCATCCAAAGCTGCATTAACCTGTTCAAGAGTTGTGCCTTTAGATGAGGTATTCGCCAAAATTGTCTGAACTGCATTAATCTGCGTTTCATATTCTTTAAAACCAGACATAACAGGTTCAAATGTAAAAGCATTAATCAAATTCTTACCAGCAGCCATTGCGGACGTTGTGATATTCGATAAAGCTGTTACTGCAACAACTTCCATTGCTGAAAACTTAAGTTTCAGTCCTTCGACTGAACTGTTCAGCGGGTTAAGATTGACATTCTTAGCTGCTGCATTTACATTGTCAAACCCCTTAGCGGCGCCATCGAGTTTGAGACTAGCCTTTAATTTTTCAAGTAAATTAACTGTGCTTTTAGTCTTTTCTTCAAAGTCTTTGTTGTCAAACCGCATCTCGACAACTTTTTCGTCAATTGTTGTACTCAAACTCTAGTCACCTCTCTCCAAATTTCATTCGCCATTTTGTCAAAAATAGGACGGACTGCAGGATTGATATAATCTCGTCCCTGAACCCATCCGCCAGTTCCTGTCCCATGGCCATACTGCAAAATAATGGCTATTGAAACACCTTTATTAATATGCGAATTGTAGAAAACAACTTTTGCTGATTTGTTGTCTTTTTCGATTTTGTAATACCATGAATTGGATGTGACACCAGAATCAACGGGAGTTGCAGACGAAAGGGCTTTCACTCCCTCACGCCCATATTTATCAAGAATTCCCATTTTGATTGGATCACGAATTCTGTCTAAGTATTTGAGCGTTTTTGAGAAATCGCCCTTTTGTCTAAAACTAATCATGACTACCTCTTTCTATGCTTTGCCCTGTATTTAGCGTTCACTGACTGATGGTGTTGCGCTAATTGCTGAGGGTTCATCCTCTTAGCAGGAGTGTTCTTTCGTTTGCACACCTCGATCAATGTGATTAAACGGTTTAAATGCCATTTCTGAAATTCAACAGGAATTTGCAAAGCGATCATGTAATAGTAAATCAACTCATTCGTCATTATTTCATGGTGAGGAGATGCACCTTCTTTTTCTTCCGTTTTTGTAAATGTTGTAGCGGTCATTGGATCATTGATGTAAGCGTCTACTTCTTCAATCTCCTTACTGCCAATATTCAGATAAACAGAATCTGGAACATT
>ERZ1034873.446-NODE-446-length-22889-cov-20.701104_pt1 | contig 22889 bp, 26 predicted proteins | sample MGYA00520689_ERZ1034873 | MGnify/ENA primary metagenome ERZ1034873 (study PRJEB33766, sample SAMN09781722) | gut metagenome | biome: gut microbiome | host: Homo sapiens | place: Madagascar | study: EMG produced TPA metagenomics assembly of the PRJNA485056 data...
AGTTTATACAATATCTTATAAAAATAAAGAATTTACAACTGATGAATCAAGCAATTATTTAAATTTAGGAATTGATGATATTAAATCTGTTGCTTGGAATAATTTTTATGGTGATTTTGAATATAAAATTCATAATAAATTATATTCTAATATTAATTCAGAGCAATATACCGATGCTATTAAAAAATTAGGATATGATGGCATAATAGTTTCATTATCTATTTCAAATAATATTGAAAAATCATTAGAAATAATTGCATTTGATATAAATCAAATAAAAATTATATCAAAAGAAAAATTAAATGAATCAAACGATACTTTTGATAGACCTTATGAAAGAGAAGATGATAAATCAATACCAAAAATTTATCAGAAAAGAAAAAAAGTATTACGATTAAAAGATTTAAATAGATTGAAGAAAATTCGTAACCAACAACGTGAAGAAATGGCGCAAGATTCAGTATTTGTTCCAATTCTTTATGGTCCGGATATGTCACAAAATGAAGGCGGTGATATGATGGGTGGTGGTATGCCAATGTAAGTAAAACCTCTCTATTTAGAGAGGTTTTTTGATATTTTTCTTAAAACATAGACTTCTTTATATAAATACATTTAGAAACATTTTTTAAACAATAACAAGGAGATATATATGTCTAAAAACTTGGATAAAAAATTGTTAGCAGAAGCTTTTGATGCAATTGTACGTGATAATGATGTTGCTAAAGCAACTCGTTTGTTTAAACGTCATTGGGATTTAGCTGCAAAAAACAGTTATGCATTGTTAGAATCTGCTGACGAAGATTTTGAAATCAATGATATGGGTGATGATTTCAATAATGAAATGGCTGATGAAATTGGATCTGATGCCGAAGAAAAATTCAATCAGATTCAAATTGCTATTGATGAATTGGAAGATAAATTCCCTTCAGAAGTAACCGATGAAGTTCGTGCTAAATTTGACGATTTGAGAAATATCGTTGATGAAATGAAATTAGCAGACGAAGATGAAGATGGTGATATGAGCGAAGATGCTGCTGTCGCTATTGAAGATCTTAAAGGCGAATTTGATATGGCCGGTGAAATGTCTGATGAAATTAACGATTTGTTCGATGAAATTTCTAAGGGCGTTCAAGGCGATGAAGTTGCTGATGAAGAAGATGTTGCTGATAGTGATGAAGATTACGAAGTTGATAATGCTGATGAAGAATTGGATGAAGCAGAAGATTCAGATGTTGATTTGGAATATGAAGAACCAAAAGAAGAAGGTGAAGAACCTGATGAAGAATCTAATGTTGATTTTGATGCTGATGAAAGCGAACCAAAAGAAGAATCTCGTGATACCGATGAAGTTGTTGATGATATTAAATATTCTGCTGATGAATTGGTTGCTTTGATTGATGAATTGGAAGATATTGAAGATGAAGACAAAGACGAAGACGAAGGTAAAGAAAAGGTTGAAGAATCTTGGTCTAAAATTTCTGACCCTCGTAAAAAAATGACTTCAGAAGATGAAGGTGTTGATAAAAAAGGTACTATGAATTTCGGTAAATTACCTGGATTGAAATTGAATGCTAAAGCAGGATTAGGTGCTTCTGCAACAAATTCAAAAGGTACAGAACCATCAGCAAAAGCAAAAGTTTGCTCAAATGAAAATAATGGTGCTAAACAATGGCGTAAAGTTGAAAAACCTGCAAATAAACCTGCAGCTGGTAAATCAATGATGGGTAATTAATATAAGGACGAAGAATGGTAGATATAATTAATAGACCTGTTCTTCAAGAATATATCAGTCATGGTCAGTCAAAAATGTTGGCTGACCCAACTGATTATGTTGATGAAAATGGTGTAAGAAAAAAACATTGGTACTTAAATGGTATATTCATTCAAGGTGAAATTCAAAATTTAAATGGTCGTATCTACCCAAGACATGAAATTGCTCACGCTGTAGAAGATTTGCAAGAACAAATTAAATTACACGGTGGTGTTCTTGGAGAATTAGACCACCCAGATACATTAGTAATTAATGTACATAATGTTTCACATATGATTACTGAAATTCATATGGAAGGAAATGATGGTGTAGGTAAAATGAAGATTTTATCAAATACGCCATCAGGAAAAATCGTTGAAGGATTACTTATGGACGGAGTTCCTTTAGGAGTAAGCTCTCGTGGTTCAGGTAATGTAGATGAATGGTCAAATCAAGTATCTGATTTTGAAATCATTACAGTTGATATAGTCGCAACACCTTCAGCGCAAGATGCAAGACCAACTCCAATTTATGAAAAATTTCAAGGTGGAAGAGGTCAAAAACTTATAAACAACGCACAAGATTATATTATGGGTAATTCAAAATCACATGAAAAAGATTTGAATGAAGATATTGTTTCTTGGTTTAAATCGTGGAATTACAAATAATCAACAAGGAGACCGATAATATGGCTACAAAATTAACAGATAGAGAATTAAACGCTAAACTTATGGAATGTTTAGGTGATAATGCTACTGCTGATATTAAAAATGCTTTTAATTTATTGATGAAAGAAAAAGTTGCTCAGATTAGAAATGAAGTTCGTCAAGAAGTTTATGAAGAAGTTTCTAAGCAAGCAAAACAAGATAAAGAAAAAATTGTTGAATCAATGAATCAAGTAACAAACAAAGTTTTGAATGAAGAAATGAAAAAGATTGATTTGCATAGAAAGAATCTTATCAAAGAGAAATTGAAATTGCAAGAATCTCAAAAAAACTTTAACAAAATTTTGGCAGATAAAGAAGCATTGTTAAAAGAAGATTTCAATAAGAAATTGGAAAAAGCAATGAAATCTATTAACGAAAGTTATGAATCAAAGAAAGCAGATTTTGTTGAAAAAGCAAGTAACTTTATTAATGAAGCAGTTAAGAAAGAAGTTGTTGAATTACGTCATGATAAGAAACAACTTTCAGAATCATTGAATAAGTTTAGTCAATTTATTACTGCTCAAGTTGCTGAACAAACAAGAGCAAATAGAAAAGAAATGAAATCATTAGATGATTTAAGAGTACGTTTGGTTAAAGAGAGTGCTGAAAAATTAGCAAGTGCTAAAAAGAAATTCTTTGCTGAAGCTGCTGACAAAATGGAAAAATTTATTAATGCATCTGTTTCACGTGAAATTAGTGAATTTAGAAAAGATATTGCTGAATCACGCAAGAAATCTTTTGGTAATAAGATTTTCGAAGCATTTGCACATGAATTTGCTGTTAAATTCTTTAATGAAAATAAAGTTGTTAATGGATTATTAGAATCCGTTAAAGCAAACCAAAATAAATTGATTCATTCAAATAAAGTTTTAGAAGATAAAGCAAACAAAGCATTGAATGAAAATAAGCAATTGAAATTGGTTAATAATAAATTAGCAAGAGAAAAAATTATCAATGAATCTATTGCTCATTTGGGTAAAGATAAACAAGATATGATTAAAAATTTGGTGAAAGAAGTACCTACTGAAAAATTAAATGAATCTATTCAAAAATATATTCCTATGATTTTAAGTAATTCTTCTGAAAAATCAATAAATAAAAGTGAAAGAGTGTTAAAAGAAAATAGAAAACCTATTTATTTAACAGGTGACAATAAAAACAATAAGGTTGCAATGGACTTAAATAAAGATTTGAGTAGTCAAGATGTTGATGCAGAGATAGCTAAAGTTATTGCGAACGGTAAATTTAATTTTTAAGAAAAATAGGAGAAAATTATAATGGGAAACCTTTTATTAGAAAATGGTGTTGCTTGGAATAAAATGCGCAAAGGTTTGGTATCTGATATTAAATCTGCATCTCGTAGAGCAATCACTGAAACAGTTTTGGAAAACTCTCGTAGAGAAATTTTGAGAGAGCATGCAACTCAGGGTGCTACAATGGCTTCTAATGTTGCTATTATTAATAAAGTAATGATGCCTTTGATTAAACGTGTTATGCCTACAGTTATGGCTCACGAATTGGTTGGTGTACAACCTTTGACAGGTCCATCTGGTTTGATTACCACAATGAGAATTCGTTATGCTACAACTTCTCCAGTTAATGGTAAAGGCATTATTGCTGGTCAAGAAGCACAGTCTCCATTCTTGGTAGGTGCTTGGTATTCTGGTAATGAAGATATGGAAAACCCAGGTGCTGCTGATACTGCTGTATTGGAAGGTACTGGTGGTAATGATATTTCCATCGAATTCGTTAAACAGGATGTTAAAGCTGGTTCACGTAAATTGAAAGCACGTTTCACATTGGAATCTATGCAAGATGCTGAATCTCAATATGGTGCTAACGTTGAACAAGAATTAACTGCTGCTTTGGCTCAGCAAATCGTTTTGGATATTGACCAAGAAATTTTGGCACGTTTACGTTCAATCGCTGGTTTGTCTGTTGCTGAATATGACCAGAACAAAATCTCTGGTGTTGCAACTTCTGTTGTAGATGAACATGCTGCTTTGGCAGTTATGATTAATCGTTACAGCAATGAAATTGCTCGTAAAATTCGTAAAGCATCTGCTAACTGGTCTGTAGTTTCTCATACAGTATTGTCAGTATTGCAGTCTGCTACTGCTTCTCAATTTGTTCGTACTACTGAAGGTACATTTGAAGCTCCAACCAATAACAAATATGTTGGTACTTTGAATAACACATTGAAAGTATATGTAAACACTTATGCTACTGATGATGATATTTTGATTGGTTATAAGGGTTCTGATGAAATCGATGCTGCTGCATACTACTGTCCTTATATTCCAGTTATGTCAAGCGGTACTATTTTGGATCCAAATACATTTGAACATGTAATGGCATTGTCTACACGTTATGGATTCTTCGCATTAACAAATCCTGCTAACTCTCTTGGTAATGCAGGCGATTACTTGGCTCGTATTAAAGTTTCTAACTTGCGTTTCATCTAATCATTGTTATATAGTGATAAAAAAAGACCTTGAGTAAAATCAAGGTCTTTTTATTTTGCATAAATGTTAAGAGAATAATATAATTATAATAAAGAAATAAAATAGAATGATGGAAAACATATATAACAAATATAATATTGATAGAAATCGATTAAAACGAGACTATATTGCAAATCCGTTGAAAAAGATTCATATCAATACGCCAACAGGATTTCAGATGGAGAATCCTTATAAAGAGGATTTAGAATATCTTTATATTGAATTAAATCTTCCTCAAAAAGTTTTATGGAATTATTTTAAAATTACTCGCCGAATTATGCAACGAATATTAAGAGAATATAATATTAAAAAGGATAGAAAGAAAGTTTATGAGTTATCTCAGCAAACTAATATAGAACGTTATAATGCTCCAACTCCTTTATTAAGTAAAAACATAAAAAATAAAATTGCTCGTATTAAAGAGCAAAGATACGCTCATAAAGCATTTAATAATCGAGATAAATCTGAATCAACTTGCTTATCAAAATATAATGTAAAAAATATTTCACAATGCCATTACACATCTGAAATACGAGAAATACTATTTGATAAAGATAAATTTGCTCAATATATTAATGATAATAATTTTTCTAATGCAACAGAAATGAGTTTTCATTTAGGTGTTTCAGAAACAACTATTCTTCGATATATCAAACATTATAATATTGAACCACATTTTGACTATTGCTCTTCTAATCCTGAAAAAGAGATAAGAAAATATATCAACCAATATTATGAAACAATTAATAATTCGAGAAAAATTGTTCCACCTTATGAATTAGATATTTTTATCCCTTCATTAAACAGTGCGGTTGAGTTTAATGGTTCATATTGGCATTCATCTGAACTTGCACAGTTCAATGATAAAATGAAGAAACAATATTGTGAAGATAAAGGAATTAAATTACTTATCATTCAGGAAAGTGAGTGGAATAAAAATAAATCCAAAGTTTTTGATAAATTAAATGAATTATTGATGATTAAACCAATCTAAAAATTCATTCATATTAAAGAACTCTATCCAATTAAGGTTATTTTCTTTTACTGTTTTTCTTTTTAATGGATCTTCTAATGTCCATATTTTCATTGCTCGTTTATATTGATTTTTCGTTCTCCCTTTAAAATTTAATTCATTCGATTTATTTCTCCATATTTCAAGAATTTCATTTTGTTCATTTGTTCCAATATATGGTTCATTTCCGTGTGTCCAATGACCTTGATATTCAATATACAAATCAATTTCAGGAATATAAAAATCACAATTAAATGGATATAATTCACTTCTATATTGATGAATGACATTATGAAATTTAGAACAAAGCGATTCATATATTTCTTCTTCTGGTTTGGATACTGTAAATGAATTATTTTTCTTTTTGGATTGATACTCTTTTGTTTTCATTTTAGAAATAAAATCTTTATCTTTATATAATTTTTTATATTCTTTAGACTGAACAAAATATTCAGAACCATATTTTTTCAAATTGGTTTTTTTAATTTTTTCTTTAACTTCATCTAATTGAAATACATTTTCAACACCATATTTTAATATGTTATTTTTTCGTTGTGTATTTTTCCATTTTTGTGATTTAGGTTTTGATAATAATGATTTAAATTCTTCAGTTTGAAAATAAGAACGACCATATTTTTCTTGAATTGATTTATTTGTATTTTGAATAACTAAATCTCTTGGTTTCTGTATATTCAGTTGCTTTATAATAGTATCAATACATTTGATACCTAATATATTACATAAACATTGTTTTGTTAAATTTAATTCAATATAAAGATATTCCAAATCTTCTCTATAAGGTAATTCATATCTATGTGATTTACCTTCTTTCTTTAAAGGATATTGAATATAGTCTCGTTTTAATCGATTTCTATCAATATTATATTTGCTATATATGTCTTCCATCATTCTTATTAAACCAATCTAAAAATTCATTCATATTAAAAAATTCAATCCAATTTAATTTATGTTCTTTTGCTGTATTTCGCTTTAAAACATCTGATTCAGACCAAGTTTTAATTGCTCGTTTATATTGAGGAGAATTTTTATTTTTCCATAAATTTAAAACACTATTTTGTTCATTTGTTCCAATATAAGGTTCTTTTCCATGAAACCAAGTTCCTTGATATTCGATATATAATTTTTTACTCGGAATATAAAAATCGCAAGCATATGGATATTGTTCACATGTGTATTGCCTTTTTACATCATTATATTTTTCACATAGTAATTTATAAATTTCTTCTTCAATTTTTGATGAATTTATTGTTTTATTTTTGTTTCATAACGTTTTTTATTTATTGGAGTATAGAAATCTTTATTTTTCCATAAATTTTTAAATTTTTCGGATTGAGGAAATGTGATAGAATTATATTTTTGTTTATTTGTAGCAATTGATTTATGATGAAAATCATTTGATTGAATATATTTTTCACTTCCGTATTTTTCTAAACATACATTCTTGATTTTATCTTGTATGATTTCGGATTGAAATGTATTTTCAACGCCATATTTTTCCATACAAGTTTTACGATATTTTTCTCGTTGATATAAATCGTTACCATATTTTTCTTTACGAGTATTTAAATTTTTTCCTTTATAATCAATAGTTTGTGTATAATGCTCTTTTCCATATTTTTTTAAGCAAGTTTCCTTAGATTTATTTTTAATATCAGATAATTGAAATACATTTTCTACACCTTTTGATTTTAGTAATGTTTCTTTTTGTAATTCGTAGACCTTTTTTCTATCTTTTTTAATACCATATTCAGAAAGTATTTTTTGAAACATTCTTTTATTTAAGTTGAAATATTTCGCACATTCATCTACACTTTTATTATCTCGAATATATAATTCGAGTATATCATCCTTTAATGGTTTTTCACGTTTTCTAGTGAAACCACATCGAATATATCCTAATGGATTTGCAATATAATCTCGTATCATTATTGACCTCGTATTTCATTATTATAATAATACTTTATATAGAAATGTCAAGAAAAATATTCTCAATAAATATTATTATATAGTTATATAAGGATATTAATAATGAGAATTTATGACGTTTTAAATCCATATAAGTTGCTATGTGAAGAAAAACAACAATTGGATGAAACTCTATCAACGGATTTTACTATTGGTTTTGAATTGGAAGGTATATGTACTCGTGACTCTACAGGCGGAGCATATTTACCGAGGTATCATAGTGGAAATGAACCAAGTGGTGTAGTTAAAGAATTGAAAGATGATTTGGATAAAGAATTAGGATTTGGTAAAGGAAAAATCGAATCTGATAGTTCATTGAGTCCGAGTAGTGACCGTGGTGGATGGACTTTTGAATATGGGTCACCTATAATTCATTTTAATCCAAAAAATATTGAACAAATTTATTCATTTTTAAAGAAATTACCTTCATTAAAGGTTTATACTAATAAATCTTGTGGATTTCATACACATTTTTCTTTTAAATATATTGATAGGAAAAATGCTGCTTGGATAATGTGCTGTATGGCAATTGATAATGAGTTTCGAAAAGAATTAACTGAATTGTCGGTGGACGATAAAGTAATTCCATTTATTGGTCATTATGCAACAACTGGTTTATTTGATGAAATACATGATTGCTTAAATGATATATATGCAAATAATATGGATAAAGAAGATGCATTTAGATATTATAGGAGATTGAATAATTTATTGACCTCCGATTATGAGCAAAAATACCGTACTGTTCGTGTTCATCCAGCAGGAACATTAGAATGGCGTGGACCTCGTGATTTTTTAAACGATGAAGATATAAAAGAAATACATGAATATATATTAAAAGTTTATCGTATTATTTTAAAAATTGCTAAAATTGCTGATTCAAAAGAATGGAAAGGTACATATATAACAATTGATAAAAAATCAATTATGGATAATGTTTCTGTTACTTCTAAATTTGAATCTGAAGAAGAAAAGCGAAAAATAAGTAAGAAAGGTTCTATAAAAAATAAACTTGAAAATAATTCAGAATTTTTATTGAAATTGTCTCCGAAAATGATACAGCAATTAATGGCATCTGATGATTTAGATGAGATAATTGGTAATCTAATAAATTATAGGTTGACTGATAGGCAATTAGCATTAATAGATGCGGCAAAATTTGAAGTATTATCAAAAAGAATGAATGATTCTAAATATAAAGATGTAATTTCAAATTCTATACAAAATGCTTCAACCCCATCTGACACCTTATATAGTAAATTAAGTGAATCGAATAAAAATAGATATAAAAAATTATTACTAGAAGATGTATATGTGACAGCAAGCAATTTAAATCTTTTATCATATATTATTACTATGAAATTATTTAATATTTTTGATGAAAATATATTAGATAAGGTATTTCATGAATATAATTATCGAAAAAAGGAGATAATTAATAATATTATTAAAATATCAAATGATGTGGAATATACCGGTGTTGATTTTCCTGTATCTATATATAAAATGATTTTAAATTCACAATATTTTTACCTATTAGGAAATAAGGAACATATATCTCCAAAAATACAAAGAATGATGGTTAGAAAAAGTCCATATATGGTTCAATATATTCAACATTTAGATCCAGAAATATTGAAATTTTTAAAAGAGAAAAACCCAGATATTGAAAATTATGTTATAGGAGAATTTTAATGATAAAGTTATTTGAAGATTATAAAAATTTGAATATGATTGATAGAAGTTTTCTAATGCCTACACGTGGAAGTAATACTGTTTCATTACAAGGTATAAATGTAACACCAAACAGTAAAGTTGTTATCAATCCAATAGAACCACATAAATTTTCAACTATTATGGATATATATGAATCGCAAGCAGATCAAATAGCGATGATAATTGTGCGTGCGCATAATAGACAATTGTTGGCAGTATATCCAGATGTTGCGCATGGTAGTATAGGATCACAAATAAATTCATATTCATATAAGAAATTTGTCATCCGATTTACACCATTTGCATATCAAAAATGTCAAATGCATGGGTGGTATTCTGAACAGGAAACAACTGATAGTGTTGCTACGGTTAAAACAATGATTAGTCGTACAGTAAAACGATTCTATGAATTGGTTGCTCCTGAAGGAACTACAAAAAAATGGGATTGTATATTTGTTTATAACGATCCTGATGTTCAAAATCAGAGACAGAAACGCCGCTCATCTCAAATAAATCGTGTATTAACACCATCAGATCCTGATTATGATAGATATATTCGTTCATTACAGGATATGTTTAGAACAAGAGCACAAAAATGGATTGATGACCATCGTATAGATGCAAAAAATGCGACAGATATTAAAAAATTATTAAAAGGTATTAAAAACGATAGGATTAAATTTAGAGGTGAAATATATAATATGACATCACGAGATATGGGTAAATATCCAAATTTTGAATTGGTATATAGTATAGATGATGATGGAAATATTGATGAAAAGCATCCATATTATATTATTATCGAACTCGTATTTCAAGGTTTGAAACCGACTATCAAACGAATAGTTGGAGCAAGAAATTATTGGGATCGTTCAGTTCGTCAACCGATTTAAAAATAGGGAGTTAATTAACTCCCTATTTCATTTTTCCAAAAATATTCGGACCATTCATTATTTGAACAATATTTTGCTGAAATATTTTCTAAATATTTGGCAGAAGGTATAAATGGTTTGTTAATAAGATGCATATGTGATTCTTCCAATGTTTTGCCGCCTTTATAATTATTACATTCTTTGCAAGCGGTAACAATATTGTCCCAAGTTGTTTTTCCACCTTTACAACGAGGTACAACGTGATCAAATGTTAAATCGGATGGACTAAAATGTTTACCACAATATTGACAAGTATAATCATCACGTAAGTATACATTATGACGTGAAAATTTAGGTGTATGAGAAATATTAATATATTTTTTCAATACTACTATTTTCGGTAATTTAATTTCCTGATTTTTAATATGGATTGATTCATCATATTCTTTAACAACACTAATTCTTCCTTTTAATAAGGATTTTAAAACTTTTTTCATTGAATTTAATGATAGAGGATATCGACTTAAAGGTTGATAGTCACCATTAAGAATTAAAACAGGTTTATACATTAAATTTTTACATTTACTCATTACTATATCTCATTTATTAAATATTTTTGAGATAATAATATAAAATAATTGATTAGTTGTCAAGAATTATTTTTATACTCCGGTTGGAACATCTAAATCTGGTGAAATTTTTGAAATTTCTTTCCAATCACGTGGATTATTATGCTCTTTTTTAACACGTGCTTTAACAAGGTCTTTAATATTTTGTCGTTGTGCCATTGTTTTACCATCATCGAATGTAACAGTTTTGTCATTATTAATATGACTTAACAACATATTAGGAACACCAGTCCATTTATTTCTATTATCATATTCTACCAATTGCCATCTTCCTTCGTTTGTTGATTCACTAATTATACGTTTAAATAATCTTGGTGGATTATAATCAACACGTAAGAAATAATCACCATTGTTTGCTTCTGTTGGAAAAAACTCACCGAATTGAACATCTTGACAATTTAATTGGTTTGGAATACCATCAATACCTTGAGAAATAAATCTATCTTCGACATATATTTGATTATTTTCATCCAAATAGACATGATGTTCATCATGTAATCTGTATGAAGGACCATTCTTTTCTGCTTCATTAAGAACTTGATCCATAATATCTAATTCGTTTTTAGTTGATGTATTATTTGGATCTAATCCACCACCACCATTGCCTGAATTTACTTTTTCGTAAAAATCATTTTCTTTACCAGTATTAAATAGGTCAGAAAATTCGGGTGAATTTGTAATAGGTTTAACTTTAACTTTCCAAAGATGATACTTATAATTTGCTGCCCATCCTTTTTCATCTCTTTCTGATGAAGTAACTTGATAAAATTTATTAGCACCAGTTTCCAATCCTAATACATCCAAATCTCGCAACCAAGTCCATTCAATCACATCACCTATAATTATTTTTCGTCCTAATTGAGATACCATAGAATTATAATGGAATGAAATTTCTTTTTCATCACCATCTAATAATGACAAACCAGAAAAAGAAAACGAAAATTGCGGTGTATTCATCATTGTAACACCCCATAAATCAAAGGTTTCACGTGAATATCTACGTTTTGGATTTTCATTAAATACCGGATCAGAAATTAAAAATCCTTGTTCGCCAATTTTATGTTCATCGCCATTATTATCAATTAATGCAGTCAATGGATATATATGAAATAATCCACCACCTTGTTCCAAATATCCTTTGACAACTCTATCGATGTAATTGTAATTATTACTTCTTTCTTTTTGATATAAATGATAACGATTAATACCCATTATAAAATGTCCTTGATAACTTATAATAATATTTATTTTATTATTTTTGACATAAAACTCAATCTTTGATAATATGTCCTCAAACAAAAATACGGAGAACAAATGTTAAAGATAGAGCAAATGATTGTTTCTTTAAAGAAAAAAGTTAATCGAGATAATTTTTATTTTTTACGAAGAAGAATTGATAAAGGGAATGGCAAAAAAAGTCTTGGGTGGATTGTTAAAAGAGAAGATACAAATAAAGAATTAGAGAATTTTGATTTTTATAAATTGTGTCGAGAAAAAGAACAATTAAAAGAAAAATAAAGTATATTGGGAGAATTGTTTATGAAAGAATTGTTATTGGATTTGGAAACATATGCAACAACATATAATGCAGCAATTGCACAAATAGGTGTTGCTTTAGTTGATACTGAAACAGGAAATATATTAGATAAAAAGATTATGAATATTGATCCTTCTTCGGAATTTATTGATGGATATAATATAGATGACGATACACTTGTATGGTGGCAATCATTACCAAAAGAAATTCAAGATGGATTATTAGAAAATCAAATATGTATCACCGATGCTATGAATGAAATTAATACATTTATAAATGGATATAATGACACATTTGATTTGAAAATTTGGTGTAATAAAAGTTTTGATACAAATGTTGTTTCGAATGCTTGTAAAATAGAAAAAATATTTTCAAAATGGTTAAATAAATTTACCGATTTAAATACTTTATGGTATATTTCTGGTGAATGTGTTTATATTAAAACACATAATATAAATACGGATATTACATTTTTGGCGAATAAAATGCATAATGCATATAAACGATTAAATAAAGGATAAAGAATGAAGAAAATTTCAACTATTGAGGAATATAATTTAATTACGGGGCAAGAACCTTCTATTATTGAATTTGGGACTCCTATGACTTGTATTCCTTGTAAAATGACAATGGAAAATTTACATAATTATGATGTAAATAAAAAATTTAACTTGACATATTATTCTTGTGATGATATTAATGTAATTACTTCGTTGGGATATAACTCAATTCCTGTTGTTGTTATGATTACCCCACATAGAAAAGTTGAATTGACAGATAGTTCCATTTCTATGGATTATGATGAATTGGAAGATTGGATTAATAAAAACATTGGAGAATAAATAAAATGGCATCGATAACTGAAATTAAAGGAATTAAAAGTAATCATGTATATGAATGTATTGCTGATTTTACAGATCCTTTTAATAATGAAATTTCATTTAAAAAAGGAGATATTATTATTGGTGATGATGTTCAAAAAATTGATGAAACTAATATTCAATTTTTTAAATTAATTGGTGGTAAAGGAGTGACACACAAACTCACATCTAAAGGTAAAATTATTAAATTGAATAGACGACCGGTAGAAGTTGGAGATGTTATTTTTGTTAAATTTGCGAGAATTAAGTATAAGTATGTAGTAGTTTTAGATGTGTTGGAAGATTGTCAAATGGCATCTGTTTATCCGACTTCAATTGGATATTTGCCATTAGGGGCATTAGCACGTGAAGAACATAAAGGATGGATGGGTGTTAATTACAAGTTAACATTTGATGTTCCAACGACTGAAATTACTCGTTCAAATAATGATATATTAGGATAAAGGTATAAAATGAATAATATTTTTGATGTAAGAACATTTAATATTGATGAACAAAGAGCAATTAAAACTGTTGTAGATGATACTGAAACAGCATTGAATGAAATTGCAGATATGAATTCTCATATGGGTGAAAATATTAAAAATTTGTGCGAACGATTGAATGAAGGGATTACTGATCCTGAAATGAAAATTAAACCTTCGTTATTGAAGAGTATGGCACGAGCAAAAATTAAAAATAAAGAAGACATTGAAAAAAGTAAAAATGCAATTTCAGAAGTTGAAACTGGATTACAAGTTATTTATAAGATGTGAATAAATAATAACATTGAATTGAGCAATGTACAGATAAACTCTGTGCATTGCTTTTAATAATAGGAATTTAAAAAAATGAGTATAATGCTTACAAAACAAGGTTATGAAAAAATTATCAATGAGTTGCATAAATTGATTGATATAGATAGACCATTGGCTTGTAAAATGATGGAAGAATCAAGACCAGTTGGAGTTATTGAAGATAATCCGGAATATATGCAAGCATTGGATAATCAAAATCGTATAGATAAAAAAATTGTTGATTTAAGAAATATAATTAATAATTGTAGTATTTTTGAAAAACCGAAAACCAAACCGTCTGAAATATCCTTTGGTGTATCGGTAAAATTTAGTAATTGTAATACGGATGAAATTAAAGAATATAAAATTGTTAGTGTTTATGAATCAAATATTAACAATGGATTGATTTCTATTGAATCTCCATTCATACGAAATATTATTGGTATGGAAATTGGAGAAATGTTTGAATTTAATGATATTGAATATGAAATTATAGACCTAAATTATTTTTAGCAAGAGTTGCCAATAAACTGTTTTTATATTGATAATAATAATCATACATTGAAGATAGTTTAGATTCTATTACATCTGAATTATATTTTTGTTGATAACGTAAAAAGAAAATGATTTTTTCTTTATGACGCATCATTTCATTTTCTAAAAATTTAATATGATTTATTCTTGAATTATATTTAATATTGTCAATAATGTATTTTGCAACTTCTTGAAAATGAATATGATTGGCGATTTTTAATCCATTTGGTTGGTATATTGAATAAAGTCCATTACGTCCAAGAATAATTTTATGTTTTTTATAAAAGAATTTAAGTTGTGGAAGTTTTTTATCCAATATAACCTTTGACATTACATATTCAACAATATTTGCAATGTTGTTATCGGTTAATATTTTTTCTTTTATTAAATTTAAGTCATTCATACAATTATTTATGAATGAAAATGGCGGAAAATAACTTCCGCCATTAATAATTATAATATTATTGAAGATATTGGTAAATCAATAATTAACTGTTGCCCATTGATTTTACAACGAACTTTTGATTCTTGAATAGTTTTTTGAGGTAATATATCAATAACAATATAATCAGTATGTGCTTTTTTTACACCTTGATTAACAAAATAGTTTACATCTGAATTATCTAAATGTATAGAAGATGGATTGATTGTATCTCCAATATGAATATTTTCATATAAAGGAAAAATGTTTTTATAATTGACAGATTCCATTGATATATTATCTGCTGCTTGGTCAACTGCCATATCATGAACATCATCTGACGCTTCTTTATCTTCATCATCTTTTTTGGGTTCACCTATGATAATTTTATCACCTTCCAATTCGACAACGGATTTATTTTGATTTAAAATATCTTCCAATGCTTCTTGGTCTAATTGTATGTCATAATTTTTATTAATAAACAATAAAAATTTAGCAATAGACAATTGTTTTTTGCCTTGTGAACGCAACATCATAATTAAACTGTTAATATTACCAATTATATTATTTTCAATATTATTCATTATTATTTCTTCTCTCTATCAACTTCATCAAAATCAATATCTGATAAATCTAAATCTTCATCACCTTGTTCTTCATCAGCAGAAAATTCATCAATGTCATCGGCACCAAAATCATCTTCAAAAGAACCTAAATCGGTATCAGATTCACCAGTAGAATCTTGCAAATCTTTACCTTGAAATAATTGAACAACATTGTTATCAATTTCATTTTTAACTTCAGTCGCTGTTTGAATCAAGGTATCTAATTTTTGACCTAATTCGTTATTAAATGAATCTGCTTTTTCGATGTTTCCATCGTATTTAATTTTTTTAACCAAATCGGCAAGTTCTTTTGTTTTTAAATTGGTAACTTTTTCGATAATTGATTGAATTTCATCAGAGAATGCCTCTGTTGCAAGTGCTAATTCGGTATTTTGAATCTCTGATTCATATAATTTTTGAATAAAATTTGCTTTCATTTTATATCCTTAATTTAATTATACTAATATTTATATCATTATTGCATATTAAACCAATCTAAAAATTGATTCATGTTAAAAAATTCAATCCAATTTAGATTATTCTTTTTCGCAATTTCTCTTTTTAACGGGTCTGTTTTGGACCATACTTTAATTGCTCTTAAATATTGTGTGTTTTTCTTGCCTTTGCTAATCATAAGTGTTGCCTTAGATTGTAATTGTCGTAATATATTATTTTGTTCTTCTGAACCGATATATGGTTCTTTTCCATGAGTCCAATGACCTTGATATTCAATATATGTATCAATAGATGGAATATAAAAATCACAATTAAATGGATATTTTTCAGATTTGTATTGTCTTTTTACATCATTATATTTTTGTATTAAATATTGGTAAATTTTTTGTTCTGGTATAGTAATATTAAATGAATTATGTTTCTTTTTAGTTTCATAATCTTTTTGCTGTTTTTGTATAATGAATTCATCATTTTGATATAAATCTTTATATGCTTGTGATTGAGAAAAATATTCAACACCATATTTCTTAACATTTGTATTCAAACATTGCTGTCTAATTTTCGGAATTTTTAAGCAGTTATCTGTACCATATTTTTTTCGACAAGTTGATATATATTTGTCATGGTTAGTATAGAATTTATTGCCATATTTTGCTAATTTTGTCTGTTTCATTTTTTCAATATTATTATATTTTGGATTGTCATATCTTTCGGATTTTGTTTGACTGATTTTTGATTTAACAGATTGTAACATTGCTGGATTTGAAACACCATATAAATTATTCATTGTAGATTTATAATTTTGAAGTGATTGTTCTTTTGTTTTTGAAATATGATATATATTTTTAAGTTTATCGATATAAGATAAACTGACATTAAAATATTTTGCTAAAATTTTTCTCGGTAAATTGCATTCAGAATATAAATATTTAAAATCATCATCAGATGGTTTTTCATATTCAATTCCACCACCATTTCTTGGTAATTTCTTTAATGGGATTTTAATATAATCTCGTTTTAATTTTGATTTATCTATATTATATGTAGTATAAATGTCATCTACTGTATTATTCATTATATTGCCTTTTTCATTTTATATCATATTTTACTTGACAAGTGAATATTTTTCTATTATATTATATTGAAAAAGAAAGGCAAAAAGTTATGCATCCAATTTTAGAATATATCTATAATTTATTACCACCTGACAAAAAACAGAGGAATAATGGGTGGATATATTTTAATGCACAAGGGTGTTGTGAAAATTATGGTCACGAAAATGCGGATTCAAAACATCGTGGTAATATATATTTTACCGATGATGGATTTGTATATAGTTGTTTTAATTGTCATTATTCTTGTGGATATACATTGGGTAATAATTTATCTAGTAAAACATATCAATGGATAAAATGGTTGGGTGCTACCCAAAAAGAAATAAATGATTTACTATCATTGATTCACGAATATAATGATTCAAATACACCGAATACTGTAACTGTTCAGCAACCGAAAAGAATAATTCGTCAAATACCAGATTACTATAAATCTATTAATTATTCGTATTTTCACGGAGAAACTTCTAAATCATTCAATAATGTATTTAGATATATTCAGAATCGTAATTCTCGGTTATTTGAATTTAATAATTATATGTGGGCAGAAGGGCAAAATCATTTTTTAATTCCTTGTTATGAATATGGTAATGTTGTTGGATATTCATTGAGAAGTTTAGATGATTATTCACCATCAAAATATATTCACTTAATACCTCGTGGTTATGTATATAAATGTGATAATTTTTTAAAAAACAGAAAATATCAAATATTAGTGGAAGGTCAACTGGATGCAGATTCAATTAATGGTATAGCATATTTGAGCAGTACAATTACACCAGAACGATTAAAACGTATATTACCATATACTAATACTCAAGAATTAATTATTTGTCCAGATAGAGATTCATCGGGTCAAAAAATTGTCCATCAAGTATTAAATGAAAATATGCCATTCAGTATTGCTTTTCCAAATTGGGAACGAGGTATAAAAGATTGTGAGGAAGCAGTCAAAAAATATGGTAGATTATATACAATATATAGTATATTATCAAGTAAAGAAAGTAATAAAGATTTAATAAAAATGAAGTCAATGAAATGGTTTAGTTAAGGAGAAAAGATGGAAAATGAAGAATTAATTGATATAATTAATAAATGCGAATATCTTGTAGATGAGAAAATCGTTCTTTTACAAGATATGGAAAAACGTGGTGCTTGTGAATCTAACAGTGTAGATGATGAATTAAAAGAATTATATTACTTAAAAAATAGAATAATCTCGGCAACAGGAGAAGGTAAATGAATTTATTTACAACAAGTGATAATACAAAATCTTGTGTTCAATCATTGGATGATGTGTTGCTTCGTAAAACAATTGTTGAATCTGCACAAATGCTTTCAACAGCAATTTTATTAAATGATAAAATTAAAGAGAAACCTGAAGGAATATATAAAAAATATAATGCAAATGAAGAACACAATGTTTGGGTAAGAACAAATAAATCTAATTATAAATGGACATTAATGTATTTAATTGATGCATTGATGGAGTATAATTATAGATTTAATAAAAATCACGAAACTTGGAATGTTGCACAGATATTAACCCAATATGAAAATAACTTTGAAGATGGTGAAATGACTGATTTTCCACGTAAGTTTAATCAAAGTTATGAAAATTATGATTATTTAATGAATATTAAAAATACATTTCAAGCATATAAAGAATATTTAAATACCAAATGGAAAGTTGAAACAAAAAAAGGGAATGTTCCTATGTGGACTAAAAGAAACAAACCTGAATTTTATATTGCATAATTTGAAATAATGATTTAGATATATACTATTAAAGTATTATATAAGAGGAATAAATGACTAATTGTAATTTAGATGAAAAAGACCAAAAAACATTGATTGAAATGATTTATAGTTCACCTTCGGTTTTTTCGAGGGTTAGACCTATATTGAAATCTGAATATTTTGATAAAAAATTTCAACCAACAATTAATTATTTGCTGGATTTCTCTCAACAATATAATACTTTACCAATTCTTGAACAATTGAATAATGAATCGAGAATTGATTATCATTATCTTAACGATATTGAAAATAATGTTAATGTTCAAAATTCTATTTTGGATACTTGTGAAAAGTTTGTTAAGAAAAGAGCATTGGAATTAGCAATTGAAGAAGCATATTCATATATTGCAAAAGGTGAAACATCGGGTATTGATAAAATTATTAAGGACGCTCAAAACATTAGTTTGACAAAAGATTTAGGCATGAACTTTTGGGATAGACCAAGTGAATGGTTAAATGAACAAGAATCTGAACAAGGAATTTTACCAACAGGATGGAAAACATTTGATGATATGATGAATGGTGGATTTGGATGGGGTGAATTGAATTATGTTGTTGCTCCAGTTAATGCGGGTAAATGTGAAATTAAAGGTACGAAAATTTTAATGTTTGATGGTTCTATTAAAACTATTGAAAACATTAAAGTTGGTGATAAATTAATGGGTCCAGATTCTACACCAAGAACTGTTAAATCATTAACTAACGGTAAAGAAAAACTTTTCAAAATTTCTTTTAAAGGTGGTGATGATATGTATGTTACTGGAGAGCATACATTAAATCTTAAAGTATGCAAATCTGGAAAACCATACAACAGGATTCATCCTATAACAGGAAAAAAATTAAAAGTTGGAGACACTTTTAATATAACCGTTAATGACTATATTAAAACATCTAAAAATTTCAAACAATATACTAAATTATGGAGAGCATCTGTTGATTTTAATGAAAAACCTTTAACATATGCTATTGAACCATATTATCTTGGACTATGGTTAGGAGATGGAAGTTCAAGAACTTCCGAAATAACTTCTATTGATAAAGAAATAATTGAATATTTAGATAATTATGCCAAAAAATATAATGTTAATTGTATTCATACACCAAAAGTTAATACAAATGCTTTAGATATTAAATTTTTTGGACATTATTTGAAAGGTCAAAATAAAGATAAGAGAAGTAATGGAACATATACAAAAAATCATATTTTACATGGTTTGCAAGAATTAAATCTTATTAAAAATAAACATATTCCGACTAATTATCTTTATAATACAAAAGAAGTTAGAAAATCGTTATTAGCGGGTATTATTGATACTGATGGATGTATTAATATTAAAAAACATTGTTATGAAATTACTTTAAAAACAACACAATTATCTGATGATGTAATAACATTATCTCGTTCATTGGGATATAAAGTGTGTGTTTCGAAAAAGAAAGTCAAATCATACGAAAAAAATGATTATACTCGTATAACAATTTATGGTGATTTATCAGATTTACCAATACAATTACCTCGTAAAAAACAAACTTATGAAATATCAAAAGATTATTCGACTTCTCAATTTAATATTATTCAAAATGAATATGAAGATGAATATTATGGATTTGAATTGGATAAAGATAATTTATATTTACATAGTGATTTTATGGTAACACATAATTCATTATGTATGCAAAATATGGCATTAAATTGGTCTATGAATGGATATAATGTATTATTTTTTACATTGGAAATGAATAGACGATTAGTTGGTAAACGTATGGCATCGATGGCAGCAAATGTTCCTTATCGAGATATAAGAAAAAATATTGACAAGGTATCTGATTCTATTATATATAGAAGAAAAGACATTCAACCAGGTGTTTTACAATTAGTAGATTTACCAATCGGATGTAATGCTAATGACATTGAAGGATTTATTCAAACATTTGAAATTCAAACCAATATAATTCCTCAAATCATTGTTATTGACTATGCCGATATTATGACTCCTTGTGATAAACGTATTGACCCGAACAGTTTGAATAGGGTTGATAGAGCAATTTCATTAGAATTAAGAGATATTGCTCGTGAACGGACGAAGAATGGTAAAAATACAATGATTTTGACTGCATCGCAAATTACAAAAGATTCTATGGATGAAATGGAATTTGGAATGTCAAATGTGGCAGGTGGTACAACAAAAACACAAAATGCTGATAACATTTTTTCTGTCAGAACAAATGATGCTATGCGTCAACGTGGCGAATATGAATTTAAATTTCTGAAAACACGTAATGCGGGTTCTAAAGATAAAAAATTGAAAATGAAATTTAATGTCGATACATTGCTGATTTCAGATTTAGAAGAAATGCAAACTAAAACAATGGATACTAATTCTGATCCAACACAGAATGTTAATCCAATGGCGTCTGCTAATTTACAAGCAGCGTTGGCATCCTTAAAAGGATTAAGTAAATAAAACAAATGGGTATTTATAACTCTACTTGTTAACCATTATAAAACAATAACTAAAGGAGTACAAATTATGACATATGAAGAATATATAGAAAAATTTAAAAATTATGAAGACCAAATTAATGATTTAATTAATCAGCAAAAAAAATTTAAGCAAGATAATGATAAAGATTTTAATCAAGTATTTGCGCAAAAATGCGAAAATGATAAAAAATGGTTTGTTGAACATTTTGATTATATCTTGAAACACAAAGATTTCTTAAAAGATAAATCACCATTTAATCAAATCATTATTGAATTTTTGAATCTATATACTATTGGTGGATTAATGTCTGGAGTCGGGTTTAATGGACAATTAAACAGTATATATTTGCGAGATTTGATTGATTTATGGGATAATGGATTTACATATAATGGATTTCCTATTATTGAATATAAAAAAATTATTCATAATGGAAAACAAAAATATATTACATATATAGAAAATAATGAATTAAAGACTATTAGAGATGATAATTTTAATGATGAGGATATTATTACAAAATTAAAGAAAGTTGCAACAAATAACAAAAATCATTGGATAAATTATACGACAATAGATAAATTAAAGGGACTTGTTTAAGTCCCTTTTTATTATTCTTTCCAATTAAATCCAATTTTCAAATCTTTTTTATTTGATTTTGGTAATCTTGAATAATAATCCAAGTCATCTCCTGAAGAAACGGAAAAATTATCTTTGCCTGCTTGTGTTTCAAATGATGAATCAGCATCACCAACATTACCTGCTCTTTCATTGGTAATAATATATTGCAATGTGTGTGCTTTAGCATCTTTGAACATTACTGTATCTTGGTCATATTTTTTACCCAATTCCATTGCTTCTTCTTTTGTCATATTTGGAACAATGAATGAATCTTCGCCATCTACAGGAACTCTTTTGCCATTTTCACCAATTTCAACATAACCACCTTTTAATTCGGTATACCAATAACCCATTGATTTAATATCTTTTTTTAATTCTTCAGATTTTGCTTTATTTTCTTCAGGAGTTCTTTCACTTCTATCGGCAGAAAGAATTGCAAAATTCATTTCAGGATGTTCTTGATATTTCCATAATCTTGATGGAC
>ERZ1034873.454-NODE-454-length-22544-cov-15.589533_pt1 | contig 22544 bp, 25 predicted proteins | sample MGYA00520689_ERZ1034873 | MGnify/ENA primary metagenome ERZ1034873 (study PRJEB33766, sample SAMN09781722) | gut metagenome | biome: gut microbiome | host: Homo sapiens | place: Madagascar | study: EMG produced TPA metagenomics assembly of the PRJNA485056 data...
AGCACCGGCTTGTCCGATGCAAGCATTTCTTCCACCGTCATGTGCGTTCCTCCTTCTTATTCGATCGGTTCCAATTCGAAAATGCTGTCTGGGTAAAAGCTCCAACTCCCAAATCGGGATTTGCTGCACTGTGCGTCATAAAGCCATTCGTTTAGCTCGATTTTCTTTGAAGTCAGTGCCGCATCTTCCACGGGACTTTTCGCTTCGTGCGTTTCAATGTAGGCTTTCTGCTTGGTAAAGTTGTTAATAGACCGAGGCACGTTAAACACTCCAAAAAGAATCACTAAAATCGATAGCATCACAATAATGATGCCGACCATTCCGGAAGCAAAAGGAACCCAAGAGCTATCAATCGAGCATTTCCTCAGAGACAGTACCGTGATAATGCCCCCCACGCAAAGGAAAATAATCCAATTCGTCATTGCTCCTCCTTACTCCTTCGGGATCAGCCGCGTCACCGGCACATTCAGGTGTTTCGCAATGCGCATCACCGTGTAAAGGCTCGGGATTCGCCCTTCTTTCCACGCCGTCACATTGCTTTTGCTCATTCCGAGCGCCACGCATACGGCGCTCGGCGTCGTGCGCTTCTTCTTGCACACTTCTTTCAGCAGTTCGTAAAACAAGTCATTCCCTCCATTCAAATAGTTTGAATTAGAGAACCTTTTGTGATAGAATAAAGCTGCACGTGCGGAAAGGGGTGATGCCCATGCAGGCCACATCGGCTATCGCAGGCTTCATGCCTAATTTCCTGTGTTCCCGGTAACTGAACGGACAGCGGTGCGGTCAGCGCACCCGTTTCTCATACGAAGCCGTTCAACCGCGCCGAGGGGTGCTCGCCTGCACCCGCAACGCGGCGGAAACAAAGTGTGACGAGATACGGCGGGAAGGCGACCCGCCGCATTCTCAACCGCGCGTTTGCCTCACCCTATCACAAAAGGCTCTTGACAGTTCGCGGGAAAGTACTTATAATGTGAGTACCACCAAACAGAATAAGTGCATTGCCGTGAACCTTACGGTATTTATAATAGTACATCAGCGTGAACTTGTCAATGAATTTGTTCACGGAAATGCACCTTTTGTCAGCCTGTACAAAATGGGTATTTTTATATGTGTACTATTTACAACAACATCAAATCATTGTGCGATGAGCGCGGAGTAAAACCTGGCAGAATGTGTGTCGAATTAGGCATGAGCAAGAGCATTTTGACAGGTCTAAAAAATGGAACGAAGAAGAATATCCAAACCGACACCGCCCAAAAGATTGCGGACTACTTCGGCGTGACTGTCGACCGCGTACTCGGCGCAGAAAAAGAGACCGCCGTCCCGAAGGACGTCGGCCTTTCCCCGATGGAATCTCAGTTAATGGAATATGTCCGCACGCTTACGGACGATCAAAAGAAGATGCTGCTGGCACAGTTGCAGGCGCTAAAGAATCAAGAATGATCCGTTTCTGTTCATCGCTGAGATCGCGGAACGCCTGTAAGATTTCGCTGTCGATGTCTTTCATCTATGTATCCTCCGTTCAAGTTATTTCGCCTATTATCTCTCATAAGCTCATGGCTTCAACATAGAAAATAGTATTAGGAGGTCTTGCGCGTGGGATTGTATACTGACCCGAATTATTTTGAAAAGCAAGCGCACTACCAGCGCCGCAAAGTAAAGAAAGTCATTAAGGCGGTGTCCTCTAAGTCAAAGCAGCCTGCCCCTGATGAGGCGGTATCAAAAACCTCGACGCAGGTTGAGCCGGAATCCGCCTCACGCGATATCCATGATCATCCCGTTGAACCAACAGTTGATGAATTTGACGAATCTCCCGGCCTAACTCAAATGACGCAGGAAGAATACGACGCATTCATGATGGGTATGACCGTCGAACAATACCGCGTCTATCGTCAAATGGTTTTAGAAAACGAAGCCAAGCGAAACAGGCAGAGGCAGCCAAATAGGAAGCGGCGCTCTCCGGAAGTTGATCTTCTGCTGGCAGCATTGAAACCATTGTGCTTCGCGCTCGTCATCTGCGGGGTCATCTGGGTTTCAATTGAAAGTTCCGGGCCATTGAACGAGTCCGACATGAATGATTCTCCGCCAGTAAAGCCTCCAACTGAAACGGTTAGTAGTGGAGGCGGCAGGCTCGTCCCACTGCAACCTGTGAGCTTTCGCAATGGGCAGATTGTCACATACCCGTCCGGCGATCAGGTCGCACCTTTGACAGTGCAAACCGCTGGAGATTCCAATTTCTATATCGCGTTAAAACCAATCGACGGAGAGGCAATATCCAACGGGGCAATGTCTTTCCTCGTGTCGGCAAAAAGTGCCGAAGTAGATGTTCCTCTCGGGACATACGAAATCTATTATGCGTATGGTTCAGACTGGTACGGGAAAGAATATAAGTTTGGTGAAAACACCGAGTACTTCAAATGCAACGAAATGTTTGAATTTACCGCAGATGGCGAGATGGTTTACGGGTGGACGCTTACTCTCTATAAAGTATCCAACGGGAATATGAGCACTGATATAGTGTCAAAAGATTCCTTCCCGGATATTTAAGTAAAAGCCCCCGCCGCCTCTGCAACACCGGCGAGGGCTTTTCAGCAGCAGCGGGGAGCGGTCGCCGCTGCTTGTTTTGACCATATCGCGCTTTACCTTACCACTTCAATACCAAGACTTTGCAACACGACGGCATTCGGCCGCGTTCGACAGACCCACTTTTGACACCCCAAACAGGCGGAAACCGGAAAAGTTAAGGTGATGTAAATGAACATTCAAGAGCTGTGTAGAATCCGTAAAGAAGAACTGAAACTGACCTACCACGACATTTCCGACGCTTCCGGCGTGCCGCTGTCCACCGTCCAGAACTTCTTTTCCAAGTTGTCAAAGGCTCCGTCCATCTATACCGTCGCGCCGATCTGCAAGGTGCTCGGCATATCCCTTGATAAAATGTTCGGAATTTCAGAACACTTGACACCGACCGAGGAAACTTTGCAGGCGCGCAATGACGAGCTGGAACGACATGTGGACGCGAAGGCCGATACCATCGAGATCATGCGGCGCGGCGTCCGTATCCGCAACAGCGTAATTGCCCTCATGTTCCTCATCATCGCTTTTCTCACTGTGTGGTGCGTGTACATTGATTTTCATTGTACAGATTACGGATTTTGGAGGGGCTGACATGGCAAATTGCATCAAATGCAAAGCAGCGCTGCCGGATGGCGCGCTGTTTTGTCCTATGTGCGGCAAAAAGCAAGCATCTGTCGACCGAAAAGCCACAAAGCGCGGCAACGGGACGGGGACGGTCTATAAACGCGGCTCTTCCTGGGTAGCCGAAATCACCAAAGGCTACCGTGAAGAAGACGGCAAGCTGACCCGCGTGAAAGCAAAAAAATGCGGCTTCCGCACAAAGCGAGAAGCCTTAGAATATATCCCTATGCTGCGGACGCAAAAGCCCCGTGAAAAGGATATCACATGGCGCAAGGCATATGAGCTTTGGTTCCCAACGCATCGCGCCGACAAGTCCACGCTGAATTGCTACGCCGCTGCCGAAAAGTATTTTGCACCGATCGAATTTATGAAGCTGGCCGCGGTCGAGATTGATGACATCCAAGAATGCATTGATGACTGCCCGCGCGCCAAGCAGACAAAAAAGAATATGCGCACCGTGTGCAGCCTGATCTACAAGTATGCCGTTCCGCGCGGATATGCCCCTATGAGTATGGCCCCGTATCTCACCGTCACCGGTGAAAACGCCGCGCCGCGCGCGAGCTTTGATGCCGACCAGATCAAGAAGATAAAAGAGGCGTGCGATGTGATTCCATACGCCGACTATATCTACTGCATGTGTTACCTCGGCTTCCGCCCTACAGAATTTCTCGGCCTGTCGATTGATAACTACGACAAGAAAGAAAAGGTGCTTCGCGCTGGTATCAAGACCGAAGCAGGCAAGAATAGAACCGTCACGATCTCGCCAAAGATTCAGCCCATCATAGACCGGCTGTCGAAAGATAAGATATCCGGCGCGCTGTTCTGCAACGAAGAGGGGAAAGCGTTCAGGTATGACTATTTCCGCGACGAGGTTTTCTATCCCACATTAAAGGCCATCGGCATTGATAATCCGATTGAGAACAAACGGCACAAGTATTCCCCACATACATGCCGTCATACGTTCGCAACACTGATGAAAAACATTCAGGCGTCGGACAAGGACAAACTCGAGCTGATCGGTCACGCAAGCCCCGAAATGCTGCGGTATTATCAGGATGTCAACCTCACCGACCTTCGAAAAATCACCGATGCAATATAATTTTTCTGTTACCCCCTCGTTACCCCCATCGAACGATTTCCCGTTGATATTCCGTCGTTTTTCGGTGACTGGGGGTCAAGAGGCCGTGAGTTCAAGTCTCGCCACTCGGACCAAGAAAAGCCTCGAAACCGTTGCGGTTCCGAGGTTTTTTATATTTAGACTATTCTGGCAAATTCTCGATTATGCCCAATATTTCTATCCTGTTACCCCCGCAGTTACCCTCGCATAAAAGGCCTCTACCCATTGCGGGCAGAGGCCTTTTTGGCTAATAGTACGTCATTTTTTAGGCTCGCTCATCCCTCGCGAAACATCCCTTGCATCGTCCGAACATCGGCCGCTCTCTCGATCTGCTTCCTGTGCAGATAGTCATAGAGGCTCTTCATGCCCTCGGGCGGCTCGCCGTGCTCCTGCCGGTACTTCTGGATGACGCCAGCAACCTCGGCGTGGAGCATCGTCATGTGATGCATCTCTTCGCCGGAAAGCTCGTAAAACGTCTTCGCAAGAGCGGGACATTCGTCCTTGTACTCGAGGGCGCATTTCGCGTACTTCATCGCGTCCTCGATTTCCTCGTCGACCATCGCCGACAGTTTTTCAATGAGTTTCATTTTCTTCCTCACTTTCTGCAGCAAATAGCAGCAAAATTATCCCGAGCAGCAGAGCATCCGAATCGTCGTTCACAGTTTTTCGACCGTGACCGCAAGGTTGTTGACGACCGATGCCACGCCGTCGAGTACCAGCGACAGCAGAGAGCCGTCACAGCCGCAGGCGTTACGCACAATGGCCGTAATATTGAGGTTTGCCACGCCGTTTGCTGCGACCGTCTGAGCTGCCGTAGCGCCGATGATGGCGACGCCGTCCTTCTGTGCGGTCAGGCTGACCGTGCCGGCAGCCGTGGGTGCGACTGTCGCGCTGACATTGACAAGGTAATATCCCTGCCCACACAGTGTAATCGCGTTGCCGTCCTGACGGATGTTGCAGCCATAGCGGCGCGTCGTCGAGCCGACCGGCACGATGCCGCCGGCCGCAACGGTGGGATTGCTGACGTTGGTCGTGTAAATTGCAGACTTACTCATATTTTTACCCTCCTAAAAAATTAAAAAGCGGAGCAGCTGTTGCCGCCCCGCTTGCCTCGCCGAATAGGGCGTCAGATGTTGCCGTTGCCGCAGCCGCAGCCACAGAACGGGGAGTTGCCCGCGCTGTAGGTGTAGCCGCTGGGATAGCGAACGACACCGCACATCTGCTCGCGCAGATAGAGATGGTTGTTGGCCTGCTCAAGCTGTGCGATGCGGCCTTCGAGCTGGCTCTTTTCGAGCGCTGCGAATTTAGCGTCGATGTTGGCGTTGATGGCGTCAAGGCCGCGCTGCGTGGTGCAGCAGCAGTCTGCCATCTGGCGCTGGATGTCGTTGCCGGTCTGCATGATGGCCATGTTCGTGCCGTTCTGCGCGAGCGCGACCTCCTTGCCCAGCTGACCGATTCCGCCCTGCATCTCGTAGCCGAGATTGCAGATGCCGTTGCCGATGTTGGTCAGGCGGTCGTTCAGCTGGCCAAAATGCTGGCCGAAAAGGATCTCCTGCTGCGACGCAGCCGTGGCGTACTGTCCAAACTCGCCCTGGCGGTTCCAGCCGTTGCCGCCAAAGCCGAACATGAAGAGGAAGAGCACGACAATGAGGAACCAACCGGAACCCCAGCCGTTCTCATCGTTCGCACCGCGGGTGACCGCGGCGATATCGCTGAGAGACATACCACTATCCATGTGTCAAAACTCCTTCCTGAAAAAATTTTATAAATAAACCGTTGCGCACCGGCTTATTTCAGAAATTGCATAAACTCCTTTGCCTGTTCTTGGAGCTGCTGAAACTGCGCCTGAGACATCTGCCCGGACTGCAAGAGCCTTTCGATTTCCTGCTGCGCCTGCTGCGGTGTCATGCCTCGCGCGAACTTGCGAAATTCTCCCAACATTGCAAGGGGGTTATTTGGTCTTCTGCTGCTTCCCTGTAGCATCTGCATCATCGGATTTGGCATTGAGCATTTCCTCCAATCTCTTTACTCGGCTTTCAAGGCTGTTGACGTCTACCGGCGCAGCCGCCTGATACGGTGTGACCGTGTACGGCGTGACGGTGGCATACCCAGCGCCGTCCGTCTGTTTGAGCCAGACAATGGGGTCGTTCTCGTCCATCAGCAAAATAGAGCTGTTCGGAGCGAGCCTGAACGCCTCTGCGCCATTTCTTCCGTTCACGCGGGTAATTTGACCCGCAAAGCCTTGCATCGCTCCTGCGCCGTTCTGTGGGCTTGCAGGGGCATATCCTGAATAGGGGTTATACCCCATCTGATAAGGGTTGCCAAAATATCCCATGCGCGCACCTCCTTTTGTTGCTTTCATCGTACAAAAAAACGGGCGCTCAAAAGCGTCCGTAAAGTGTATGAAAAGTGCGTCGAAACCCGTCGAACGATTCCCTTTGCCTTTTCACATGAAACATGATATTTTAATTTTGCAGGTCATTCCCGGTCTGTTTTTACACAAAAGAAATGACCTCACCGTTTATTCGGTGGGGCCGTTTCTTTTTTCATAGACTTCTGATGCAATTTTCTGGTATGCGCGCCGGCGGTATTTTTTCACTGCATCAACAGACAGGCTTCGCTCCATTGCCACCTGCACGCAGCTTTTCTGCCGCACGTCGCATTCAATGATACACGCCGCCTCCGACGGCGGCAGCTCGAAGGATAAAACGTATGCCACGGCTCGCTTCGGAGCCATCGCGGATAATCCCGCGCGAATCTGCTTGTGCTGACTGTCCATGTCCCTTTCTGGGACGTTGCAGAGCGCTTTTGCGTGGCTTTCGCCGCCCGCTCCCCCTTTTATTTTTTTGCCCGCTCCATCATGGCAATAACCTCTTGCCGCGTGATAAGTCTCTGCGGCGCGCTGCCGTCCGTGATGCCCGCAGCCTTTGCCGCCGCCCAGTCCTTCGCCGCCCACGAAGAAACGGTCTTGGTGCCGAGCTGCGCCAAATAGGTATCCATCATCTTGTTGAACGTTCCCTGATCCATGTACTCCTCCATTTCCGGCGGGTACTTCCCCGCCAAAATCATGCTCCCTGTGTGTTTGAGGTGGTTGTCCCACTGGAAATGCGGGCGGTCGGGGAATTTCTTCCAGTCGCCCCCCCACGAAAAGCCGACCTGCTTGCCGATCTGCCCGCAGCGGGCAAAGAACGACGGATCGTCGTACTCATGCCCCTTGACGTTTTTGCAGATGTCGAACGCAAGCCCCGCCTTGACGCTGTGGAACGTCGGGCGTGTTGCGTTTTTCGCCGCATAGCCCATGCGCGCAAGATAGCGCTGATACTCGTCGTCCCGCACCGTTTCCGTCACCAGAACCGGAAGCCCCGCCTCCTTGCAGAGGTCGAGGAAGATGATGCAGTTTGCCCGCACGTCCGCCCGCAGGTCGGCAATGTCCCTACTGTGATACATCGCCGTGCTCCTTTTTGTAGTTGGCGCTGGACACGCCGATGAGCGCGCCGATAAACAGTGCCACGGCGCTGATGGTGGTCGTGACCTGCTCTACATACCCCCAGCCCCAAACGCCCGCCAGCGCGGCGTACAGCCCAGAACACGCGGGCAGTACGATGAGCACGAGCCACTTGAGGACGTCGTATACCTTGTTACTCATTTCAAATTTCATTTTTCTTCTCCTTTCGTTTTCCAACGATAATTTCTGCCAATGTTAGCAGCCCGGTAAAGGCCTCAATGATGCCGCCCGTACCCAGCAGGTACGGGAAAATGTTGTCCCACTGCCAGCCCTTGATACTGTAAAAGATGACCGTGTAGATCACAAAAACGGCAATGAAAATGCCAACGATAATCAAAATAATGTTTCTCGTTCGCAATTTTGATGCCTTTTTGACAACGTGACTCATGCCATGCCTCCCGAGATCAGCCACGCGAGGAACGCACCAGCGAGCACGGCGAGCAGCTTGTCCACAATGCTGTCCCACCGTTTCCCCGCTTTGCCCGTGATGAGCTTCACGTCCGCTTTGATTTCCTGCACATCTCCCTCGACGGTCTCCTGCTTGGTCGCCAACACTTCGACCGACGTTGCCAGCCGGTCAAGCGCCGTTTGGTGCTCTTGTAACTCGTTGATTCGATGCGTATTGCTCTTGCACCTGCTTTCGATCAGCGCGATCTCTGCGTCATCGTAGTGCTTTGCATTATCCATTTTTCACGCCCCCTTATTTTTATGGTGTTCTTCATTGAGCGTATCATGCCGCCTCTGCAAATTCACCACGGGGCAAAAGAACCTGTCGGACCACCGACAGGTTCTTTTTCTTTACGTCGCTTTCTTCCGCATGATTGCAAGTTGCTCGTCCACCCGCGCGCGGTTCCAATGGCGAATGCTCTTTCCGACGCCGAAGTCCTCAAAGAGGGCTGCACGCTGTTCATCGGAAAGCCCCTTCTGCTGATAAACAAGCTCCATGATCTGTAAGCCTTCACTGTTGCTGATGGTATCCCCGTTTTTGTCCTTCAGGCTTTCAATCCCGCCTTTTGCCAAATAGAGCGCAATATACTGGGCTTCTGAAACGCCCGTTTTTTTGACGGTATCTATGGCCTTTGCCGCCCACCCGTCCGTTTGGTAATTGCTCACGCTCATTTTCCCAACGATGTTGGCATATTCGTAGGCTTTCGCAACGGCATCTGCCTTATCGCCGTCGCTCATGGACTTATAGCTCGCAAGTCCCGTGAGCTCGCTGACGATCTTATAGGAAGTCTGCCCGCGCTTTGAGGCGTACTTGACGTATTCCTCGCCGGTCAACTGTTTGTTTTCCTTATTCACGGTAAAAGATTTCGGTGCGCGCTGCGGCAGGACTTTGGCCTCACCGGTCGCCTCATATAGGCGGCTCAATTCATCTTCCATTTTGCTGCCGCTTACCTTCGAGGTATACGCGGGATTCGCAAAATTGTTAAATGCCCGCGCGACCACGCCTCCGGAGTTTTCCGTGCGCCCCCATGCGTCGATAAAGGGAATCTGCCCGTAGTCAACGCCCGGGATACGCGCGCTGGCCTTGCCGAGCGCATATTGCATATCCGGCGTCAGGAATTTGTTCTTATCCGTATAGGTCGTCATGCGCTCGCTTTCGCCCGTGCGCTCCGCCTGCCCGAAGACCGTCGGGATACCCTGCGTCAGATAACTCGTCGCCGCGCTTGCTACCGCACTGGTTAGTGCGTTTGTGTCCCCGGAGGACGCATACCCCACCGCGTCAAAAACGTCGTTCAAGCTTTGCAGACAGCTCATGGAAAGAAGAGGGTCCGTCACGTTGCTTGCTGCCTGAAGCATATCACTCATAGTGAGATACCCGTTGTTCGCCTGCATCTGCTCGTAAAGGTTTGCCCCGACGAAAAACGGAAGCGCTTCCGGCGCAAGCCAATCCAGCGTAATACTCGTGCCATTTGGCAGCTCCAGTGCGTATTCCTGATGTCCTTGCAGCTCGTCGAACTTTTTCTTCTTCTCGTCATCACCGCCGCTGCCGCGAAGAATGCCCTCTCTCGCCATATAAAGACCGAGCATCATTAACCCCGTGCCGGTCAGTCCGGCGGCGGCCCGGTCGATCATTTCGGTCGCCTGCATATTACCCTTCTGCACCTGCACAAGGTCATAGCTTATGCTTTTGAGGAAACCAATAGGGCTGTATTCCACGCCGCGCACCAGAATGTTGGCTGGTGTCTTGCGGAACGGCAGGATTCCTTCGGCGAGGGTGCTTCCGAGGCGTTTCATCTTGTTATCCCCACGGTATCTGCCGAGATCGGAGATCATCTGTGAAAACGCATTGGTGTCTCGATAGGTCGCTTTCTGCGCCTCTCTGATCGCGTATTCGCGTGCCGCTTCAATGCCTTTCCCGCCAAAGACCTGCTCCGCGGTAATGCCATTTGCTTTGCAGAATTGCGCCAGCGCCGCCGCGTAATGCGGCTTGGAGAACCATGCGTCTTCCGCATCCAGCGCCGTGCTGTTGAATTTGCGCATCGCTTCCAGCAGCTTCGGTTTGAAGATCGTGCGCCCTTCCTCGATTTCCTGTCGCACATTGACATTATCATTGTACTTGCCGCTGCCGAGAGCCTGCTCGCGAATGTTGGCATAGTCACTCCATGCCGCCTTGATAAGCCCTGCGTCCTTCGTCGTCAGGATTGCCTTCGTGCGTCCGACTTTGCCGCCGCTCACAGCATTCGCAGCGCTCTCAATGCCTGCGCCGATGACGTTCTTTACCGTGACAGCAGGAACAAATCCTACGTTGCCAACGATGTTGCGCACATGCGTGCGTGGATTGCCAAGCATCGAAAAGTAGCGCCAAGCGTTCCATTTGTCAATGAAGCGGCTCGGCATCTGTCTGCCGATATCGCGATAGATTTCCTTCATCGCCTCGGTGCGCGCATCGTCGTCCTTTGCGTTCAGGAACTTCTCAGCGAGGTCACGGTCAATCTTTAGATCAGGGGCCTTTTCCCCGTACTGCTTTTTGAGATCTTCTGTCAAGTTCTCCACGCTGCGCTGCGCCGCATAAAGCTGCGTACTGGGGTCCTGCTGCTTGAGCAGCCGCGTTGCCTGCAACGCCTGTGCCGCATTTCTCTGGCGCTTTACGATGGTGTCGAGCACATCGATAGCTGTTTCCACATCACCGCTGTTTGCTGCATTGTTGTAGAGCGCCCAGCCAATCGCCGTATTCTCCTTGCTGATTCCCTCTTTGGTGGAATTTTTCCATTTATTCAAGGTCTTTTGCCAGCCTTCGGTTTTGATGCGGCTTTCTGCGTCACTGATGGCCTGCTTGTCCGTATAGCGGTCGTAGGAGAAATCTCCTTTTGCCACCATTCGTTCCAACGTCGGCACCATTGCGTCCGGCGTTGCCTTTGCTTCCAGCACCGTGCGGATCGTGCGGCTGACGTATTTGTCGTCCGCCGTTTTCTTCGGCACTTGTACCTCTCGGTACGCGCGCTCGCCCGCAGGGATATATCCGTACTTCTCTTTCAACGCTTCATAGTTCGCCTCGGGGATCTCGCGGGAGAATGCCGCATCATTCACGCTGTTGACTTTTGCTAAACGGTCCGCCTCATCTCCGGCGATATATTCCACCGTGTTGACCCCGGCATCCTGCAATGCGGCTTTCAGCCGCTCGCTGCTATTGTCTGGGATAACGGCGGCAAGGACTTCATCGAAGCCAACGGCCCGCTGGGGCTTTGCCTCAAAGTAGCCCGTAGGGATTTCCAGGGCCGCCTTAAAGATGCCTTGGATGTCCTGCGCTGTCTTGCTGCTGATTTTATACCCGTCAGCGGCAAAGCTCTTGATGATAGCATCCACGGTCTTTTTCCCGCCCGCAGCGTTCTTTAAGGCCGTGGCAGCATAGTCGTAGTCCATTGTGCCGCCGGTTTTCTTAACGATTTTCCCCAGCACATTGTTGATGGCCTCGTCCACCAGCTTTACCTTTGCGTCGTATTCACTTCCTTCCTCAAGGCCCAGCCGCCCGCTGTCCGACTTGATGTCCTGGATGCTTTTGTAGCTCGGTGTTGCAAGAGCCTGGATGCCGGTAGCCGAAACACCCCAGAAGCCTTGTCCGCGTTCGCTCTGCGCATCCCGCATCACCTTGACGATATTCTCCAAAGTGTAGGCATAGTGGAGCTGCCCCCATGCACGCCTGTTCCCGTTGCGGTCGATGACCTCCTTGCCGTTGTAAAGGCCCTTTCGGCCCTCTACGCCGTCAAAAAGGTTGTGCAACCACGCCTCGTACTTTGCGGGGTCAACCGCTTCACGGATAGCCTTGTGCGTTGCTTCCGCGTCAAATTCCATCCGGCGGGTCTCCGGCCCGTTCGCCAGGTAGTTCCTTGCGCGGACCAGCTCTGGCATCAGCTTCTTGGCGGGCAGGGCCTCGCTCTCAATGCCGTGTTCAGCCAGATAGCTGCTGTACGCGGCCTCCAGTTCTGCGCCGTGTGCCTCTACCCAGCGTTTTCGCGCCAGCATGGGGCTTTCGCCACCGACCGGGCGCATCTCCCCGATGACATCCTCCCCCAGCCTTTGGATAAGGTGGTCATACAGCTTTATTTTTTCATCATCCAACCGCGTCACGGTCTCCGTGTTGATGTTTTGCACCATGTTCTGGCCACTGTCTGCCAAGAACAGATTCATCATCTGGGCATCATCTTTGTGTCGCTCCAGCAGCCCGGCCTCGCCGCCGTTGCTGTTCAATGCGTCCTCCAGCTCGTTGGCATAATTGTAGAGGGGGCGGGCATTGTCGTAGCCGACGCGTTTCACCAGCTCGTAGTATTTGCTCCGCAGTCGTTTCTCCGCGTCGCTGTTCACCTCGTATTCCAGGCGTGGAGAAGTCGGCGTCCAGGCGTCCCCGCCGTAAACCTTGTTCCGGCTGTCCGCCTGCGGGTCGATGGTGGCCTTGTTGAACACCAGGGAGATGGGGCCGTACTTGGAATGGCCCTCGCTGGCCTTGACCACCGCAATAGAGGGCATGGGTAATCCGCCCAGCTTCAGCGCGGACATGATGCTGGACTCATCCTTGTTGTGGACGGCGATCAGCTTGTCAGTCTCTTCGACCGGCGTTTCCATGCTGAACTTCAGCTTGACATTTTGTACGCCACGAGATAGACTATCTACAGAAGCATCCCCCCGCAGAGCGCCGCTGCCCGCAGCGGAAGAGCCGTTAATTTGGGGGATGCTTCTTTCTTGCATCTGCCCAATATTATAGATCATCTTACCGTCTGCGCTCTGCGCCGTCGATATCGTAACCTTGTAGTATTTCCCGTCAAAGTCTTTGAAAAACGCCGTGCGATAATTCCAACCGCTACTTGCCATGTCTCCATGGCGACTGTTATGATCTACAACGTTCCTGTCCCCCTTGACAGAAACCTGCGCCAACTCGTCAATATGCGATGCTGCATTTACTTTTCGCTCAAATGCCGCCTCGCTCATAGTACGCCCATCGCTGGTGTGGTTGTCGCTCAGTTTCCCTGCCGAGGTCGCAGTCAGGACCAATTCGTCGCCATCCGCGCCGATAAGCTTAACGTCTTGTCCACGGCGGATTTTTCCGTTAATATAGTCTTCCAGCTGTTCGCTCCAACTCTGCGGGTCATTTCCAAAAATGACCTGTCTGTCGGCGCGGACATATTTTTTGCCATCGGCAGCCTCTTCAATGCTCGCCATGCCATTTATTTTGCTTGGCGGCGCACGCGTGCTTTCCTGCGCAACGGCTTCACTCTCCACCTTGATATGTGCAAGAAGGAATGCTGCCGCATCGCTGATCTCGCTGTCGGCGAAAATGTTCATATCGCCGAGGCTGTCGCAAACCACTTCTTCCCAAATTTCCTGCGCCGTCATTTCGGTGCCGGCATAAGCGTCTGCATACGCCGTGCAGAGGGAGTCGACCTCACCGCCGGTAAAGGTCTTATCGATGCGCGTGCGTACCTCGTTCAAATCGACTTCGCCCTTTGCGATCATATCATGTCCAGCCTCATGCCGCATGATCTGGTACGACGTAAATTCCGGATGATCCGCACGGATAAATACGCGGTCACCTGAAACGTAGCCGCGCACCTGGAACGTTTTCCCGCTCTTGTCACGGAACGTCAGATTATTCCCAGCAAAGAACGTCACGCGCAGTCCGCGCTCTTTGGCGAGGTCCTTCGCCTTGCGCATTTCCGCCGTCTCGTTCTCCACAAGATAGACGCTGTCATTGAATGCGCCTCTGCCGATGCCGAAGCTCGCAGTGCTTACTTTTTCTCCATAATCGAGCGCAGCTGCTTCGCTGTCTGCGAAGTGTCTCCCTTTCTTCCGGCTCTGATCTCGTCCTGTGCTTTCTTCCACGCCTCGTACTTCTCCGCGGGGATTCGCACCGTTATCCCGTTCGCTGCCGTCGCGTAAATGTACTGCTTCTCCATGTTCGGCTCCTTCCTGCTGCGCGTATTCTGCGCGCAGCTCGTCCATTGTCACCTCTCCTGTCTCGAGGGCAAGGCGGTTGTCAGTTACATACTTGTCAAAGCCGGTCGCCTGCGCCTCTGCGCCTGCGATCCGCTGCTTTGCTGCAATATAATCCGTGTTTGGGGCGACCGCCGTTCCATCAACAGCAGTGTACCCATTCGTCAGCATGTCGTCAAGAACGATCTCGAGCGTTTTCGCCGCTTTGACGTTCTCCTGCCCGTTATCGTTGATGATGCGCTGCGCTGCATCAATGATTTGCGTGCGCGTCAGGCCCTCGTCCATCGCCTTGCGCATGGCGGGTGTCTCGAATATCTGATTGCTTCGCTGGTATCCGTTTGCTGTCCGCTGCCGCGCGCCCTTCTGCTGTCCGCGTGAAAGGCTTATATCAGCGATACCGGCGATCTGCTCTGCCGCCGTACTGTAATAACCGTGCAGCTCGGGGTGGTCAAACTGGAAAGCGTTTACATTTCTGCTCGATACATTTTCCTTCGTGCGGCTGTCGATGTGCTCGCCCGTTCCTGCCGATTTCTTTGCGTCGTTCTGTCCGGCAATATAGCCCGCGTAGGCCGTCTCATTCGTCGGGTTCGGGTTCGCCTTGCCCTCTACGCCCGCATTGTAGGCAGGGATAAAGTCCTTCACGTGCTCCGCCGCGTCCTTGCCCTCCTGGTACGAGCCGCGAATCGTCTTGCGCCCGCTCTCACCGATCATGCTGTCGTAGCGCGCAAAGAGCCGGTCAGCAATACCGTTCACGATCTCCGCGTCGCTGCGCGTCTCTGCCTGCGTCTTCGGCAGCTCGGCACGACTGTCATAATAGCGCCCACCTCGGTTGCCGATGGCCTCCACGCCACCGCCGAGCCCACCGAGGATGCCGCCGACGAGGAAGTCGTTCAGAATTTCCGATGCTTCCAGCTCGCTATAGCTCCCGCCAAGCGTCTTCCCGTTATAGATCATCTGCAAAGCGGGCTGGATGAGGTCTTCAATGGCTTCCTCACCGCCCTCTTCGAGGAACGACAGCGCGATCTTGCCCGCCGCGCTGTTATTGAGCCCAGACATCGTGCGCTCGATGACGCCATCTAAGAAGCCCTTGCCGAACATTTTCTTGAACGGTGCTGCCGCGTTGCCGATCTTCTCCGTTGCCACGCTCAGCGCGCCGGACGCAAAGCCATAGTTGACCTGCTGCTGATGCGTCGCGCCCGCGCGGCGGGCTTCCTGCGCGCTGCCGCCCGTGCTGCGTACAAACATCGCCGGGAGCGCGCTGCCGCCTGTCAGCAGGCCCAGCGCTGCGTCTGCGCCCATCTGCGCGCCTGCAACACCGACATCCACGGCAAGGCGGCCCGCTGCGCCGAGATCTTTCTTGGCGCGCTCAATGTCTCTTGTACCGCTGTCGGACAGTTTGTCGGCAACAGAGTAGATGCCATGCGCCGTCCGTTCGACCTCGCCGCCCTCGCCGTAAGCTTTCAGGTATGCAGCTTTCCGCGCTTCCAGTGCCGCAATGACATTTCGCGCAGTGTCGCGCTCGCTTTCGGTGCTCATAGGGTCTGCAAGAACGTCCCGCTGTGCCTTGATATCCTGATCCCACAGGGCAATTTCGGTGTTTGCTTCCTCGCGTCGCTGCAATCCGCTGCCGGTCTGCGCCATACCAGCAAGGTTGACGAGCCCCGCGCCATAGGTTTTCGCCGCGCCCTTGACGGTATCGCCGACGCGCTGCGCGACCGTGGGGGCTTTTACCTCCTGCACGTGCTGTTCGAACGCTTCTTTGCTCTGGTAGTTCTTCGCGTCCTTCTTCTGTAAGGCCCCCTGCGCAAGATTCTGCGCAAGGGCGCTTTGATTTTTTGGTGTAACGACATTCTGCCGCGTGCGGAACATGGGGCTGCTCGCCTTTGTGGGAATCGTTGCCGCCTTGCTCGGTTGCACTGTCGGCTTCTTCTGCACCACATTGCCCGTAGGGGATGTGCGCTGCACATCCCCCGTTCTCACAAGCCTGCCGTGCGTGCCGGTTCCAACAACCGTCGTCTGGCCCTTGCTCGCTTCCACTTCCGGATTCGCTTTTACTAATCGTCCCATTTAGCCCTCCTCGTAGGAATAGCCGTACTGCGTCAGCAGCTTCTGCATTTCTGCCTTCTGATCACTCGTCATCAGCGGCCATGCCTTGTCGAGCGTCGAAAGGATACGCTCGCCTTCACCGTTTTTCAGCGACGTGTTGAATCCGCTCAGTAGAGCAATAAACTGACCCTGCGGCAGTGTCTTGCCGCTGCTGCCGCTTCCGCTGCCGCCGCCCTGCCCCTCGAGCCAGCTCTCATAATCGTCATACAAACTGCTTGAAGAGGAAAAGCCGTACTTCTTATAGTTGTTGGAGATAAAGCTCTTGGGATAGCCGCTTGCCTGCGCCGCTGCGAACAAGCCATCATAATCCGCCTCGCCGCCGCCCGTAGGCGTGGTGCTGACGCGGGTATTTCTTCTCGCGGCCTGCTGCGCGGCCTGCTGCAATTTATACTGCCATTCCGCATTATAGCGTGCGTCCTCGATGGCGTCGCGTTCCTTTTGGTAATCATAGTTGAGCTTGTCCTGCTGCTTCTGATACGCCAGCGCATCCGCCGTCTGCTGGTCGCCCACCTGATCGCGTGCAAGCTGGTAGAGGTAGTTGCGGTCAGCCAACCAGCGGTTGTAGTTGTTGTCCTCAAGGCCGATGAGCGTATTCAGGTCGGCGCGGTCAGCATTCAAGCCGTTCTGATACATGCTATAGGCAAGCTGCTGTAATTCGGGAATCTTGTCCGTCATCTGGCTCATCTGGTAGTCGCTCGCCTGCTGGCTCGCTGCCACCGCCGCCGTGGACGGCATCCCGCCCGTCATCACTGCCGCCTTGCCGAGCACATCCTCAGCGCTGCGGTCTGCCTCGCGCGTGTACTGCTTGCGATACTGCTGATAGAGCGGGTCACTCGCAGCGTCGTAGGAAAACGGCGTGCGATTCAGCAGCGCGTCGAGCTTTGCGCTGATCTGTCCGCTCTGATCGTAGTTGTAGTTGCTGTCGCCCAGCTTATCGAGCCAGCTCGTGTCAGCCTTTGCAGGGCTCGCGCCCGTGCCGAGTTTGATGTACTCGCTGCCGTCCACGCCGCCGGAATAGTCGTACTTCGCACGAATTTTCTCCGCCGCGTCGTGCGCCGCCTGCTGGCCCGCCTTGTCTCCCTCGGCATATGCCTTGTTGTAGGCTTCGGTATACTGCCGGATGAGATCAAGGTCGCCCGAATCGTTTATGAGCGTCAGGTCTGTATTCTTGTGTTTGAAATTGTCTGCCATTGTCCCCTCACTTTCTGCCGCCCGTCACGTATTCGTACTCGAGCGCATAGAGCCGGTATTCTCCTGTGGCTTTGATTTTTAATCTAAAGTGGTCGCAGCGGCGGATCGGGCAGTTGAGCGTGAAAACGTCTTTCTCCTGCGCCCCGCAGCGGTCGACTTCTTCCCACGCACCGCCGTCGAACTTGACAAGGAACACGACCGTTGCGCCCTTCTCGCATTCCAGCCGCGCCCGCACGCGCTGCACGTGCTTTGCGTCGAACGAGCCGCCGTCATAGTCGGCAAACTCCGCCTCGCTAATAACAGCGCCCTCACGCGTTGCGCCGGTCGGGATATCTGCTGGATTCCCAAGCAGCACGCACCCGCCATCCACTAAGGCCATGATACCGCCCGAATAGGCCATTTGCACCACGGCAAGAGTATCTTCCTTATGCCACACGCCGTTCTCACTGCTGTAGCAGTACAGCGCCGCCTTGCCATCCTCTTTCAGGCTCACGTAGTAGTTGAGGCCGTCGCTTCCTCCCACCGCGTCGGAGAAGCGCACATCGTCGCCCAGCGCGCGGGAGATGCAACGCGGCATGCCGCCGCTGTACGCCATGATGCCGACCTTTGAAAGGTAATAGAGCGTTTCACCCGCAACGGCGAGGCTCTTGTGGCTGCCCTTCATCACGCCGAGCACCGCACTTGACATGAGTTGGAAGTTTGTCGGAATCGTGCCGTACATCTTGAATATTTTGTCTTCTTTGAAAAAGCACGGGTAGCCAAGGTAGCTCACGCACGCCGTAAACGCCCCCGCCGTGCCGCTTTCCACGTTGAACGAGCTTGTGGCCAGATTCTCAAAAACGTTCCAGTTATAGGGGTCACCAAGTTTGCTTGCATAGATGCTGTCACCCTTGCAGCCCCATACGCGGTTTTCGTTCGTGCAGACAAAGTCCATGTCGGGGACGGTGCGCTTGAGCGTCACCGTCCCGGTCTCCGTGATGCTCGTCTGACCGTCCGGCAGCCGAAATGTATTCTCATAAAATCGCAGTGTCTTTTTGTCCGCGCTGATCTCTCGAATGATGGGCGTGCGGTTGTTGTACGGCATCTTCGTGCAGCCCGAGATCGTCACCGCGTCGCCCACATTGAACGGGAACGCCGCGCCGGCCGTTGTGATGCTGTTTGCCGCCGCCTTTTCGTCGGCATACGTGCCATTCCCGAATTTCAGCCCCGCCGCGACGTAGCTCTCCTCCATCGGCTTGATCGTGCCGTCCTTTTCGCACACGATCTTGTCGGGGAAGATGAGCACGCGTTCTCCCAGTGCACAGAAAGTCTTTTCGCTGTCTGCGACCGTCGTCTTCTCTTCGCCGTTGACGTAGAGATTTGTTCCGTATACCTCGTAGAGCTTGCCTGCGCTGAAAATGCCGTTCGCCTTACCCATATTCTTGCGGACGGTATAGCGCCGCGCACGGGGGGCAAGAAGCGGGAAGTATCGCGCCGACAGGTTTTTCATGTCGTAGAGCTCGCCGCCCGCCGCGCCAAATGTGTGGTTGATGCCGCCGAATTTCTCCTGCTGCACGCGCCGGTTCGTATATGCCGTGATCTCAGGCAGTCTCATCTTTCACCGCTCCTTTTGCTTCGTCCGGCGTATCGCCTTTTTCTCCCGCCGGGGCTTCCGTGCCGTCGCATATCATTGCGATATTGCGAAGCGACTGGCGCACCGCTGCCACCACATCGACGGCATCGCCGTTGACGTTCAAAATGCCGATCAGGCGCATCGCGTGCGCTGCTTCCTGCTTGATCTTCTCATTCATGCTGATTCCTCCAATCGTTTCAACCGTTCTTCCTGCTCGCGTACCTTCGCCCACAGGATCGGAATGAATTCGCTGTACCGCAGGAAATACGTTTCGTTGCCGTCCTCGCGTTTGGCAGCGGCCCAGCCCGCGAATTCCTTCGATTCAATGCCGCACGCGCGCATGGCGTCCTCGACCTCCTGCGCGATGAATCCCGTGTGGAAGCGTCCGCTCGTGCCGCTGTTCAGCTTGTAGCGCTTCGGCTCGACGAGCTCAAGCATGCGCACGTACTTCTCCGGCAGCGCCTCGATGCTGTTCTTGATGTTCCGGTCGGACCCGTTCAACTCGTTCGTGCTGCAATAGATCGCGTCCCAGACGAAATTCCGGCTGCCGAGATTATAGAGCGCGTCCGAGTTCGGTATGACGTCTCCCTTAATCTGCACTTCTTCGGAATTTCCGTCCACCTCGATAGAGGCGTGATACTTGTTACTTCGGTCCCACCCAGAGGCGATAAACAGGCTGCCGTCTTCCGCGAACAGCTCCATTGCGCTGGAACTGATGTCGAGCTTGTAGTCGGATGACGAAGCATAAGTCGTTTGTATTGTGCCGCATTCGTTGTCGTCATCGTCTACGATGCTGATGCTTCCGCCGCGTAGCTTTGTCGCCGTCAGCGTGCCATAGATGTTCACCGCGTCCACGTAGAGGTCGATGGATCCCGTGCTCGCAATCTGTGCACCGTTGTAATTGAGCTTGAAGATCGTGCCGTTCTCGCCGCTCGTTACGGCCAGCGTGAAGCCCTGGGCGCTCTGGTCAAAAATGCTCTGCGCCTGCGTCGCATCGATCTTGGTTCTCACCGTCGCGCGGATGCCGTTCACGTCGGTCTTGATGTTAGTGATCGCGCCGTCTAGGTTTGAAACACTTACCTGTAAGCCCTTTGCCGTTGTGTCAAGATGCGTGATGTCCCCCTCAGCATTGCTAAGGCGGGCATCTAATCCTTTCGCTGTAATGGAAATTTCATTTACATTCTCATCCGTATCCGCAATCTTGGCATAGATAGGCTCGGAGATATTCTTGATAAACTCGCTCAATGCGTTCTGGTTGATGTTGCTCCCATCCAGATTGAAGAGCGTATACCGAAGTTGTTCCAGAAGCACGAAAAGGTAGTCATAGACCCCGTTGATCTGCTCCTGCGTGTCTTTGCCTTCGCTGTTCGGAAATGTCGTCTCCACCAGTTGAAATGTCGTCGGCACTTGTCATCACACCTTCCAGTTGCCCTTGCTTTCTTTGCGGTTTTCGCGCCGCCACCATGCCATAGCATCGGCCACCGCCTCGTTGGCAATGGAATGGTCATTGGCATATAGCGCGCTGTCCTGATTGTAGGCGTCGAGCTGCGCTGCCAAATACAGGTGATAGCACTCGTTGTGCCCGTCCGGCAGCAGCAGTTCCATGTCCTCGACGCTCGAGGTATCGTCCTCCACACTCACCTTGAGGGTGGGGGCTTCCGCCCCCATCATCTCGGCGATTCGATGCTCAAGCACCATGAGAATTTCCGCCTTGCGCGGCGTGCTCAGTTTGTTGGGCCGCAGCGCGTCCGCGTCACGGATAGCTTTTAGAAGCTTCATGCGCTCACCGCCTTAAAATAATTCCCCACCAGCTCATGCGGCAAATACTGCAATACGATCTTCCCGCCAGCGGCCTCGCCAATACGCTCGCAGAGGTACAGCTTAGTGTCCTCAGGGTCTTTGTAATAAAGACCATAGGTGTACTCCATACCACGAGCGGCCGGAATCGGGTCATCCTGCGTGCCCGCGTGGTCGACGTTGATGATCGTCCACATGGCAGGGGTGGAGTGCGGCGGCCAGTTCTCTTGCGTGGTGTGGCCCTGACCTTTGTTGACGCGGTAGACGTGCAGCACGCCGCTTTCGTCCATATCGCTGCGGCGGTCGCCGGGCTTGACGGTCTCGCCGATGTGATCCGCCCAGCGTGGGAACAGCTCGGGCGACTTCGCCGCCTCGCCGTCAGAGAGCGACGCGCTGGCCTGCTCGATGACCGGGCGCAGCTCTGCGGCGCGCGCCATGGTCACGACCTCGCCTGTGAGGGCGACCACCGCGCCGACGGCGTTCTCCGCCTCCGTGGGCTTGCCCATCTTGATAGATACCGTGCCGTCGCGGTAGTCCGTGATCGCGCCCGCGATGCTGTATTCGCTCATGTCTTCTTCGGTCACGACCTCCTCGGTCTCGCCCGTGGGATTGCGGTCAGCATCCAGCACGTCCTTCGTCTCGCGGAAGACGTTGCTCCACGGCGTACCCGAGGGCAGCAGCGCCGCCGCCTGCGCGTAAGGCATGGTGAGATGCACCGTCTGCGTCTCGCGCATGTCCCAGTTTCTATCCTTGTAGTTGTAGATGCATGTGGCAGGATACTCCTGCCCTGCGACTTTAATAAATTCTGCCATGTTGGCCTCCTTTGTTGTAAAGGTGCTTATGCTGCTGGAATTGCAACATAGTAATACGTGGTATTTGCCCAGTTAAACCCGTGGTTGTAATGCCTTTTATTGGAATACGTGCACTGGGACTTGATGGTAAAGCCCGTGTCGTCCACTTCGAGATAATCTGTCCCCATAGCGGTGGTTATGAGTGCAGGGTATACATAACCTTTGTCGCCAGACGGCATGTCCCTCGTTATATCCGCTGTAAGAATCAAAGCGCAAATTCGAAATCCGACTTCTATGCGTTGAGAGTACGTCCCGACTGTTCCCTGCGTGCCATTTCCCGTATACGTCCCGACCACAGTGCCACCGCCGCCGCTCGCCTGCGGCACGAGCCCCGGATTGAAGATCATGCCGCCACCTCCTTAGAGGTCAGGCGTCCGCTTGGAATACCCCCATCTTGTACGAAGTAGATTGCGTAAAGTCCATCACTTTCGTACAACGAGTTACTAAGTTGCGGAATGACTGGTTCCTCGCGTTTAGAGACACCAAGAAAAGGCTCCCGCTGTCGACGGTCAGCGTTATTTCCCCGCTGGTGTAAGCACTTTCTGATACAAACTCCCCATTTCTTACATACGACGCGGTATAGTTTGTAGAATAGGTGCTTTCGACCGTAACTTCGAGTTGCTTCGCGCTTCCCCCTCCATACCTCACGGGATTGAAGATCATACTCCAACCCCGCTTTCGAGGTCAGAATATATATATATCTGAGGGCGTTTCTAAGGTTCATAGATTGCTCCTTTC
>ERZ1034873.455-NODE-455-length-22492-cov-25.640772_pt1 | contig 22492 bp, 44 predicted proteins | sample MGYA00520689_ERZ1034873 | MGnify/ENA primary metagenome ERZ1034873 (study PRJEB33766, sample SAMN09781722) | gut metagenome | biome: gut microbiome | host: Homo sapiens | place: Madagascar | study: EMG produced TPA metagenomics assembly of the PRJNA485056 data...
ATTTACTAGATATACATTTAGTAGTGTAAACTTCAATTTTGCAGTCAGTTTGCAAATCAAACACCTATAGCCTTATGGACAAAAACCACTATATATAGTGGTTTTATGTATCCCTATACACTATATATAGTAGTCAAAACAAATACATATTGAATTTGATTTTAGTCATTGCAAGTAGTATATTATAGGTGTCCAAAGGGACAGCCCCAAAAGGGCAATCCAAAAGGGCACAACGTGAAAACACGTTGGTAAAGGTCTTGCGACCGTCAAATTTTATCGAGAAAGGAGGGAAAAATGAATATTTATACAATTTAATAATTCATACCCTTGCAAGGTTAGAAAGGAGGAAAAGTTTACAAAAGTAAACCCTTGCAAATTACGATTGAACTCGGGTATTAAAATATAGAGGATATGCTATCCTTGGGGCTATTCTACCTTTGGATAAGGTATAGGACTGGGTCGGGCTACTTGCTGGGCAAGCCACTTAAGCTATACTGTCGGTGTTGACCAGTAGGTATAACACGCCCTTTGGCAAGGTGTATTGTATCTATGTGGGATGGGGACCATGAATGGCGTGGGGCACCGAAAAAAGCTATAAACATAAATTGTTGTATTAGAATTGACAATTTGGGTACACATGTAAAAAGTGTGTACATTTGGTAGGGTGGGTGTGTTATAGCTGGTATCATGCAATGATTAGGGTCATAGTGTGTATGCACTATGGCTCTTTTTTGTTGTATGCTACTATCAGTACATCAAAAATATATAGGTGTATTGATAGTAGCATATAGCTACACTAAAATTAGGGTCATGACCTACCATGAGTTCGAGCAAATATGCTCGGTTTGGAGGAATTTATGTCTGAAAACACTAACATCTATGCAACAACTATCATTGAAAACCGTTATATTGGTAAGGTTCAGCTTAACGCTGACGACCTTGGAGGTGCTGATTGTAGCACTTGGGCACAGTATCGTAAAATTTGTGATAATGTGGTCTTTGAAGCATACAATAAGGTCAATGGTAGAGGTGTAGACAGTGATGCTCTCGGTCTGTCTACTACTGCATTATTCACTTTCTTTGGTGTGAGTGCTAAAGCCACTACCACTTATCAGATGAGATTACTTGCATGTGTTATTGGGCGTAAGGCTAAACGTTCTGACACATTGAAAGACGCTATTTCGGCAAAAAGTAAGGCTAAAAAAGTCTGGGAAAAAGCTATTCTTGACGAAAAGCCAGAGACTGAAATTGCAGAGCTTAAGACTGACTATGAGGAAAAATCTGAAGTAGTAAACACTCTTTATAAAGAGCCTAACAACTTCTGGTATGAACTCAAGCCTATGCTTGACAAGGACAATAAACATGCAAGTGCGTCTGCAAGAAAAGCTATTGAAGACACTATTGCCGACATTATCAATGAACGTGAACTCATGACTATTGAAGAACTTCAGGCAGAAGCTCAGGCTCTTGCAGACCTTAGAAAGGGTAGAGCTATTCGCAAGAAGAATGAAAAGAAAGCTGCTCTTAAAGTCGAGGATAAAAAGACTGAAACTGTAGCTAAGTAATGTCCTAACAGTACAAAATGAATGCATCATTGCATTCCGCTAATGGTTTCCTAAAGAGTCTGTACCACAAACAGGCTCTTTTCCACTGCAAAAAATTATCAAAGAGGTGATATTATGTATAAAAACTCAAAGGACATTCAATGGTATGACAAAGGCGTTTACAATGCCATAAACACACTAAGCACCAAATACTCAAATGCTATACCTGTGTTTGGTGGTGCTTTGGGTGCATACGAGTATATCAACTCAGACCACCCAAATTTCAATGCCTTTATGACATGCTTACCGTCAGTAGTTAAGAACGCTATATTTTACAAATGGCATGAGGGCACAGTAGGAGCAGTTCGTAGGTTCTGTCGTCTATGTTTGGTAGACCCAGCCCTTATAGAACTCTACTTTGGTATGAGCATGGCATCAATAGTAGACGAATGGGAGAGGTGCTAAGTATGTTATATACACTACACATTCGACCGTTAGGGGAAATAACCCTAAGCTTAGACTCAATAAGCATCTCTGGTAAAAACATCTTCATTACAGGCGATGATGATAGCCATAATCATATAGACTTTACTCTGGACAAGCTCTGCTATCTGGAGGACTCGCCTTATGATTATGGTTATTGTCATATAGTTGCATACCGTAAAAATGGTGTGTCAACACAATGCAATGTATACAAACCTCTTATGTGAGGTTTAGAATAGGGCACATAGCCCAAACAGGAGGTATAATTATGACCAAATTTGAAACAATCGGTGTCAATCGTCAATATGACTCCACCAGCAAGTACGAAGCCAACAAGAGCTTCAATCACAGTTGTAACTGTTGTTGCAACAAGGGTATGAGAATTGAGTGCGACAAGTGCAGTATTGCATATGTTCACAATCTCATCATTGCATACTTCGACGATAACAAGGAGGAATAATATCATGAAAAAGTTCGCAATTTGTGCAGCGTTTGGCATCTTCTTTGGTGCAATGTTCTTTACTGCATGTGATGAACCTACAACCACAGTAGAGCATAGTTCAAGCACATACACCACATATGGCACTTATTCAGACGGTACAGTCATCACAGATGACGGTAATATCTGGGACTACTCCACAGACATGGATAATGACACATCTGTTGTTGTTGTCTTTGACGATATGGGTACAAACAGCATCTATGATGATGAAATTTTGACCATTGTAGAAAGATGACTACATTCTACAAAATTGCCTACAAACTCATAGGTATTGGCATCATAGTAGTAGGCTATTTCACTGCAAGAGTGTCTGGAATAGAAGAGATTTTATTCTGGACATTCCTTATTGGAATTGCTACTTTTATCTACAAGGTAGAAGATGAACCTTCCAAAAGGAAACGAAAAAAATACAAGGAGTTGTAAAGCATGAAACGGAAAGCAATCATACTCGCCATTATTCTCCTCATCATCTGCTTGCTGATTGGACTTTCTGCAAGTGTGCAGTCAAGCGATAACTATCGCACATACGCAAATAGCCTCAATCTTGCAAGCATCGTTGACTCAACGGAAATCACATACGACGAAATTGAGCACCGTAACGGAAAGCTCATAATCGAGCGTGTGATTGGTATGGTTGATGATGAAAAGGGAAACGGTCATGCCCTTGAGGATGAAAATTACTATATATGTTACTCAAGAGTTCCAAATGCTTCAAAGGGAAATATCATTTGTACATATTTCATTTACAATCCTAATACAAACGAAGCAGATGATATTCTTGAACGCTTCGATTATATTATAAAATAATAAAACCTATAACCAATGGGCACAAAGGGAAACCAATGTGCCTATTATTATGGGCTTTATTGGCTCAAAAAATAAAAAAGGAGGTGTCCTATTATGACCCTAAAAGATTTTGCAAACGTAGATAGTCTTTATAGGGACAAATTCACAAGGGAACCAGTCGAATGGCATGATTACATGGCTCGTGTCATAGGGGAACTTGGACTTGAAAACATCAAGCCCTATATCCCGTTTGACTTGAACCTTGTAAGGGAAAAGCTCAAAACAGATGAGCATCTGAACAACTTGCGCTTGAAAGATTGGGACAACGCAGCAAATAATCTGTCCTATCTCTTCATCCGTAAGGGAATTACAATGTTCAGCTTATCCGAACGTGTATGTGTGCTTAAGGAAGCCGCAAGAATGTTATGCGAAAACAAATGATAAAATTTTAGCCGTTATCGGCAGAAAGAGAGATAAACAACATGACAATCACAATCAACAACAAAAGCGAAATAAACGCAAAAGGAAATCTAAGCAACGGAAAATGCAAACCCATTCTCTGTATTAACGATGGCGAAGTTTACACCAGTGGAATGGATGCAGCAAAGGCATATAACATCTATCAATCAGATGTTAGTAAGATTTGTTGTGGAAAAAAGAAATCCATTAACGGAAAACGTTTTTGCTTTGTTGATAAAGCAACCGAACACCTTGACGAAATTACTTCTTACATAAAGGAAATGAATGCAGAACGTGCCGATTTGAAAGCGAAAGCAGAAGCTTACGATAAAATGATGGCTCGAAAGAATTTCATCTCCAAAATGGAAACGGAACTTGAAACCACGCATCGGAGCATTACAGAGATGCAGGAAAAAGCAAAGAACCTTGAAGAGCAGATTGAAGTTCTCAAGAGAGAGGAGATATAAGGAAAATGAAAATGGAAATGGAAATAAAACCATATGACCTTATTGACTTCTATAATGAAGTCGCAACAAAACTCGGCTGTACAGATACCAGTAAAGCAAACTATAACTGTACAAAGATTAACGTATCAAGTGCAATTCAGCAGGGCTTCTATGACTACTACAAGTCAATTAACCCCAACTTAAGTGAAAGGGAAATTACTATGGGTGTAACCTTAATCCTTTTGGATAAAGGTCCAAAAGTAGATGAAGCCCTCAAGCCAAATGAAATTGAAGTCTTTGATGGTTTTATTTTTCAAAAGAAAGGAGATGAACAAAATGGCACAGCCTGAATGCTTGTTCTATCACATCAACGGAGATGGAAGTTATGTACTACGTGATACCATTACAGGAAGGTCGCGTACATACTACTTCGCAACGTTGAAGCAAGCGATAAAAACGCACCGAAAGAACAACGGTCTTAAAGGGAAACATCTGAAAGTAATGCAGATATAAAAATAAGGAGATAAGGCAAATGAAATGTACTGATTGTTGTTATTATTGGAAAGCAGAAGATGATGACTATCCATGCTGTCATTGGGAAAAGAAATGTGCAGGAGATATTCCTCCATGTGAGTCAGAAGATTTTTAATACGGAAACATAACACTTAACATTGACATTGCCCATCAATTATTTGGTGGGTAATGATGAGTGTTAAGCTCAGAAAGGAAGTGATGCCAATACATTATTAAAAACAAAGGCAAACGTAAACACAAAAGACAAAAACATTTAACAACAAAGGAGAAAAATTTATGTTTACAATCAACACAATCGTCCGTCCGCTGTCCACTGCCGATTCCGAATATTCTGTTTGCGGTAATTCCGTACTTCGTAAGGCAAAGGTCGTAGAAACATTCCCTCGTAAGGCAAACGGCAACAACATCAAGATTGAAATCCTTGAACATCTTAACCCTGATGCAGTTGGCAAGAGATACTCTGTTGATGACCGTTTCTTCGAAGCAGTCGATCAGGATTGGATTTGGATTGATGCCTATAAGGGAACTGATGCCAACATGACTTGCAAAGGCAAACAGTATCGCATGAATGTAGAAGATACATATGGCGAAAAGGTTGTGCTTGGCAAGAAAGGATACCACGTTTGCACAGCCCTCGCGCACTGCTTCAATACCTACGACTACGACTTCAGTAATCGTTTCTTCAGGGTAAAGGCTTTGGTTAAGGCAAACGATTATCGTTTCCGTAATCCAAATAACACAACACTCGTTGCTAAGGCAATTAAGTTTGTTAAAGAAATCACTGATGCACCCGAAACACTTTGCGCAAAGCGCAATTCCATGAGCAGATAAATTATAAAGCATGGGGAGTTATCTAAAAGGTAACTCCCTAATTTTATAATTAAACTAGAAAGGAAAGACAGCATATGAAAATTCTGCTTAGAAGTACATACGAATGGAAAGATGCAACATACAAAGACAATTGGTTTGTTATTGACGATACTGTCAACGTCGGTTCTGACAACATTGTATCTATCCTTGATGACAATCGTCCTATACGAGTAAAGTGTAGCGTTTGCGGTAAAGTTTTTAAAAAGGGAAGTAAAGAATGGAAAGAACACATTCGCCCGAACACAGACAATGCAAAATGTTGGGATTGTCGTTACAAGAGAGAAAACAGAGATTTTAATATTCAGTTAGATAAAAAATATACAAAGCGAAATGATGGAAAATATACCATAACTTCCACAGGGGTATATAACTTAACGTGTTCGTGTCAATATCCACCACGAAATCTCAACGAAGCATTATCTACTTGCTTCTATAATCAGTGCATTGACGCAAAGGCAGATGAATTCAAAGACTTCTTCCAGACATATCCTGGCGCTTTTGATGACATCATCACAGAAGATAAAGTGCTGGAATTTGGATATAAATCAAAATGGTATAACGGAGCCGAAACACATTATGAACTAAAAGCACGTAACAAAATCGCAGTATGCGTAAATAAATTCGGCATTGTTGACCATTTAATGATTTATTACAATCGAGGTGACAAAAGAGCTTATTATTCTAAAAAATACAATAAACTCTTTATTGAAGACAGAAAAACAGGATATTCAGCAACCGATTTTTATGGCTGGATTCCGCAAGCAAGCGTCGAGCTTATCTTGAAAAAACTTGCTGCATTGTACAGCTAATGGAGGTTATTACAAATGACAAAGGCAGACTTAAAAGAAGCATGGGGCAAATATTGCGACACAGATGTGCTTGTGGATAGAACGAGACGTTTGCTCTCCAAGTATAATTACAGAAATTCAGAGCATGGTGTATGCACTATGCTTAATGAATACTTCACCAACAAAGAACCTTTGATTCGCTTGCTAGAAACCTCACCACATTATAACGGAAATATGCGTGCGGTATTGGACATAGAGCTTGATAGATGCAATGACCCGAGCCGCATTGGTTTTAGTTGTAGAGCTTTCTTAAATAGAATTAATGCATATGACGCAGTGTATAAAAAGGTTGATGAAAAAGGTAAAACTTTGCAGGATTATCTTAAAACAGGCATTAAAAGTTTTACAGCTACAGAATTGCTGGAACAAGACTTTAGAGAAAGATTTACAAAGCGAGATGAGAACATAAACAAATTCAATAGATATTCTGGAAACACTGTAGAAAGTGAACAGATGTATGAGTGCTTAAAGGATTTGTTCTCAAACTGTTTTAGTGTCAATATATCTTCTACTGTAATCGCACCAGTTATTGAAAAGGCAGCTACACTTGATAATCCAGTAGAGATTGCACCTGGCACAAAGACAAGTCGTGCATTCAACAAAGTATGCGTTGCTTATGGGCTTGACAAGTTGCCTAACTACAATAAGGAGTTTGCGGCATATGCAGACCTTGTATCTCCTAACAAGCGAAAGCTAAAGTTCTTTATCAGCGTCAATCCTCTTGATTATCTGACTATGAGTTTCGGTAACAATTGGCACAGTTGCCACTCTATTGCATATCATGGTGGATGGTGCGGTGGATGTATGTCTTATATGCTTGATAATTCTTCAATCATTACATACGTTCATACAGATATTCCAACAAATATTGAAGAAGGCAAAATTTATAGAGAAATGTTCCATTATCACAACGGAGCCATTATTCAGTCTCGTATTTATCCGCAGTCAAATGATGGTGCAATGGATTTGTACAAAACATTCAGAGAAATTGTGCTTGACGAACTTTCTCCATTGATTGGTGTAGATGCAAATTCGTGGGAGTTAATGAAAAATCACATTAACGGTCATGTTACGGACAAAGGCGCTCATTATAGAGATTACTTCTGTTCACACGCATATATGTTCTGTACAACGGGAATCGATGGTGCAAAAGAAACAGAAATTAATATTGGGCACGATACAATTTGCACTTATTGTGGAAGAGAAGATTCAAACATGTATCATAACAGCCTAAATCATTCAGATTGTGAAATTTAACAAGAAAGGCTTCATCATTATGAAAAACTTTACAGCGCTTTGCAGAATGTCCAAGCATGAACTCAAATCTTATATGGAAGCATATCTCGATGAATATGAATACGAACCAATTAACGAAGATGGTTTCCTTTATGCAAAGGGAGATATACCTGTGCTTTTAATTGCACATATGGACACAGTACACAAAATGTCTTGTACGGAAATAAAAGAAGTTGATGGCAAAATCAGCTCCCCTCAAGGCATTGGAGGAGATGATAGATGTGGAGCTTTTATCATTGCAGAAATCATAAAGGAATTACATTGTTCAGTGCTTCTTTGTGAAGAAGAAGAAATTGGATGCGTCGGAGCTCGTAAGTTCAGAAACACAGAATACATTAACGACCTTGATGTAAACTATATGGTTGAATTTGATCGCAAAGGAAATAAAGATGCTGTATTTTATCGTTGCGACAATCCAGAGTTTACAGAGTTTGTAACTACCACAACAGGGTTTGAAAAGGCATATGGTTCATGCTCAGATATTTCAGTTGTAGCACCAGCCGCAGGAATTGCAGCAGTTAATTTATCAAGTGGTTATTACAACGCTCATACAACAGATGAATATGTAATCTATAAGGAAATGTTAAACACAATTGATGCAGCAAAAAAGCTCATCTTAACGGAAAGCGAACCGTTCGAGTATATCGAACAGAAATATATTGCACCAACTCCCATTTACAATTCTTCACGAGATTATTACGGAGGTTATGTACAGACATCTTTATTCGATTACGCAAAAGATGATATGATGATTCATCTTGAAGTCGTCTTTGTGGACCAATATGGTGAAGAAAACTCCGCAGAATCAGAAGGTAACACAAAAGCAGAAGCATGGGCGAATTTCTTCATGGGAAATCCAGACGTATGCTTTAATATGATTGAAGATTATAGTTTTATGTAAAAAAAGAAAGGAAAATGATTATGCCTATCACGCTTGACAACAAAGACTACATTGAAGAACTCCGCAAAGAGCACCGCGCAGGATACCGAGAGGGATATGCAGATGCATGGAAGGAAATTGAAAAGGCTGTAAAGAACAAAGCCTATGAAGCAGGAATCATTATGAATGCAGATTTGAAACGAGATTATAAAGTTGAAAGGAAGTAGTATAAATGAGTGGACATTTCAAAAGTTGTTATAATTGCACAGAACGTTATGTAACAGAAACTTATAACTGTCATGAACATTGCGCCAAATATAAAGCAGAAAAGCAAGCACATCAAAAATTATTAGATTATAAAGAAAAGAGAGTTGATGAGTTCGCATTTCGAAAAGAAATGTATAGAACGCTTAACAAAATGTACAACAAAAACCATAAAAATAGGAGAGTGATAATATGAAACAATTAACAATGGGACAAATCTTACAACTTGCAACAAATCTTAAGAAAGAAGGTATGACTACAAGCGAAATCTCTGCACTTCCAGTATATATTGGAAATGATGATGAACTTAACGGAATACATACAGCGTGGTATGGTCAGGTAATTGATACAGACAAAGAAGATGACGCGTGCTTTGTTGAACTTATCAATGAAGATGCTCATAACATCTCATTTATTGGAAAGGCAATTTTGCTTAGTTAAAACAGAAAGGAAATGCAAGATGAGAGCCTATGGAATAATAAGACGGTTTGATGATCTTGGAAGAATTGTAATTCCAAAAGAAGTAAGAATAGATTTATATGGCACAAGCGAAACTGGTGGTAAACCAATGGAAATCTATTATGATAAAAAAGATGGCACAATAACTTTAAGACCTTATAAATATGAGGAGATAAAGTAAATGAATGCGTACATTGAGTATATGGCAAGACAAATTGCAGAAGAAATCAAATCTATTACAGACCCTTATATCTTAGCTATTTATCTAAGAGCAATTTCCATGCAAAGATGTGCGATTGGAGGATCAAAAGCAAACACTTGTAAAGAGTGCATTTATCAATGCTATAATTGCAGAGAACTCTATAACATTAGCAAGGATGAGCTAGAAGCGTTTGACGAAGATGAAAGCGAGGAAAAGTAAATGCTAATTAAAATGCTCGATGGGGGTCTTATAAATTATACGGACAACTCTTATTATTATAGTGGTTGCCCTACCTGTGACTATGGAAGTGAATATATCAACGAAATTGATATTACTCTTGTTCACCACACAGTCCATATTAAGACAAATCGGATGTATAAGTATGCTCTTTCCGAGGGACAGATGGTGAAGTTGTTTTTAACGGAATGCAACGCAATTCAGACAATGACCGAAAAGGAATTCATTGATTGGTTCAAAGCAAAACTCATTGATATTACATACGATAAAGATATCCTTGAGGAATTTGAAGTTAGGGAGGTAAAGCAAAATGTTTGTTTGGAGAAGCTGGGTTAAAACAACCTTTAGGGAAGGGATGCTTACAACTCACAAAGTGTATAAAATGCTTTTGCTGTTTGGATTTATCCCGTTGTTCATTTCTGTTGATGATAAATGATTCAAATGGAGGTAAGGTAAAATGAAAAACATTAAGTCATTTTACATTAGTCAGACAAATGCTTCTGGCATTATCTGTGAAAGCAAACAAGAATTTCTCCAGTATCTTAGTGAGGAAATTGACCGTATTGATGAAGAAGGAGAGTTTGAGCACTTCGACATTATGATTGAGCCGAACAATAATTAAGGAGGAGTAAACAATGAATGTGACAATGGAAACAAAGAAGGAAGAAGCAATTAACCGCATGAAAGCGCTTAGATTATTTGCACCTTGTATACGAGCATTTGATAAGAGAAATGAGGTACAGCTTTCTGAGCCAACTGGAGGTTTATATGAATTTAGTACCGACAAAGAACTTACTGAAAAGGTAAAGGAATTTGAAAAAGAATACAATTCACTTGTATATCATGTAATTCATACTCCATGCAAAATTGATGGTGAGTTCATGGATATGTATAGTTTCTTATATGTCAGTGATTATCCTGATGAATATGATATAGACAATACAGACATAAAAGACGGATATGCAATGGTATATACATGGAACAAAACAATTGAATACTTTAGCGAATTTGGTTCTATTGCATGGGAAAATATGTATGGAGGAATTGTTAGAGTTTTATAATTGACACAAAACGAAGAAGCGATATAATAAAATTAAGGAGTTGATGCCAATGGAAAACAAAGAACTACAAGAAGTGGTTGATGCAATACTTCAAGCGTTACTTCAAATGGAAAAAAGAATTAACAAGAAATTTGATGCAATAGACAAAAAATTCGACGCAATAGATAAAAGATTTGATGCACTAAATGACAGATTTGACAAGTTTGAAGAAAAATTTGACCGTATGTTAATGTAAGTGAAGACATGAGTTGACATTCTTAAAAGAAACAATATAATAAAAAAGAGAGGTGATTCCTATGGAAATAGATCAAGATGCATTTGAAGCTTTGTATCAAGGAATCGTTAACTTGAAAGATGAAGTGACAAATGGATTTAAGGAAGTAAATAACAGATTAAATAATCTAGCAGATACAATACAGAACATTGATGATAATATTAAAGAAATACAATTTGAAATTAGGCAAGTAAAATTAACACAAGATAGACAACAATTTGAAATTGATAAAATCAAACGAGCAATGTAATGAAATAGGGAGCATTTCTGTTCCCTATTTTATACAATACAAAATGAATATTAGGAGGTATATTTATGCACAGTAGAATTTTTCAGGTAAGTATGGAACCAATAAAAGAAACTGATTATATTTGTGAGGCAGATTATTACGACCACTGGTTTACAAAAGAGTGGGCAGATTATGTAAGCAATGATTGCAACAGAGATAATGCAATTGAATGGCTTAAAGAATGTGCCAAAGGATACACTGTTGGCAAAGATGACAACGGAGAGTATTTCATTATCACAAATAAAGAAGAGTATTTTAAGGACGCTTATGATATGTTCATAGATGCACTTGATAAAATCGGAAGACCAACACTTGAAGAATTTACAAACGGAATTGGTTTATATCTTCTTAGAAATGCATACGAAGATAAGTGCGGCTTTTATATTGACGCAGATGGAGAGCTAATGACGTTTGATAGTTTTGTAAGGAGATGTGTAATTAATGAAAAATATTATATAGGCAATGCACTCGATTATCATTTTTAAAACAATACAAAATGAATGGAGGTAATTTTATGGGCTGGACAAGTTATTATGTAGAGCCAATATATAAAAACGGAAAGCAATTTATAGATCGCAAAGCAGAATGTGACAAGCTGTTTAATTGCGACATGATTGACAATATAGGCAAGTTTGAAGTGCTTAAATCTACTATGATTGGAAGCACTTATTATGCGGCAGTAAAAAGAACTACTTTTGATCCCGAAAGCACAAAAGTTTTTGCAGCAGTTGTACTCACTCATACAAACAACAAAGATTATTATAACTTTGCATATAAAGATATGGATGAAAGCGTGGGACCATGTGAAAGCAAATGTCCCAAGTCAATTCTTGATTTGCTAAGCCCAACCGAAAATGATTATGCAAAAGAATGGAGGAAACGTTGCTATGAAAATCTAAAGGAAAAGAAAAATCCAGATACGCTTGCGAACTTACCGATTGGAAGCGTAATTAGATATGTTCATCATGACGGAAAAGAAATGAAACTCATAAAAAGTCCAGCAGCATATCAGTTTAAACGTCCGTTTTGGATGGTAGTGGGCGAGCAAGGTTATATACCATCTAAATATATACCTAAAGATTATGAGGTTATTAAGAGAGGAGAAAAATAATATGCCAAACTGGGTACAAAATGAAATTTATCTTAGAGGAAATGAGGAAGACATAAAGAAAGTTTTAGAACTTGTAAAATCTGACGATTCGGAATTTGACTTTAATAAATTGGTTCCAATGCCAAATACATTAAATATACCATCAGGTGGGCATGATGACCAATCAATACAATATGCAATATCTAAAATGAGCAAGGCAAAGCAAACAGAAACTAAATCAACCTTATTGAAAACCGAGTGTTCTTACTACGGAAACTATTTCAAGAAAGTATATGGACGTGAATTTACCGTAAAAGAACTTGAAGATTGTGCAAAAGAATTTGCAGAAGAAAGAGCAAAGGTAAATACAAACCCTTGGGATAGTACAGATTACAATGGACTTGGAATTAAAACATTTGAAGACTTAGGTAATATGTACATTCATAATATTATAACTTATGGATGTGATACTTGGTATGATTGGTGTTGTGAGTACTGGGGCACAAAATGGAATTCATGCGAAGTATATATAGATGATAACTTAGTTTCATTCCAGACTGCATGGAGTGTGCCAGACCCAATCTTTGAGGCGTTTGCGTATCTTTGTGATGAATATAATGTTACATTTGAAGGCAAATATGCAGATGAGAATACTGGTTGCAACACAGGTTATATAAGCTCTGAGCATGGAATTACAGAATATGAAGATAATAGTCCAGAAGCACTTAACGCATATGTTGAACTTTGTGGCTATACTGATTGTATAGGCGAGGATGAAAATGGAATTTTGGTTCATTACGATTGCGACACTTGCCCTAATAAGTGTGATTAAGAAAGGAGAATAAAAATGGGACAAAGATTAGTTATCTCAATTGAGAACAATGAAAAGAAACTTTGCAATTTATATTATCATTGGAGTGCATACACATTAAGCGCCCTTGATGAAACTAAGAAACTCATAGATTGTATTTACAATCATAAAGATGAAAGCGAAAAAGAATTACTGCTTCGTTTGATTCGATTCTGTGAAGAAAACGGTGGCTGTATTGATGGCGGCAGTAATAGCGAAGAAGGCAAATATATTCAAAGTTTATATCCAAATGAAACATTTAAAGAAACTGGCAGCAGAAGCGAAGGACTTATTGCTTTAAGCGAAAAGGGCATGAGTGAGATGCAGTCTTGGAGCGAAGGAGATGTGTATATTAATATTGACACAGATCAAGTAGATTTCTGTGTGTATAGTGGATATGAAACTCTTGATGAATATATCCGAGAAAGGGAATCATGGGACGAGGATTTCGATGCATCGGAATTAAATCATATGCCAACATTTGATTTCTGTCTTGGATATTTTGATGTAAAAGATATTGATAAAATTCTTGCTTGCATTGATGATATTGACGGAGAGGGAGTTATTAAATGTGATAGTGAAATTTGTGAGCTGATTGGCTAACAGTACAAAATGAATAAAATGAAAGGAGTGATATAATGGACGTCTTGTTGCAAAAGTTCTTTGAAAAAGAAAGATGGGAACAGGCACTTGAAACTGGTGTAGACAAGCATATAGATAAGGGAGATTTAAGGAAACTTACAGCTCCTGAAACTAGACTTGCATTACATCAGGCAATTGTAAATGACCACTATGAAATCGCACCACCACACGAAGCAGCTATACCAAAAGACAACGGAGATATGAGAATTGTTTACGTAAATGAAAACATAGACCGTATCTTCTTATCAATTGTGAACAATCTGTTCTTTGAGATATTTCCTGAGTTCATACATCCAAGTTGCAAGTCGTATCAAACAGGCATTGGTTGCGGCAAGATAGTACAGCACTTGTCAAAAGAAATGGTTAAAACAGATAGTTTAGAAGTTGGATTTAAGGCAGATTTAACTAAATATTTTGACAGTGTTCCTATTAAATATATTGATGAAATTTTTGACAGAATGGAAGCAAAAGTTGGTAAGTCAAAAATCATTGATATTGTAAGGAAATATTATCATACGGATTTGTGTTTTGATGTTAATGGAAACTTAATTGAACATTATCAGTCATTAAAGCAAGGGTGTAGTGTAGCTTCATTCTTAGCTGATGCAATTCTCTATCACATTGATAAAGAAATAAGCGAAATGAATGTGTATTCCGTTAGGTATTCAGATGATATTATGTGCGTTGGTCCAGAGTATAAAAAAGCATTTGAAACATTAATATTAAGACTTAATGATATGCAAATGACGCTGAATCCAAAGAAAGTTGAAACTGTCTATAAGAATAGATGGATTAAATTCCTTGGGTTCAACATCAAAGGAAACAAAATCACACTTTCTAAATCTCGTGTTAAAAGCTTTCAGCGTGAAATAGAAAGTAGGACTATTAAGCAACGTAAGATTACATTAACACGAGCACTCAATCAAGTAAACTCATATCTGTATAAAGGAGATGGTACTTATTCATGGGCAACTTCAGTACTTCCTATCATAAATGTAGAAAAAGATATTGAAACTTTAAACACATTTGTCATGGATTCACTAAGAGCTTGCGCCACAGGTAAGAAAAAAATTGGAGGGCTTGGAAGTGTAAACGACAAAGAAGATTGCACAATTTTAAGAGGGACTGGGAAGAATGTAACAGCAAACAGAAATAAAACTGAAAAGGAAATTGAAGGTTATCTCAGCATTGATTGTATGAGAAAGGCATTGCTTACAAGGAGGGCTGCGTATGAAACGTTAGTTAGAAGTATGTAGCTAAAAAAGTATGGAGCACAACATACGGTCGCAAGGCAATGATCAATTCAGTTCAGCGGCATGAACGGATAACGCGTTGCTTTCGGATCAAAGATCCTACGCACCGCGTGGATACGTCATGTCCGCTCAACATGAAGCAACTAAAGAAATGTGCCAATATTGTGAGCGACAAATTGTAATGCAACAATAAATTACAAGGCAGCTAAGTTCAATAGAAGGCGTGCAAACCAGCTTGCAACGACGCGTTCACTGCACTATCTTGCAGGGTCGCGTCGTCTTAGCAGGCGACACGCCTCTTATATGAAACAACTAAAGTAATGCATCAATGTTGTGAGTAATTTAATTCGGAGCACACCGAGAAGCTACAAGGTAGTTAAAATTCAATTCGCAGCAATTTAACCAGATATTCCTGATCATTAAACAGGATATCTCCTGTTTAATGATCAGGAAAATTCTGGCATTTGCTGCCAATATGAAACAGATAAAGAAATGTGTCGTGATTATAAGTAGCTTTACCAGAACGCAATGGAATTAGGCTCAAGGCAATTAAATTCAATATCCCGTCAATTAATAAGCTCGCATAGGAGGCTGCGACTGGTTTATCAACCAGCGAAGCCTCCAATTCAAGCTTCCTTGACGGGTTATATGAAGCTAATAAAGAGATGCGTCAAAATTGTGAGAGTTTAAAATAAAGCAAAGGAAGTGGTTTAATGGAAATTTACAATGAACTTATTAACAGAGTTCAAGAAGGCGAGACATTTTACGTGAACTTTGAAGAAAAAACTTTAAAAGTTGGAAAGGATTATCTGATTAAAAATGGAGAATACGATAAAGAAAGTTTAGGGTGGAAGCCTGTAAGCACTAATGATGTATTAAAAACAATTGAAAGACTGTATGAAATGTATAAATATTCATTACCAAGCGAAAGGAGTGATAGCAAAAGAAGAAAGTACTTTAAAGCATTACCTATTGATGAGATGCCAGACAACAAGTTATTCAACGCAGAAAGACGTGAGATTGCTCAGGCAAAACTTGAAGGCTATATCTTGTGTTCTATCTTATATGGAAACCTTATATGGAACACAGATTGGGGCACATGGTTTTGGGAAAGTAACAACGACCCAGACTTAGTTATTCTTAAAAAATGGATTAAAAATAATTAATTATAAAGGAGTTTGATATTATGTTGAACAAAAAAGAAAGAATGGAAAAGCTTAACAATGCAGGTCTTGACACAAGCAAATACTTTACATTAAACATGGGTAATGGAAATAACATTCGTGTTACCTTTGATAAAAACGGAACTCTTGTGGTGGTTAAAGATGACCTGATCGCAGAGCAGATTATTGAAGATGGTTATGTAAGAAATACTAAATTACATAGACGTTTCGTTATGGCCCAAATGTTCCAAATGCTGAACTACGTTTCTTATGATGGACAGTATACTGGATATAATGAGTGCCTTAAGAGAATGTATGGATATGGATACACCTTTAAGATGATGCTTGATGAAGTTAAGGTGTTAAGCAAACTGGAAGTAAGAGATAGGGAAACATTTGATGAAAGAAGTCATTTCTTTACTAAGGGAGTTATTGCTAAGGTAGTTGAAGACTATGCGAAGAAACTCGAAGAGTATATCAATACACTTCCTACTCATAAATGCAAGGGAGTTCCTTATAAGAAAATTAAAGGCAAAAATGTATTCTGTGCAGACTTGGGTAAGAAATATTATCAGCCTGTACTTCTTACTGCAATGCGTATTGGTAACGCTAAGAATTATACAGAAGTATATAAGATTTTAAGTAACTTTACAAGAAACATACTTAATCTTCCATACAACACTCCTAAGAGTAAAGATTGGATTGATGCTTACAAGGGAGAAGGTGCATACTATACGCTTAAAAATCTTATTATGTTCCATAATTGTAAGATTGAAGTCACAGGTAAATATGACATTGGTTACGGAACAAGCAATATGGAATATCTTAAAGCTGCTCTTGAAGAATATTATGGAGAAGGCTGGAGAATGTTTGCTCTTATGAAGAAGGTAATTGCAGACAACGGCTTTGATTTCAATGAAAGGATGAAAGAAATTTATAGTGAAGATTAATTAGCCACCAAAACGCAGATAGATACTGCAAACGCACAAGGCATTACACTTCAATTAAGATCCTTCATAAGTCATCTATACAGCTGATCTTGCAGCCTATCGAGCTGCTATTTCTGCTGTATATATGACCAGAAGGATCTTATATATGAAACGGTTAAAGGGATATCTACGAAAATACAGAGTGCGTTTATGAGACAAGCCTCAATAAGTGCAAGAGATTATGATTCAGTAGTGATACATTAACTCCTGGAACGAGATCCTTTAGGATGTTATCACATCCCCAGGATCTCTTATCCAGGACCATGTATCCCTCACATGACACTGTTAAAGATAGCTTGCAAAATTCTTGAGCACTTATGCATAAATATACAAAAAGGAGTTATAAAAATGGATAAAATTACAAAAGAGAAATACGAACTTGTAAAAGCAATGAACACAATTGTGAAGTCATTAAACAACGAAGAAGCTTATTATAATCATTGGATTTATATTGTTCCAGACGAAGCAGACGATGATGACTTGTATGACATTGCAACAGATGAAGATCTGTTTAATGATACGGTTAAATGTTTCAAGCGAAATATGAGAGAGTATTTAAAAGATGGTATTTATGTAGGAGGAAATGAGGTTTACTAAATATGACAAGAAATGAATTCTTCACAAAATTAAATGAAATGCTCAAAAAGTATCCTTTGATTGCAAAAAGTAATCCAATCTCTTTGAATGAATTAGTATATATGCTTCGAATGGATGATGAGGATTATTGTATCAGCGATAATGTTGGTGGTTGTATTCCCTCTGTAAAGGAAACGTTTGTGCCAACAAAGTGGCTTACAAAGAAAATTAAAGCTATCGATTGGGACGAAGATGTAAATAACGAATCTGATACAAACGTAGTGTATGTTGACTATAAGTAAAGGAAGACGATAAAGGAGCGTTAAATATGAGAGACCCAAAGAGAATTGATAAGTTCTGTGAGATGCTTAAGGCATACTGGCACATGGTTCCCGACTGGAGATTTATGCAGTTGGTGTGTAATCTTCAGGCACAGATTGGAAACGATGGGTTTTATATGGAAGATGATAAGGTGCTGGAAGTATTGGAAAAGCATTTTGGAGTTAATAACTAAAGGAGGACTTAAAATATGAGTTCAATTACAGTATATGATCATAATGGAAATAAAATTTCTTACGAAGTAGCCGTAAATTTAATAGATGATAAAATTAGAGAAAGGTTGCATTATGAAATAGCACCTTGTAGTGAGCAAGAATTTTTTGATGCTTATTTGAAAGCGCATAAAGAGAAATTTAACGAAGATTTTGTTGTTAATTAAAGGAGGATTAAAAAAATGGGTAAACGAATAGATTTAACTGGGCAAAAATTTGGATTATTAACTGTAATATCTTATGCTGGGAAAGCAAAAGACAATCATGCTTTATGGGAATGTCAATGTGATTGCGGCAATCTTACAATAGTACCATCTAATGCATTAAGACAAGGTAGAACAACATCTTGTGGATGTGTTATGGAAGAAAATAGAAAGAGACAAGGAGGTAAAAATGCAACACATCGAAAAAGAGAAACAAGATTATATACAATTTGGGCTAATATGAAACAAAGATGTTATAATAAAAATTTTAATGCTTATGATAGATATGGTGGTAGAGGAATCTTTATATGCGAAGAATGGAAAAATGATTTTATGGAATTTTATAATTGGGCTATAAATAATGGATATAATGATTCACTATCCATAGATAGAATAGATAATAACAAGGGATACTGTCCAGATAATTGCAAGTGGTCAACTGATATAGAACAAGCTAATAATAAACGAAACAATCACTTAATTTCTTATGAAGGAGAAACTCATACGATAGCAGAATGGGCGAGAATCTTAAAGGTTAATTATCAGACATTATTGTATCAAATTAATCATTTGAATATGTCAATTGATGAAATTTGTATTTAAATAAAAAATGAATTGAAAGGAGATGCGTTATCATAGGTAATAGAGCTGTGATTACTACAAGAGAAAACTTTAACAATGACGGAGTGGGAGTCTATTTACACTGGAACGGCGGCTTAGATAGCGTACAAGCATTCTTAACCTACTGTAAGCTAAAGGAATATAGAGAACCCACAACTGACTGTTATGGTTGGGCAAGACTTTGCCAAGTAATTGGTAACTTCTTCGGCGGAGAACTTTCCATTGGAATTGATAGATGCAGCTGCCTTGATTGTGACAACTACGACAACGGAACTTATATTATTGACGGTTGGGATATTGTAGATAGGAAGTATTTTGATGGAAACGAGCAGGACAGTTATGATCTTTATGAAATGCTTTGTGAAATTGATGAAAATCAGCCTGTAAAAGAACAGCTTGGCGCGGATAAAATTAAACAGATGCTTGATGACTTAAATAAAAAGGAAAGTGATACTTAATGACCCGTAAAAAATACTACAATCTTGTCAATGAATATATACAAATTAAAGACGAGCAAGAAATCCTAGACAAGTATCCTAAGATGTTTAACGCAATTTGCATCTATTGTTTTAAGCTTCCTAAGAGAATTCGTAAAAGTTTATTTGATGATCTCATGCAAGGCAATTGGGAACATCTTCACGAAACAGAAACAGAAAAGAAAGAGCCTATTTCTGAACTATGCAAAACTCTTCAGTGGGAGGTCTTTTATTGCAGCGATAGAATGTCTTGGGATAGATTGTGTAGAATCCATTGGTGTTGGCAGAGAATCAAAGACAGGCTGTGGAATCAGGAAATAGATAAAGAGTTGGCCGAAAACGAAAAGGAGATTGCGAATGTTTATGAAGCGTAGAGAAATCTACGCTTCTTTTATTTACAAAAATAAAATTATTTTATAATTAGAAAGGAAAAAAACAATTATGAAAAAGAAAACAAGAGAAGAATTGAGAACATTAAGCTATGCAGAAAAGATTGATTACTATGCACATATTAGTGATTTAATTTCTGTAAATAATGGGAATCATAAAACAGGTATTGGTTGTTTAACAATGTCTATGCCAGTACTTACGTGCAGACAAAACGCACCGTGTAAGGAAAATGGAATTTGTTACTGTATGCGTGGCCATCAAGCATATCCTAATGTGTGCGGGGCATATCATAGAAATTGGAGATTGTGGACTGAGAATCCAGATAAATTTGAAGAACAGCTAAATGCAATTTTAACTTTTTCTGGAGTTGGAATGTTTAGATACAATGATGCGGGAGAAATTCCAGATTCTAGATTCCTTGCAATGATGTGTCGTGTTGCAGAAAAACATCCAGAAATTATATTTCTTACGTACACGAAGAAATATGAAATGATTAATGATTTTCTTGATAATGGAAATGCTATTCCAAAGAATTTAACAATTAGATTTTCTGCATGGGATAAAAACTGGGATGTTCCAAATCCATATGGGCTTCCTATGGCATATGTGGATTTTAAGAAAAAGGAAAATAATCCCGATATTCCAAACAATGTATTTATGTGTCCTGGTAACGGGAAAACCACTTGTTCAACATGTAAAGTATGTTGGCGTAAGAATGTAAGGTCAGTAGTATTTAAACAACATTAAACAATAGAAAGGAAGTATAAATATAATGGCTAAACTTAGAGATTTGATAGGAGAGCAGTTCGGCTTATTAACTGTTATTAGAAGAGCAGATAATGACGAGCAAGGAAGAGTATGTTGGGTATGTATGTGTGACTGTGGAAATCCAAATCCAAGAATAGTAAGGGGACAAAACCTTATAAATGGAAAAACGATATCATGTGGATGTATAAAGAGGAAAAAAGAAGCAAAAAATCTTGTTGGCATGAAATTTGGAATGCTGTCTGTAATTTCACGAGCAGAAGATAATATAGGAAATGATGGTAAAAATGTGATAATGTGGAACTGTGTCTGCGAATGTGGAAATAAAACCATTGTAGATGGTAGGTCATTAAAGAAGGGTCATACCAAATCTTGTGGGTGTTTACAAGGAGAGCATCACAATGATTCTAGTCATATTCTCGGAAAAACTAGACTATATAGAATTTGGACAAACATGAAGCAAAGATGTTATAATCCAAATAATAGTAATTTTAAAAATTATGGAGCGAAAGGAGTTACTATATGTGAAGAATGGAAAAATAGCTATACAAAATTTAAAGAATGGGCAACAAATAATGGATACAATGATACGCTTACCGTTGATCGTATTAATGTGAACGATAATTATTATCCAGAAAATTGCAGATGGATATCTTTAAGAGAACAAGAAAACAATAAGTCAGTAAACCATTTTATTACATTTAATGGAGAAACATTGACCTTAGCAGAGTGGAATAGAAAGCTTGGATTTAAACGTGGGGTTCTTGAATATAGATTAAAGAAAGGATGGGATATAGAGAAAGCAATAACGACACCATTAATGAACAGGCACAAAAGTTGTTAAATTTGCTCAACATTAAACAATACAAAATGAATATAAAAGGATGTGGTATATATGATTGTTTGTAAAAATTGCTTCAACGGAAACGAACCGTATCACGAGGCAGAATTTGATTATTGGCAATGGTTTGACGCAACAGAAGATTTTGATGATTCACATGGAAGATACTGTGACATATGTGATAAAGAATTTGAAAATGGCGAAATCGTAATTTTAATTGACGAATAAAGGAAGCGAAATAATAATGTTAAAGCAAATTAAAACATTCTCCATTAAAGATGTTGAATCATTAGTAAAAAATGATTCTTGTAATTGGAATGGAAATCGTTTTGAAAAGAAAAAGAATGACATTATACTCGAAGGCTATAAAGTATATACAAGAAGTCTTCGATACAAAACTTTTATCGAAAAGGGATATAAGTGCGTGTGTTGTGGCAGAGTAGGTACACATTATGTCCTTGAACAGGATGTTGCTCAAAATTCTCATAGAGCACATTTCAATTTATATTCCGATGACAACGTACTTATGACAAAAGATCATATTCTGCCAAGAAGTAAAGGAGGGAAAGATGATATAGAAAATTTGCAAACAATGTGTCAGATTTGTAATACAGCAAAAGGAAATAAAATCATTAATTAACATTAAAA